>Ga0065721_10000943_pt1 | contig 301854 bp, 269 predicted proteins | sample Mesricmetagenome_FD_59108 | JGI IMG/M metagenome (GOLD analysis project Ga0065721, IMG submission 59108) | Mesophilic microbial community from rice straw/compost enrichment Sample: eDNA_1 v2 (version 2) | ecosystem: Engineered > Solid waste > Grass > Composting > Bioreactor | place: USA...
ATAGCGGCAGGTCGAATGTAATGCCAGCATAACCTACTTTTATCCCACGATAGCTTTCAAGATGTTGACTTCAACCGGTTGATGAAACAGTATCCGATGACCATTCTGCAATATTATTTCTGCAAATATGCCGGCAGGAACAAAACTGATTTCTCGTTTACTGTCGCACACTGCTACCGGAACAAAACCCTTCTGCTTCCTTTTTCTTTTAGGTTCAGATTTAAATTGCCTACACCAATATTTAATCGCCGATATGGATATCCCGTGTGTGCCACAGAATTCCTTCATCGTCGATTTCGATGTATTCCACTTCTCAACCAAGGCTTTCTTTTCTGATATAGTTTTACGTTGCTGTAATGGGGCTACCGACATCCTTGACATTTTTGCCCGCTAAGTTAAAAGCTGGACTTGTTGTTAGAAAGATGGGGTTGGTCGCTGGCTTACGTNACCATCCTTACGCCGGAGTAACAACCGGATGAAGTTTTCATGATCAAATGCTACATCAATCGGTTTCAGTAACCGGCATAGCCGTGGGATTAAGTTTTTCAAGGGACAAAGGGTTTAGATTCGTTAAGACTTTCATAATGATAGTATTCCTGTTCTTTATTGATCAAAAATCTTCTGCTTTAGAAAAAAAGGCCGTTAGAGAACGGCCTCGAAGCTAGAATCTATTGGTGAAAAAGAATTACCGGCCAATAATTTACCAGCTTCCTGTTCTTTTCCTGACAGCTATCAGGAGAACAGGGGCACTATCTCCTAACATTCGTGTTCGGGAAACTTCTTTCCCAGTAAAAAAGGTTTTCATAGGATAGTATTAAAAGGTATAGGCCAGGAATAGCCCTACCGTTAGGTTTAAAAAAATCTAAATCGAATAAGGCAAATGCATTTTCCTGGTATTTCTACTCTTGCGATAGCAATACCCATCCCTTGAGCATCATATGCATCGGTTTAAAAGTCAAACGCTAAAAGACGGATATAGACCTTCTACTACACAAAAATCATCTCCCTATCCCAATACCTGGGCGTATGATATTAAACTACATTCCCCTTATCGATGCTTAAAATGCAAAATCCCTTCGTGATCAAAATAATAGTCTATTTGCATAATCTGGGACATCTTATCCAGGAAAATAGTAATGGGCTCATTCCTGTTAATGACACCAGTAAAGCGTTCTTGAGCCATATCAGCATCATCTATTATCACTTTAACCCCATACCAGCGCGGCAATACAGACGTTATTTCTTCCAAAGTCGCCTCGGTAAAATAAAACTTCCCCTCCCGCCAGCTCAAAACGTCATCTTTATTGAATTTTCGGGTGATAACCCCTTTATTTTCAGTATATACTGCTTCAATGCCTGGTTTTATGGAGGTCGTTTCACCTGCAGCCTTGAAAAGTACAGCTCCTTCCACCAAGGCCACTTTAACAGTTGTGTCACTATAAGAGTTCACATTGAACGCCGTACCGATGACCTCAATGGAGGTTGGCCCATTCATGTTGGCTGATCGGGAAGTAAAACTGTTTGATAAATGAACAAGGAAAGGCCTCTTGCTATCCTTTGCCACCTTCAGATAGGCTTCTCCGCTAATAGCGATTTCCCTTTTATTGCCGGCAAAGGCAAAGGGGAACAGCAACTTCGTTGCGGAATTCAGCCAAATTTCGCTACCATCCGATAATACAACATGATAATCCCTTCCCACGGGAACTGTTAGGATATTTAACCTATTCAGGCCGCCGCTACCAGCCGGCTGGCCCGAATGGATGGAATAGGATAATGTTTTATTCCTGTTGTTGAGTAACGTGCTACCTAATTGAATACTATCCTGTCCTCCCGAAAGATTTACGGTAACCCCGTTTGCCAGTATCAGATCAACAGTTCTCTCTTGTTTAATAGTGGCCACCGTTGGCTCGTCCTCTTTTTGTAGAGGGTTAGTAATAAAATATACCGTCAGCAAAATTCCGGCTAGTGAAGCAGCCGCCCAGCCCACCAGGCTAAAGATTCTGCTTTTACGCTTACCAGGTCGCTCACTTGTTATGAGTTCCCCGATATTCCCCCAAGACGCGTTGTCAAGGCGGCTCAGGCGGGTTTCAATGTCTTTCGTTGAGAATTTTTCCTTGAATTGCTCCCATTGCTTTCTTACCTCGGGATCATCCGCTATCAGTTGCTCCAGGCGTTGTTCTTCCTCTTCGCTTAATTCTCCAATAAGCTTGCCTGACATCAATTCATATATGTAGTGCTGATCGGGTTGCATAGGCAATTCCTTACTTATAAAACGGGATTTGGCGCTTCGGCGGACTAGTGAGCTAAATTATTTTGTAGAATTTTGCGGATTTCACGGACTGCGGCCACTAGTTGGTTCTTAACGGTATTAGGGCTGGTACCCAGTAAGTTGGCAATTTCATTACGGGACTTATGCTCCAAATAAGTAAGCTCGAATACTTTTGCGCGGCCGGGGGGGATTTGCCGTATGGCCGCGTGTATCTGCAGTTTTAATTCTTTATTTTCCAAATAATTTTCGCTGAAAATAACCGGCAAGTTTTCCTGAATCCGCTGCATTCTATGCCGATGCACCTTTTGGTGTTCAACAAAATCCAGGCACTTATAATAAACAATCTTAATTAGATACCCTTTCACGTTAAACGGAGGTCCAATTTTAAGAAAATGCTGTTTCTCCCAGAAGGCAACGAATATATCTTGCACAAGATCCTGTGCCTCCATTTCATGGTCTTTCTCCAATATACCTATAGCCACCGTTAGTAATTGCTTACGGTACTTAACGAATAAGTCGGAAAGCGCTTCAGCCTGGCCCGCTTTTAGACGCTCCAGTAAAACTATGTCCTCTTGACTTGACATTCTTTACATTCTTTATATGGAAATCCCCCGAATACCCGCCTTAGAGAAGCGGGAAATGCATCGCTTCATACACACATGACAGTTAGCGGATACAAAAATATAAATAAAATAATGCCATGCAATCGTTAAAACTGGGTCAAGAGATTACTTTAACCCCTCGCCCCCTGTTAGATAAAACATATTGTGCAAGGTGATCCGCATGATAAGACTACTATTAAAGTAGTCAGCTACCTGCCCCATTAGTTGTCTGTCTTTTGCTTTCACTTAAAAATAGCGTTAAAAATAAAAGTAAAAGGTTAATTATTTCTTAACATCTTTGTTATCGCTTTGTTAATGAGCCCGCCATCCAAATCTTCCTATTTCCAATATAACAGCGAAGCCTATTGTAACTCCTTGATTTTAGCAGACTTTTAATAAAGATTCCTCAGACATTATTTAGATTTAAAAATTGTTAATTAATTGTAAATAATTTAAATAATATTTAGCGTGAAAATACAGGTATTGAATATTGTTCACCATACCGGGCAATGCATTGAAAAATAGCAGTAGCCGAATAGTACGCCGGATTATGAATTCCGGTTATATAAATAGTTGTCATGATGAACGGATGCTTCCCTATACCGGTTTAGCAAGGAACAAACAAAAACTATCAACGCAAAACTAAGAGCTTATGCAATCGCTGCAACTGCTTAGAGGCTGTATTTTCTACAGGCTTCTTATTACCGCCTTTATTTTATCCTTTACCTGTTATGCGAGCAACGCTCAGGCCACCAGTCATAAAGGAGATTTATTTGTTACAATGAAAGGCACTAATATACCTCTAAGGCAGGTATTTAATACCATAAGAGAGCAAACCGGTTATGCAGTTATGTACTCTGTATCATTGACTCAGTTATCCAGCAGCGAAAAAGTAACAGTAAATTTTAACAAAGCCCCCTTGGCCGATGTAATGACTCATTTACTTCGAGGTAAAAATCTGACCTGGTATCTTGAAAAAGAGACGATCTTGATTATTAGAAAGGAGGATGCAGCAAAAAAAAACATAGCTCAAACCAATAACGGTCAGGATACATCTTCCACAGTTTTTGCTGTTACTGGTAAAGTGACCGAAGTTGACGGTGCTCCTATACCGGGTGCCACGGTTTTAGTGAAAGGTACCGAGCAAGGAGCTACAACTGATGCCGATGGGAATTTCAGTTTACCTAATGTAAACCAGAAATCTGTATTACTCATTAGATCAGTTGGATATGAAACTAGAGAAATACCTGTAAAAAGAAGAACCATCCTGGTACAACTGAATGTTGTGGTCAGTGAATTGGATGAAACCGTTGTAATTGCTTACGGCACCACAACTAGAAGATATAGCACTGGTAATATCAGTACCGTCAAAGCAAAGGAAATAGAAAGGCAACCAGTCAATAATCCCTTGCTGGCATTACAGGGACGCGTTCCAGGTCTGCAGATCACACCCACTACCGGCCTTGCAGGGGGGACTGTAAACATACAAATCCGCGGTAAGAATTCGTTAAACTATGCTTCAGAGCCCTTAATTGTAGTAGATGGTCTTCCAGTCATAAATAATATCACAGGTTTAGGCCATGACCAGCTCTCTCAGTTCTCGGCCTTAAGCTTTATCAATCCACATGATATAGAATCAATTGAAGTGCTGAAGGATGCCGATGCAACTTCTATCTATGGGAGCAGGGGAGCCAACGGTGTTATTTTGATCACCACAAAAAAAGGTCAACCTGGTCAAACAAAAGTGGACATAAATGTACAGACTGGTTGGGCAGATGTTCCTAAAAAGATGAAATTATTGAACACAGAGGAATACCTGAAATTACGCAAAGAGGGATATGATAATGCAGGAATTGATTTTATAAACACATTCCCATATGGAGATCCGGCATACACAGATTTAGTTGCGCCAGATCTTTTTGCCTGGGATAAGAACCGGAATATTGACTGGCAGAAAGAGCTGATCGGAGGAACAGCAAGGTACAATGATATGCAGGCCTCCGTTTCCGGTGGAACCAGCCTTGTCCGTTACCAGATTCGCGGCAATTACCATAAGGAAACAACAGTTTTCCCAGGAAATAATGCCGATACGAAAGGAAGCGCACATCTCAGCCTTACTGGAGAATCTCCTAACCAGAAGTTAAATACAACTGTAACAGTAAGCTATATGGCGGACCGGAACACATTACCAGGAATTGATTTTACAAATGAAGCTCTCACACTATCTCCTAACGCTCCGTCTCCCTACAATGCCGATGGTAGTTTGAATTGGGAACCCTTGTCCTCCGGCATAAGTAGCTGGAATAACCCATATGCACAATTGAGCAAAACATATGATGCCAAGGTAAAGAACTTGGTCGCAAGCGGACTTGTCAGCTATCGAGTATTTCCTCATATAACATTAAAGGCACAGGTAGGATATAATGAATTGCGCGGGAACTCATTTAGAAAAGTTGATCCGTTCGCCGGCAAAAAACCGGAGGATATGGCGTCGGAGGCCGGATCAGCTTTTAATACAAGTTATATCAAGAACCTCAGCGTTGAGCCACAGATAAACTATAATGGTCATATTTCGAAGGGAGAACTGGACGCATTGATCGGAGCAAGCTATCAGAGCACAGATGCGGAGAGTGAATTCCTCGTTGCATACGGGTTTACTAACGACGCCTTGTTGTCCAATCTCGCCGCGGCGACAACGTTATGGGCAAGCAACACTTCTTCCCAATATAGGTATTCTGCGTTCTTCGGGCGTTTGAGTTATAATTGGGATAATAAATATTTATTGAGCCTGTCTGCCCGGAGGGACGGTAGTAGTCGCTTTGGTCCTGGTAACCAGTTCGGAAATTTTGGATCAGTAGGTGTTGCCTGGATATTTACACAGGAGAAATTCATGAAGGTAGCAGATAACATCATAAGCTACGGTAAACTACGTTTCAGTTATGGCACCTCCGGCAATGACGGCATCGGTGATTACCAGTATCTTGAAAGATATGAGCCTATTATAGGACTTGATCCTTACCAGGGAGCCAGGGGATACCGGTCCACTGGGCTTTTTAATGCCTATTATGCGTGGGAGGTTACGAAGAAAATGGAGTTTGGATTAGAGACTGGTTTTTTTAAAGAAAGGATATTGCTTAATGCCAGCTATTTCCGGAACCGGTCAAATAACCAGTTGCTAGGCTATCCTGCTCCAACTATGGCCGGGCCTGGAGTCCTGCTTTATAATCTTCCTGCTGTCATCCAAAACATGGGGGTAGAGCTAACATTAACCACGGAAAATATAAAGACCAACAGCCTTCTCTGGTCAACTTCTATCAATTTTACTTCAAATAGGAACAAACTGGTCTCATTCCCCGATTTGGGCAATTCAGCATATTATACTTCTGAAGTTGGCCAGCCGTTTACCGGTATTGCCAGAGTCTATAATTCCGCAGGTGTTGACCCGAATACAGGTCAGTACCAGTTCACAGACACTCAGGGGAAAAATACGTTGAGCCCCGAGGATCCCACAAGAGTGGATGGCGGTCGCTATATCAGGATTATGACATCCCCAAAGTTTTATGGCGGAGTATCGAATACGTTCAGCTATAAAGGGATCAGTCTGGACGTCCACTTTCAGTTTACGAAACAGAACGGCCTGAATCCGTTATCGCCATATCTGCTTATAGCCGGAGTGAGCGCCAGGAATCTACCTGCAGAGTATTTGTTTAGGTGGCAGACACCCGGCGATGTTTCGGACATTCAGAAAATATACGGTGTAGTTAATGATGACTTGATAAATGCCAGTAACAGGTTAATGGAAAGCAATTGGAACTATGTAGATGCATCATTTATCCGGTTAAAGAATGTGTCCCTATCTTATTCTATACCCAAATCATTTAAGCAAAAGCTGCATCTGAACAACATAAGGATTTACTTACAGGGTCAGAATCTATGGACTATTACCAATTATAAGGGACTGGATCCGGAAACACAGTCGATAGGCACATTACCTCCTCTTAGAGTTATAACCGTTGGTGCGAATGTGACGTTTTAATGTATTTATTCTCACAAAACTTCATCATGGACAATAATAACAGATTAAGCAATAGATCAGGCAAGGCGATCCTGCTACATTGGATTTTGGCCTCTTTTTCAATCGTAATGATACCCGTTGCAGGCTGTAAAAAACTGATAGAAGTGGATCCTCCTATACAGGATGTTGTTGGGAGTGATATTTATAGTTCAAATGCAACGGCTGCGTCAGTCCTGACCGGCATCTATTCAGACATGAGCAATTATGGCATATTTACAGGGGTATCTTCTATCGCGGTAAAAACGGGGTTGTCGGCTGACGAGCTTGTATCGGTTACTTCTCCGCCTGACATCTTAAGCGTGTTGTATAGTAATTCTCTAACAAATAACGGAAATGAATTGTTCTGGTCTGACCTGTATGCCTATATATTCCGGACGAATGCTGCAATCGAAGGCATTAGTGCTTCTTCCCAGATAATCACCTCTGTGAAGCAGCAGTTGCTGGGAGAGGCTAGATTTCTACGAGCATTCATGTACTTTTATCTGGTCAATTTTTACGGTGACGTCCCGCTCTTAACAAATACAGATATCAAGGCCAATAGTGTTGCCCCGCGCACAAACAAGGATAAGGTTTATGAGCAGATCATTCAGGACCTTCAGGATGCACAGAATAACTTAAACGAGAATTATGTTGGTGCTGATGGAGTGACTGTAGTTCAAGAGCGTGTACGTCCCAATAAAGCAGCCGCTACGGCATTGCTGGCCCGTGCATACCTTTATACTAATCAGTGGTCTTTAGCTGAACAGGAGGCAAGTAAGCTCATTGCCGCTACATCAAGCTATCAGTTGGAGGCTCCTGAGGCAGTTTTCTTAAGTACCAGCAAAGAGGCGATCTGGCAATTGCAGCCAGTAGCACCTTCTTATAATACCTTGGATGCGGTAGCATTCATATTGGAGGCCATTCCGATGGGCCCGAATTCTTCAAGGCCCGTTTTTCTCAGTAAGAACATATTCAATGCCTTTGAACCGGGTGATACCCCGTAAAAAACACCTGGATTGACAGTGTAACTGTCGATAACAAAACGTATGCGTACCCGGCCAAGTATAAGGTTTATCTCCCTGATCAGCCACGAACAGAATATCTGACTGTTCTTCGCCTGAGCGAACAATATCTGATCCGTGGTGAGGCCAGGGCACAACAAGGCCGGCTAAATGGACCTAACTCTGCAGAAGAAGATATTAATGCTGTCAGAAGTAGGGCTGGTTTAGGCCCTACTGCAGCAGCCAGTCAGGTTACCATACTAGACGCAATCTTGCAGGAAAAGAAGGTAGAATTTTTTACAGAATGGGGGCACCGTTGGTGTGATCTGAAACGAACGGCAAAGGTTGATGAAGTAATGAACATTGTAGCACCAGCAAAAGGAGGTTCTTGGGCGGCTTATAAAGCTTTATACCCAATTCCTGTACAGGATATACAGCGCAATCCGAGTTTAAAGGGACATCAGAATCCTGGTTACCCGGAACAATGAGGTAGAAATTATTCAAGGATCAAATTTTAAATCATATTATTAATGAAGAAGACTTTAATGGTTATAGCTGCGCTTTCATTTGTTCTCGTTAGGACTTATGCGCAAGATTCTGGTACCATTTGGAAAATGCGACCGTTACATATACCCTCTCGTTGGGCCAAAGATGTTAACCCTGCTAATGCGCTGCATGAATACCCACGCCCACAGATGGTACGTCCAGATTGGATTAACCTGAACGGGATGTGGGAATATGCTATTAAGCCAATTAGTGCATTCAAGCCGGATAAATTTGATGGTAAGATACTGGTGCCTTTCCCGGTAGAATCCGCTCTTTCGGGCGTGATGAAACCGTTAAAACCAGACGAGAATCTTTGGTATAAGAGAAATATCAAGAAGCCTGATTTAGCTGTCAACGAACGCCTGTTGTTGCATTTCGGAGCTGTCGATTGGGAAACGACCGTATTCATAAATGATAAAGAGGTAGGGAAACACAGTGGTGGTTACCAGCGTTTTTATTTTGACATCACTGACTTTCTGAAGGACGGCAACAATGAGCTCTTGGTAAAAGTTTTTGACCCGACCGATCAGGGTCCTAACCCCCACGGGAAGCAGGTTCTGAACCCTGAAAATATTTACTATACCCCCAGTAGTGGTATTTGGCAGACGGTATGGGTTGAAAAAGTACCTAGTATGTATATAGCAGATCTGAAAACTACTCCTGATATTGATAAGGGGATACTGAACGTAACTGTTTATACAGTAGGCGGAGGCCCGAATTCACAAATAAAGGTAACGGCAAAAATAGAAGGGAAGGTGATCAGCCAAGTAACTAGTAATCCGGGAACAGTCATCGCGCTTCCTGTAAAAAATGCACGCCTTTGGTCGCCGGACGATCCTTTCCTCTACGATCTCTCAATCGAGTTAGTGGAGGAAAATACGACTCTGGATAAAGTGGAAAGCTACTTCGGCATGCGGAAGATATCGATCCAGAAGGATGAAAAGGGAGTAGACCGGATTTTCCTGAATAACCGGTATACTTACAACCTGGGAATACTGGATCAGGGCTTCTGGCCAGACGGACTCTACACCGCTCCTACAGACGAGGCTCTTGCATTTGATATTAAGGCTATCAAGGCGATGGGATTTAACACCATCCGGAAACATATAAAAGTGGAGCCCGAAAGGTGGTATTTCCATGCAGACAAGATTGGGATGCTGGTCTGGCAGGATTTTGTGAACCCACCTCATTTGTTACCGGAAGGTGCGACGCAGCACTTTGAGAAAGAAGTAAAGGAAACAATGCAGCAGCTGTCTAGCCATCCCAGTATCGTTACCTGGGTGCTTTTCAATGAGCGATGGGGCGCTTATGATCAGAAAAGGTTGACCGAGTGGGTTAAAGTAAATGATCCCTCCAGACTGGTGAATGGCCACTCCGGGGAGTTGCTCTATGTGGACGAGCAGCTGAGAGCTCCCGCAGACTCACCCTGGGTCAGCAGTGATATGACGGATGTTCATTCCTATCCTGATCCGATGCAGGTGCCTGGGCAACCTGGTAAGGCAAGAGTGCTGGGCGAATTTGGAGGTATCGGTGTTTCGGTTCCGGATCATGAATGGAACGACCTGCAGGGATGGGGATATGTCCAAGGAACCCCAAGTGAGCTGGCAGAGAAGTATAAAATGATGATGGAGCAGTTGAAAAAGCTGGAGGTAGAAGGTTTAAGCGCTTCGATCTATACCCAGCCTTTTGATGTGGAAGGCGAGGAGAACGGCCTGCTTACCTATGACAGGGAAATGATCAAGATGCCGGTAAAGAAGCTCCGCGAACTGAACCAGGCGCTTGTCAAACAGACAAAGATCTTTGAATGGCCCGGCGCTATCGCAAAAGATATCGACATCAATGACACCGATGTCCGTTATGGTGAATTGATAAAACTTTACCAAAAAGAGGGGAATGACTCTTCCTTTTTAAGAAGATTGTTGTTGATGTCTTTCAGAAGTAAAGACAGTGCTAATACTAGGCGATTGACAGACGCTTATTTGAAAAAGGTAAAGAACATCTTCGCTAAGGATAACCTGCTACTACTAAAGCATATCACGCTGTCTACAAAGGACGCGGGGTTTAGAATATTTTCTGAGAACGCCAGTAGGATAGATCAGGTTTTAGGAGTGGATGCCGCTGGGATTGTTGTAAGAAGTCTTATCTGGAACGAATTCAGCCCGGTAATGTTGGACAAGGAGGGAACCGCAAATTATTCCAACCTTGATGCCTCTGATTTTGAAAGGATCAGAAAGCAAATGGTGAGCCTTTATGGCCGCGATGGAGAAAGAGTATTCCTAGTACAGAAAGCGTTCTATTATTATTACCGGTTCCATCAGCATCATACGGGACTAGAAGAGTGGTGTTCCACTAAAGCGAAGATACATGAGTTGTATCCTGAGGAAACATCTGTTTACGATATGAATAATGATGCGTGGCTTTTATTCATAAGCACATCCGACCCGGAGAAACTGGAGATGGCGCTGTCCTGGAGTAGGAAGGTAATCGAAAAGGAGCCGACAGCCAATTATTATGACACCTATGCCAACATTCTTTATAAACTGGGTAGAACCAGAGAAGCTATCCGGATACAAGAGATAGCGCTAACACTGAATCCGGGCAATGGAAGGATTGATGATGTCAAACAGAACCTGGAGAAAATGAGGCGTGGTGTAAAAACTTGGAATTAACACTTCTGCCTGACTATTTTGATCAATAATTATTTTAAGAAGCCGCTGATCAGCGGCTTCTTAATTTCCATCTTCCTTTGGTTTCAGGAGATACGAAAAACTGAGCATAAAAAAACGTCTTAGAACACGGGTTCGCATATCCTCTATGAAATTTTCATTTACAGTACGCCTTACATTCAGGTTCTGGTTCAGTATATCAAATCCCTGTAATTTAATGACCCCTTGTTTGCTTCGGAACAGTTCCTTTGAAATATAAGCATTTAAAAGGGTAGCACCTTGGTTATATCCTTCAGATCGACCGACATTCAAAATGTAGTCAAGGTTGAGACCCGCGGAGAATCCGAGGGGCAATACCCCCCTAACGCTGCAGGAAATATTGTAATTGAAGTAAGCGGTATTATTTTCCTTTGTCAAGTCATACCTTACTCGGTTATAGCTGACACTGGCGCCACCAGAAAGACCAAGGTGCTCTCCGAATGCATAGTTGGCGTCAAAACCCTGCGAAATATTGTAGTTCGTGCTACTCCCCTTTACACCGTTAATATAGTTAACATCTCGCCTGAGTTCAAGTATAGTGTTTGCATTGATAAACGTTTGTTCTCTCTTTAGCGGAAATGTGTTTAGGAGATTAGCATTGATGTTATAGGCTCCACTTATGTTCTGTGGTTGGCTTACCTGTCGCCCTAATGAGTCAAACCAGTTCGCATTAATGATCTTGTTAGTCATGAAGTTCGAAGTGACATTGATTGTGAAATTGCGGAGGGTAGTTGTATTCAATTTGTTGTATGTCATCATTACATTATGTGTAAAGCCAGGTTTCAGATCCGGGTTGCCGAGCTGAATGTATAGCGGGTCCTTATTATCGGGTACGGGCTGCAGTTGTAGAATGTCCGGCTGTTCGGGATTCCCGACATAATTGAAATCCAGTCTGCTGCCTGATACAAATTCATAGTTGAAGGTGGCGGTTGGATAGAAGTTAGTCGTGTTGTTCTGAAAGTGGGTGCGCTGGCTGATGTTGTTGTTGTTCAGGCTGTTTAGTAGCATATTCAGGCCAATGCTATATTTGTACCTAGCCTTCTGAGTACGTATGGCGATACTTGTATGGCAATACTTCGAAATATTGTTAAAAGAATTACTAAGGCTGTCGTTGAAATGGTCATATTCTCCTTTGACGTGGTTATAGTCATAAGTTGACTTCTTTTTTGATGAATAATCCCTCGTGTAAGAGAAGTAGAGGTCAAGAAAGCTGTCTTTAAAAATAGGTTCAGCAAAGAATAAGAGAAAATTTAACACATTGTTTTTGCTACCGGTATTATTATACTGGTTAATAGTATCCAAAATTATCACATCATCAGGTTGTTTAAAGAGATTGTTGGACCTGTTGATGTTGTCCTGATCATTGCTATTATACCTGATATTAAAGGATGCGTTGAATATTCTTCCTTTTTTATGGAATCGTTTGGAGAAAACTAAAGAAGTTGAGAAGTTAGGCGCGGTGGCGTTACTTACATTGTCCAGGTATCCTGCATTCACCATTTCCTGCTTTCCGTTCAGTGATTCGTATTGGTTTTGCTGTTTATTATTGGAAGTCACGTGACTAAAATTACCCGTTAAATTTAGCATGTGCATAGAATCAGGCCTGTACTCCATGAGGACATTCAGCGTCTGTACTGTGTTTTCGTCCTGTGAGTAGCCATGCTGATTATAATAATAAGTAGTATCTGGCAGCATATTTTGGCGATAACTGTCCCATGAGTTGTCAATTTTATCTGTATTTATTATATAACTGCTATTTATTTTCAGTTTGTCATTAATGTCTCTACTATAATTAACGCCACCATTTCTGTTGGTGATAATTCCACCGCCGTTGCCTAATATGCCTTTACTTTCACCATCAATGAACCCGGTATTATTTACATTATTCATGCTTCCCAAAAAAGATAGCTGCTCACTGTCGCTAAACCGGTTTAAGTTTACATTCGACGCAAAACGGTTATCCGTTCCATAGCCAATAGCTGCACGGCCCAGGAAATGACCCTTCCTGTCCTTTTTTATTGTTATATTAATCGTCTTGCCGCGTTCTGATTCTATTCCTGTAAATACCGAAGGATTACCACTTTTGTCTATCAACTGCACTTTATCTATCATGTCTGCAGGCAAATTTCTAGTAGCGATTTTGGGGTCGTTCCCGAAGAATGGTTTCCCGTCAATGAGTAATCTTCTTATAGTTTCTCCATTGAATTTGATAGTCCCGTCATTTTCTACTTGTAATCCTGGTAACTTCTTTAATAATTCTTCTATTACGGCATTTTGACGGATTTTAAAAAATTCAGCATTGAATTCCATCGTATCTTTCTTTATAACTACTGGCGATCTGGCCTTCACTATTTCCACCATTTTCAGGGTTACCCCCGACCTCTGGGTAGCCAGGGTTTCTAGATCGATCAGTGTATCTGCAACCAGAATCTGTAGCAAACGGACTATAGGCCGGTATCCTAGATAAGTAACGTATAATTTATAATTTCCTGTCTTCACTCCCTCCAGAACAAAGATTCCACTTTTATCTGTAAAGCCAGATGTAGCTCGCGTAGAATCTTTGGAATATAGTAATGCCACCGTGGCACCAGCCAAGGGCTGTTGGTTATCCTTATCGACTATACAGCCTTTCACCTGAACTAATTGTTGAGGCTGGGACCATGCGTGGAGAACGCCCGTTGTTACATTCAAAAGGATAATAATCAATAGTTTCATTTTGAGGGAATGTAAGGGCAAAGTAAGTTCAGTATTTTGCCTGCAATTAGATAGCAGTAAGTGTATCTTCTTTAAAAAAGGGGAATTTGTTAATGAGACCACTCTATCAAAACAAGGAGTAAATAGCTAACAAAGATGTAGGGAAAAGGAGAGATCAATAAGTGTAAAGCTAAAGCTAATGGACGTAATAAAAAAGCTCCCGGTCTAAAGAAAACCGGGAGGATAGATTCCTCAAAACTTTAAAACATTAAAGGACCCATTAATCGTTGATTGCAACAATTAATGGAATAACTCCAAAATTACCATTATTTTTCTTTCAACACGTCTATACTACCTAGTAGAACTTTTTGTTATCCCATATATTAAATGGCCAAAGTGACTACAAAAAAAATTCCAAGATGATAACAATCATTACCAGATAGTGTTCTAAATTCGAACAAGTGTTAAAGCCTATTGCAAGGCATGATCCATACAGAAACTCAAAATAGCCGTTATGCTAAAAAGGAAAGTTTATAGCCATCAAAAATATCTGATGACTCATAACTTAGAATGAGAACTTAAATTCTTAGAAAAATATTACCGGTGTGTTTATATTGCAGTGATTTGATTTAGCTTTGTTTTATTGACTAAAGGATAAAGAAGCAAAAGATCAGGCTACTGTTATTTCCATACCAATAACTTGAGCTGAATGATCAAACTTATTGAAACCCTCAAAATAGCATTGCACTATGTTAACTTTAAGTCCAGCGCAAGCTCCAAAGAAAATCCATTGGTATATAGTTTCTCCTATTGCAGACTTTTTACGGAATCAATAGTTGAATCGATATAAGGTCATTCTTATTATTGATTCCGGCAATTGATCTTCCTTAGCTAAAATTGACAAAAATATTTAAGTTTTGAATTTTCCGGTCACAGTGAGCTCAAAACTCACGTGACTAAATTTAGCATTATCTAGTGTCCTGCTTCTTCAGGCAGGACTATATAATAAGTCTATTCGTGTCGCCGGCTGGTACTCCACCAGCGACATTCTGCATAAATAGCTGATATCTGTCAGCATGTTTTTGTTTTTATTCATGGCTGCCACCTCCTCAGCATGGAGGTGGCAGATTTAAACAACAGAGAGATTTCTTGCATGAATGAGTTAAAATCTAATATGCCAATCAGATTTACCCTAATAGTTGTGTTGTATGCCATGTTTGAAAAGCCTATCCATGAGTAAAAGAGTTACGAGTCCTTCAATGGAAATTTCAAGCATCTAATAGTTAACTGATACAGTTTAAAACTTTGAATGATGAGTAAAAAGGCAATAATCATAGGTGCCGGACCGGCAGGGCTCACTGCCGCGTATGAATTACTGAAGAGAACTGATATCACTCCCATTATACTGGAAAAATCGGGAGATATAGGCGGCATTTCCAAAACTGTTAATTATAAAGGCAACCGGATAGATATTGGCGGGCATCGCTTCTTTTCCAAATCGGACCGGGTCATGAACTGGTGGTTCAATATTATGCCGGTGCAAGCTGAGGGGCAAAGCACCTTTAATATCAGCTACCAGCACAAGTCCCGGGAAGTGGATACCGCATCTATTGGGGCAACAGATAACGCGGGGAAAGATCCTGATAAAGTGATGCTGGTACGCAAACGTTTATCCAGGATCTATTTCCTGCGGAAATTCTTTACCTACCCTATTCAACTATCCCTGGACACTCTTGCCAAGCTGGGCCTATGGACCACTATTGCTATTATGTTCTCCTACCTAAAAGCGCAGCTGCTGCCGCGTAAGCCGGAAAAGAACCTGGAGGATTTTATGGTGAACCGATTCGGGCAGGTATTATACAAGCTTTTCTTTAAAGACTATACGGAGAAAGTATGGGGCTTGCCCTGTAATAAGATCAGTGCCGAATGGGGCGCCCAGCGGATCAAAGGTGTGTCCATTAGCAAGGCCATACAGCATGCGGTACAAGCGGCCATGAAGCGTAAGGAAAAGCAAAACAGCAACGATATTTCCCAGAAAGATACCGAAACCAGCCTGATAGAACAGTTCCTGTATCCCAAATTCGGCCCCGGCCAGCTCTGGGAAGAAGTGGCCCGGCAGGTAGAAGAAATGGGCGGACGTATACTGATGCACCACGATGTGAAGCGGATCTATACAAATAATACTAACAACCAGGTGACGGCCATAGCCGCTATCAACAACATCACAGGAGAGACCAGCTACCTGGAAGGCGATTACTTCTTTTCCACCATGCCGGTGCAGGAACTGGTTGGTGGACTGGACGGCGCGGTACCCGATGATGTAAGAGAAATAGCCGCCGGCCTGCAATACCGGGATTTTATTACCGTGGGCATCCTGCTGAAAAAGCTATCCTTTCAGGATAAGAAGACCGGCGAGTGGAAGCCGCTGCAGCTGAAGGACACCTGGATATATATACAGGAAAAAGATGTGAAGGTAGGCAGGCTACAACTGTTCAATAACTGGAGTCCCTTTATGGTAAAAGACCCGGATACAGCCTGGGTAGGCATGGAGTTCTTCTGTAACACGACAGATGATTTCTGGAATAGGACGGATGAGGATATCAAGCAACTAGCCATTACAGAGATGGAAAAGATAGGGCTGGCATCTGCTGCGAATGTGCTGGACACCACTGTGCTGCGTGTGGAAAAGACCTACCCCGCCTACTTTGGCACCTATGAAAGGTTTGATGTGGTGAGGGAATATATAGACCGGTTTGAGAACCTGTTCCTGGTAGGACGTAACGGCATGCACAAGTATAACAACTCCGATCACTCCATGCTAACGGCCATGGTGGCAGTGGATAATATTGCAGCAGGGGTGGTGTCCAAAGCGAACATATGGTCTATTAATACGGAGCAGGAATATCATGAAGAGAAAGCCACAGCAAATGCCGGGGAAGAGGTCCAGCAGGAACAAACTGTATTACAACCGTCATGGAGCCATGGGCTCAAGGATTTCCTGTTTAAAAACCCGGTAAATAGGTGGTTCTTCTGGATAGGTGTACTAGGATCGCTACTGCAGTTCATTGTTTTCAAGTTCTTTTATCCTTATGCCGGATTCATCAATGGAGATTCCTACGTGTATCTTGAGACGGCGTATCATAATATGGATATCAACACTTATCCCATTGGTTATTCAAAGTTCTTGAGGATGTTCAGCGTATTCACCAAATCGGATACAGCACTGGTCGCTTTCCAGTATTTTCTTTTGCAAGCCAGCATCCTGTCTTTCGTTTTTACACTATTCCACTTCTTTAAACCGGGAAAGGTAACCAAGATATTGTTGTTTGGGATAATGCTGTTCAATCCTATATTCTTATATCTGAGCAACTATGTATCGAGTGATGCTATTTTCATTTCCCTTAGCTTAATTTGGTTCACCCAGTTGCTCTGGATAATATACAAACCTACGGCGAAACTGTTATTAATAAATGCGGTCATATTATTCTTATGTTTCACTGTAAGATACAATGCTTTATATTATCCTGTGGTTACAATAATAGCGCTGCTGTTGTCCAAACAGCGGGTACTGATAAAGGTTTCGGGTTTTGCATTAAGTATTGTATTGATTGCCGGATTTGTTCAGTTCACCAGCAGCAAATATTATGAGTTGATAGGGAAACGGGAATTTTCTCCGTTCAGCGGATGGCAGCTGGCGAACAATGCCATGTACGCTTACCGGTATGTAGACGGCAGTGATGTCAAGCCGGTGCCTCCCCGGTTCAAACAGATCGACAAGATGGTACGCACCTATTTTGATACCACCCGCGATGTGAAAAAATACCCACATGAGCAGTGGCTGGCTAGTACTGTATATATGTGGTCTGACTTTTCGCCCTTGCAGCAATACATGCACAAACAGTTCGAAAAGGACTCAACGGCCGGGATCTTACAGCGATGGGCTACAGTAGCGCCGTTGTATGCTGATTATGGTACATACCTGATAAAGCAGTATCCTGTAGAATTTGCAAAGTACTATCTGTGGCCTAATGCCGTAAAATATTATGCGCCGCCGGTTGAATTCCTGGAGAGCTACAGCACAGGAGTAGATACTGTGTTGCAGATAGCACAGGTATGGTTTGGCTATAAAAGTAATCGGTTGAAAAGTTACTTTAAGGATCCCAAGATTACAGTGCTTAATTTCTACCCGATAATGACCGGTATCGTCAACGCTGTTTTCATAGTAGTGGTCGCAGGATTTTTGTTTCTCCAGGGGCATAAAAGATATCCACAATTTAAAATTGCCTTATTTCTGCTGGCTGGATTCTGGTTGATAAATTTTGGGTTCAGCGTATTTGCTTCGCCCATTGCACTGAGGTTCCAGCTATTCCCTATGCTGGTCTTTCTATCCTTTTCATTCTTGATCATAGAATATATTGTTGAAGAGGCAAGAGGAAAGACCATTAATGGCGTACAAATGGGTAATGTTCAGTTGGAAGCTCCAAAGTTGGAATATGGGGTCTAAAGACCTGATCGATAACCGTGAAATGAGTATATATGAAGAAGATATTCCTTGTTGCTGTGATCTGGATGATGGGCCTGACTGCCTGTTTTGAGCCACCTGTTATGCAGCCTGACCTGAAAGGAGCAAAACTGCCGTCCTTTGATTTGCTTCTCCTGGACAGTACGACAAAATACAATACCGCTAAGTTCGATGACAGTAAGCCGTTGGTGCTGCTGTATCTGAGCCCAGACTGTCCGTATTGCCGGGCGCAAACGGAAGCGATCATCAGGGATATGAGAACATTAAAGGATATCCAGTTCTGCTTGTTCACCGTTGCACCTCTCATGCAGTTTCGGAGTTTCTACAAGGAATATCAGTTGGGAAAATATCCAAATATCACAGCAGGCGTGGACTATGACGATTTTTTTGGTAAACATTTTAACGTTCCCGGGGTTCCTTATATGGCCATATACGACAGTAGAAAACGGTTGAAGGAAGTGTTGATCGGACAGGTGGATGTGACCAGGATCCGGGATATTTCTCAAAACTAAGCTAGTTACGTAACATAGGCCAGTCCGGTCGAACCATGGGGAAGCCGAAAACCATCAGAAACGAGTAGGCATTATCTTTTTATTCATTAAGTTTAGCCTTTTGATTTATAAAGGCGATATTTCTATGAAAAAAGCGAAAGTAGTTTTAACAGCTATCGGCATATTTGCCATAGTAGGTGGAGCATTGGCTTTCAAGGCTAAGACGTTTGGCCAGCCAATTCTCTACATAGCTACCACAACTACGACTACCACTCCTGGTGGCCCGTTGGTACCTATTTGTTCTGCTAGGAATAACCTGACTACTACTGCAGGTGTTCCGAACACAACTGTATATCGTTCAACTTTAGCTAACAGTGTATGTACTACTCCTTTTGTTACAAGGACGACTTTAACTGTTCCTGGTATCTAATCGGTAGCACATTAAATCGAACAGAGTTTTAAAATGACGCTGGAGTCCTTACTCCAGCGTTATTTTCGTTGTCTGTGCCTTAAGACCATACCATATTCAATTTTACTTGATCAGATCTGGTGTGGTCAGTGTGGAGCTGCCGATTCATGGGGGAAGCCGAAAACCATCAGAAACGAGTAGGCACTATCTTTTATTCACTAAGTTTAGCCTTTTTGATCTATAAAAGCGATTTTTCTATGAAAAAAGCGAAAGTAGTTTTAACCACAATTGCTGTATTTGCTTTAGTAGGTGGAACGCTGGCCTTTAAAGCCAGTAAGTTTGGCCAAGGGTTTGCCTTCATAGCCACCACAACTACCACTACAGCCCCTGGTGGTCCCTTGGTGCCAATTTGTTCTGCTAGGCATGACCTAACTACAACTGCTGGTACTCCGAACACAACGGTATATCGTTCAACTTTGTCCAACAGCGTATGTACTATGCCCTTTTTTACCAGGACGACCCTAGCACTTCCCGGATATTGACCAAATTAACTTGAATATTGAAATGATTTGAGAAAAAACGCTGAAGTAAAAAACGTCAGCTTTTTTTTGCAATAGCTGATAGGAAAATTATTTGATCCCAGGTTGGGATGTTGATCTCGTTTCTTTCGGATCCGCGCCGAAGTCAGTAGATCCGGGCGTAGTCATCCATTTAGGTGCGGGTACTCCTCTTAAATAATGATCGAAGAATTGTTGCTGTCTAATCGTAAAATCGAGTTGATTTTTATCGCTTCGCCCAATCATATGATTTTCATCCTTATATTGTAAAAGCCAGGCGGGCTTCCTTAACCTACGCATCGAAATGAACAATTCAACCGCATGATGAAAATCTACATTGTCATCGCCTTTGTTGTGCATTATTAATAATGGAGTAGTAATATTATTAACATGGAATATGGGAGAATTGTCGAGATATAGCTTCGGCTTTTGCCATGGAGAAAATCCAAGATTTCCCTGTTCAATATCAAAATACTGATTTCTGTTTGACGTCAAGCCGGTTTGCTGATTATAGTAACTGATAGCATTCGTATAACCAGCTGATTCCTGGGCAGCGGCAAATAATTTGGTGCGGGATATTATGGTCAACGTTTCAAATCCGCCGAAACTATGTCCCTGCAGTCCCATCTTGCTTGTGTCTACCCATGGAAAACGGGACAATCGGTCTACCGCGGAAGTGATCGTATTTATAACCGATTCGGACTACNTTNNCTNNTTCATAGTACATATCAGGAACAAAAACCAGGTAGCCATTGCTTACGTACCAGGGAATGCTGAGCGTTCCGATACTTAATTCAGGAACTCTATAAATATTCAAACCATCACTTAACTTTTCGTAGTAGTAAAAAATAATCGGATATTTTTTTGTTGAATCGAAGTTCTCCGGCTTATATAAAATACCAGCAGCCGGTTTGCTGCCTGGTATTTGCCAATTAATCAGCTCTGCAGTCATCCAGTTGTATTCCCTTTCAGGTCGAATGTTGGTCAGGGGGCTAAAAGTTTTGAAATCGCGGGTGAGAAAGAGGTTCGGAGACTCCCGGGTACCCATTCTTCTTACAACATACAGATTAGCGTCTTTTGCCTTTCTCGGGAGGTATTCTGACAGAGAGATAAGAATATTATTACATGGTCTTGGGAAATAAAATATATAAGGCTCCATGGTGCATTTTGTAAGTGTGGGCGGGTTGCTTAGCTTAACTTTCCAGAATCCATTGTCTTTGTTGGCTTTATTTAGTCCTGCAAGCAATAAAGTGTCTGCAGTAGCGACCTCTTTAAATAACCCTGCTTCATCCTCAACTCGTCTGAAGATTATCTTATTTTTTTTGCCGACGTCGCCGGTCACACATAACGGCATTTTATTGCCACCAGGGTCTATTTTCCAGATATCGAAGCGGTCATAGATAAGGAGGCTGCCATCGTTAACCCAGCCAGCTACTCCAAATGGTTTACGGCGGCTGATTATTTCGCTTTCATCATCATAAATGGCACCTTTTAGTTGATTTGAGATGTTTCTCGTAATTCCAGTTGCTATTTCATAACTATAATAATAATGATCATTTGCATTGAACCAAACTACGAATTTCTCATTGGGCGAGAGCAGGATAATCTCACTTAAGGAATTGCTAAACCGACACAATTCTTTTGAACTTCCGTCATTGGTAGACACTAAATAAAGGCCTATTGTACGCTTGCTCCAATAAAATTCTGCCTGGTCCCAGGTATCTCGAGTAAGGGCGAGTATATAGTTATTACCTCTTTTGTCGTTTCCGAAATAGCTTACAAAAACTGTGGCAGGAGTCGTTAATTGAACGATTTTAGGTTGAGTAATATTACAAACTGCTAGGTAAGTTACCAGGTTTACCTGTTTCGCTAGTTCCTCAACAGGAATATAGGGTGCTTTATAGTGCCATATCTCAACATCATTGGTAATAACAGGAGAGGATGTAATGGTATTCTGCTGTCGTATTTTATCTTTTAGCTGAAAAAAAAGTTTTGTTCCATCAGNACTAAACAAAAGATTCCCATCTGCTATGCTCAGGTCTTCCTTCAATCCATCAGTTTTGCTATTGACGAGTACTTTGGCACTGTCCATTCCGGGTTTATAGTATCTTATTTCAATCTTTTCATTGTTATTACTTACAAATGCCAACTGTTTAAATGAGTCGTCTGGGGCTATAGTAAGAATTTCTGTTCCTCTTGCCAGGAAAATGTCCTTTTCTTTAGTTAGATCATGCCAAAGAAGCCCATTGATGGTTTTTATTAGCAAAACAGTGCCATTCATATCAAATTTATACTCCTCAACTTCACTGTATTTTTTCTCCGATCCACTAATAAGATTTTTTACAGTTAATTCCTTTTCTGAATTTATGAAGGCAAGCCATTTCCCGTTTCCACCTAATGGCGCCGAAAAGGATGAAACGTCCTTAATGTATATAATACTATCGCTACCTAAGGTTAAAATACCTAAACTATCTCCTGGAAGCTTAAGCATCACTTTCCGGCTGTCTCCGGTAAAAGACGCTTCTGTAGGTTCTTCAACTTTGAATTCTTTCTTGTATATGTTATCAGTGGACCGTATTACGATAAAATCGCCAGTCTTAGGGGCTCCGTACTTATAGGCAATATATTTTCCATCATTTGAGATCAAACTGCTGACATTCCATTCCATATCCTTCAGCGTGGTCCAGTTTTCGTAGCTGTCATTTTTGATTGTCTTTTTTTGCGCGACAATATTATTCAAATTGATTAATTGAAATAATAAAAACAAACTTGTTTTTGTCATAATTAATTTGCGATGCATGTTTTTTACTAGTTATTGTTTGCATTATTTACATCTACCTTTATACAGAACATTGAAGCAATTTTAGTGGATTTCAAAATAGTCAAGTATCCGGGTGGATTAATCCATACAGGACTAGCAAGTGAAACCTAACATGAGTAGAACAATAAAGAAGCTATAACTAAACCATATTAGGGCTATCTTGCTTGCTCCAGATATGAGTAAAACACCTTTACCACAGAATGCTTTGAAGTTGAATATAAAAAGAACAAATCTCTCAAGAAGGGCTTTTCTAGGAAAACGGAATTCTACCCTTTGCTGTACTATTGTCTAATTATCTTTTTGACTATTGATCTACTGCTTCCTGATAAAGTTTCGTCGAATAATAACCCTTGCAAAAAGGATGTGACATTTTTACGACAACGAAGCTTGCTTGAAGGAGATTTTCAAGAAACATAACACGGCATTATGTCTGCTGACAATAGTAAAAATATATCGACGGACTGCAGATTTAATCGCAGTATTCAAGGAATTTCTGTTCATTAATTAAGATCGACAACTTTTTATTACCTTACCAACTAACTCCCGGCATTCGAGGTCGAGTTCCCGTTACAGCCCACGCCAACATATTCCTACTATCTACGAATAAAATGCCACTTTCTTTTGAGAAAAACTTCCAGCTATTTATTGCTGAAAGACTTCATATATCCAAATTGAAAAATGCAAAATAACCCGCTGACCCGGAGACAGTAGAGTTAAAATGTGGTTGTCATGGAAAAACCATAACAATCTTAAGGTGACAAAACTTACTGCAACAAGAGTACACTCCGTAATATTTTAATCAATTAGATCGCTATAGCGGATTAGACAAACCATCTCTTACTTTCCCTGTTGGCCCTTTATAGCTATACTTTTTTATGCGTTTAGAGAATTGTTATTCATGCTCGTTTTCTCTTGACTTGTTTTGAATGCTTTGCATACGGATGATCTTCCCGGTACTTTTCTCGTTTTGTTTCCGGGCAAGCACTCCACCCTGGCCATAAAGATGTTCTTCTACTAGTCCCATCGCTTTATTGATCTTTCTTTCCTGGGGTTTTACATAGGTTTTTACTGAGTTGGGATTCCGCTGGCCAAGTAACAAACCCGTTAAATGAAGATCTTCGTTTGTTTCGTAAGCCAGTTCGTTGGCAAAAAAGTAGCGCAGCTGGTGGGAATTGTTCAGGCAAGGAATTCCTGTTCTCTCTCCAATGATCTTGATACACCTATTGTAATGCTGCCCCGTAGGAACAGGTAGAAGTTTACCTGTCCGCTGGCATTTGGGATGGTTTTTAAATTTTTCAATGATCTCCAGGCAGATGGGCAACAGGGGTAGATATTCTTTGGACTTTGATTTTCTTCTCTTTTGTTTAACCCACACTTTCCCGTTCTCTCTTTTTAAATGACTTTCCCGTAATCCATAAAGTTCAGCATAGGATGGGCCGGCGAATGCATGATAAATCATTATGTCCCGGATATCGAAGAGCTCGCTATCTTCTTCTTTAAAAACAAAGTCCATTAAGTGAAGCATTTCCTCTATAGTAGGCCAACTTTTATCTTCCGGTTCCTCATAAGAGCATTCGTAATTGGCAAATAGATTATTGGGAATCCACCCATTGGTTACTGCACGGTCAATGATTTCCTTGATGATCTGGACATATTTCCAAATAGTGTTTTGCCCACTATGGTACTGGGTTACTTCTTTTTTGACAAATTCGACAATGAATTTATATTCCAGCGTGGAAAGGGGCATATCCTGCAGTTTATACTGTTGCCGGATAAAATCCTGCAGCCTGCGTTTGGTGCCATATTTCTTTTTTAGGGTGTTGGGCGCCCTTTGGCCTGCCAGGACATGCTGGAAAAAATCCAGTTCATATTCATCGATGGCCATCCGCAGCGTTTTGGTTCTCGCTTTGTCTTCGAAGATTTTTTCCCCTTTTTCCGTAAGCTTTTCCAAATCGTCTTCCAACTGTTTTTTTTCTTCAAGCAATCGGGCGGACATAGTTTCCTGGTAAATAAGATCGTTCTGTGCTTTTTCTTTTTTCCTGTCGTATTTCATGAAACGCGCCACCAGTTCGTCAAGCTCCAGGCTGAAGGCCAGGTTGTCTGCGTTTTCCTGTCTTGTTTTTTCGCCATTGACGGGAGTCTGATAAGAGGCAAGAACCAGTTCAGGGGTGGCAAGTCCATGTTGGGCAACTACGAGATCAAAATGCCGTTCCAGGTCGGCTTTCATTTGGCCGAGTTTTTTGTTGAGGGTTTTATGATCCGGATTATCCGGGAGGACTTCCTTTAATTTATCGTTCCAATGTTCATAAAAGACTTTACAGAAAGAAGTACTTATTTCTTTCCAGAATCCGTCAATGGTTACCCTACAATAAATAGGGATCAATCCCTTACTGTTTTTTTCCTTGATTTTCCTGTAAAACAGGATAGAAAGTTTTTGATGTACCAGCATACACACATTTTTTTAAAGTGGAAAAATGCCAGGCAGGGTTTAAAGCATTGTGGTTGTTGGTGAGTGGCGGTCAGGGGGTAAAGATACCCCCTTGAATCACCCCCTGAATTACCCCCTATTTTGTTTAAACCGGTTTGAACTGAATTGGACCGGTTATTTGGCGGGAAGCCAAGAGGGACGCGGGTTTGCAATAAAAAAAGGCGTTCGTTTGAACGCCGTTGATTTTCTCACTGGTAGCCCCGCCAAGAATCGAACTTGGATCTAAAGTTTAGGAAACTTCTATTCTATCCATTGAACTACAGGGCCATTTCCACTCCCTCCCGGTAACCCGGTATAGAAAGGGAGTGCAAAACTAAGATATTTCAATTCAAAATCCAACTTAATCATACATGCCTTCAATCACGTCGCGGTACTTTTCCAGTATCACTTTCCGCTTCAGTTTCAGGGTAGGGGTCAGTTCGCCGCCATCTACCGTCCATTCCTGCGGCATCAGCTCAAACTTTTTGAGTTGTTCCACATGGCTGAAGTACTGGTTGTATTTGTCTACCGCCTGCTGAAACAGGTCTTTTACTTCAGGCAGCTTTACCAGGCCTTCATTGCCATTGTAGCTGATGCCCTTTTTGTCGCACCAGTTCCGGAGGTTGGTGAAGGAAGGAACAATCAGGGCGGAGGTGAATTTATGGTCTTCCCCTACGACCATGATCTGCTCTATGTAAGGCGATTCCTTGAACTTGTTCTCGATAGGCTGTGGCGCTACAAATTTACCGCCGGAGGTTTTGAAGAGTTCCTTCTTACGGTCGGTGATCTTCAGAAATTTATTATTCACAATCACGCCGATATCGCCGGTATGGAACCAGCCGTCTTTGATGGCATCTGCCGTCAGATCAGGCCTTTTGTAGTAGCCCATGCTGATATTGGGTTCCTTTGCAGAGGATCTCTCCGTCTTCAGCGATCTTTACTTCAATGCCGCTGATAATAGGGCCTACGGTGCCAAACATGCGTTCTTTTTCATCTACCCGGTTCACGCTGATCACCGGAGAGGTCTCTGTCAGCCCGTAGCCTTCCAATATAGGGATGCGTCCTGCGGTGAATATTTTCAGCAGGCGCATCTGGCAGGCGGCGGCGCCGGTTACAACGGCCTGGATATTACCACCCAGCGCTTCCCGCCACTTTTTGAACACCAGCGCATTGGCAATGGCCAGCTGAAAGCGGTACCAGGCTCCCAGGGGTTTGTTGATCTCATATTTTTTACCCAGCTCCAGGGCCCAGAAAAAGAGCGCCCGTTTGATGCCTTTCAGCTCCAGTCCTTTGCTTATGATCCGTTCGTACACCTTCTCCAGTAGACGGGGCACGGTGGTGAAGATGGTGGGCTTTACTTCCCGCAGGTTATCTGCAATGGTATCCATACTTTCTGCATAATAGACAGGAACCCCGGCCGTAAGGTATACGTAGGTGACCATACGCTCGAAAATATGATTGAGCGGAAGAAAGCTCAGTGCCCGGGCACTGGTGTGTACGGGCAGATAGGGGGTACAGGCTGTAACGTTGCTTACAATATTGCGGTGGCTCAGCATTACCCCTTTAGGAGTACCCGTAGTGCCGGAGGTATAGATGATGGTAACCAGCTCCTCCGGGCTGGTATTCCGTTTGATCTCTTCTATCCTGGGATAGTCAGTTTCTTGCGCGAGGGATAATATTTCCTTCCAGTGGCGTACGCCCGGCAGCGGGTCATAAGAGAATATCTCCTTCAGGTCTGGCAGCTGGTCCCTCACGGCATTCACTTTGTCCAGTATTTCCTGGTCGCTGATGAAGAGGATCCGTGCACCGGCATCCTTCAGTACAAAAACCAATTCGTGCTGGCTGATGGTAGGGTAGACAGGGGTAAGTACGGCTCCTGCCTGCTGACAGGCAAGGTCTGTTAGCATCCATTCCGGCCGGTTGCGCGAAATGATTGCGATCTTATCTTTCCCTTCCATGCTGCCATCGCCACGGCTGATGCCCAGTTGCAGCAGGCCGGAGGCAAATTGCAGGGTGGTCCCCGCCACCTGTTTAGTACTGTATTTGATCCATTTCCCGTCTACTTTACCGGCCAGCATATCTTCATTGGGATATTTCTCCAGCTGGTAGGCTATTACGTCAAATAATCGGCTCGGTTGATCCATTATGTTGTGGTTTGCTGTTTTTCATCCTCACAGGTTGCGCTGCTGCTCGTTCTGTAGTTTTTCATATTCCTTCAGGGTATCTCCGTAGTGATCACTGTGATAGGCGCCAAAATAATGGAACGCAAGGCCTATGCCCCAGCCCATAGACGGCCAGATAGGCCAGGGAATACCATTACCACTACGGTCGGTAATAAACCATAAGGCCCAGAGACCGGCGTTGATGACCAGGTATGTAATAAGGTGGGATTTAAAAGACGCTCTCGCCTTGGCGATGCGCCAGAGTCTTTCATCCCGTTGTTGTGTACTCTCCATATGAATAGGTTTATGACTAAATGAGGTATAATAAATTTAAATAATTTTATTTGATTTCGCCAGATTATTGCCTTTTCGCGGTGATGTTGAACTGGATATTGACCATGGAATTGATCAGCTTATCCTGCAGCGATTTGTCCGCGCGGTAGGTCATACCCCATAAAGTGCGGTCTATATTGAAGTTAGCGTTAGCGGTCAACCGGTCATGCTGCAGCACAATTTTAGCCGGGAAGGTCACATTTTTGGTGATTTGTTTAATAGTAAGATTGCCTTGTATGGTATGGGTAGCATCCTTTAGCAGCACCTCATTACCTTCAGGATGGTAAGCGTTGATCCCGGTAATGGCAAAGGTGGCGGTAGGGTATTGATCCGCATCGAAGAACAATGGGCCTTTCAGTTCCCGTTCCAGCTTATGCTTCATGGCGGTATCCGCTGCAAGGTCTACATCCACCAACGATTGGATGTCGATGGTGAATGTGCCTCCTGTAACTGCGCTGTCCTTCACGTATAAAGTACCTTTCTGCAGCATAAAGCGGCCGGTATGTTTACCGGTGGGCTTGGTGCCGATCCACTGCACCATGCTTTGTTCCGGGTTTACCTGGTATACGGCGCCTTCGCCTTCCTGTACAGACTGAGCCTCCGTGATCGTGGCCTTGTCTGCTTTGGGCGCCTGCTGGCAGGCCGCCAGGCAAGCCGCTATCAGTAATATGTACCTCATACTATGTATGTTTTGTAGCCGCTATCCGCCCACTACCTCCCGGTTACCTACCCATACAAACCGTTTCACAATAAACTCCTGGTTAGTAAAGCTTGCATTCCCCGCAGGGTTGCCGCCAGTTACATGAAAATCAGAGAAGGCGGCGTGCTGGTTCACCCAGATCAGTCCTGTAAAGTTGAATGATACCGGGGTGAAAACGCTGTTCATCTCATCGGCAATCTTTTCCTTTATAACAGGATCGGTTGTATATGCCCCACAGGTAATGGCGCCATGTTGCCTGGCCATCTGCCTGGCCAGCTGTATGGAATGATCGGTGTCTTTTGTCTTGATCAGCAGTATTACCGGACCAAACAGCTCTTTCTCGTAAATATCATGATCTGCACTGGTTACTTCTATCACGGTAGGTGAGCATACCCGCGCATTGTTGAATTCTTCGTTTGTTACAGGGCCGCCCTGCAGCAGTACTTTGCCGCCCAGCTTACCGGCGTCCTGCGCGCGCTGCAGCGTGGTATCATTCTGTACGGCGCCCAAAGTGCCAGCGCCCATTTTGGGATTATTAACGAGCGCTCCGATGGCGTCCCTGATCTTCAGCGCTACCTCGTTGAAAGAAAGATGGCCTTTGTCAGTGGCAACTCCCTGTTCAGGGATAAAGAAATTCTGCGGGGCGGTGCACATTTGGCCGGAGTACAGGCATACGGCAAAGGCCAGGTTCTGTACAACGGCGTCTATATCCTGTACACTGTCCAGGATCACTGAGTTGACACCGGCTTTTTCGGTGAACACAGTTTTGCCGTTTAAAGACTCTACATACTCGCCAAAGCTGCTGCCGCCAGTATAATCTATCAGCGATACCTGCGGATGTTCGCACAGCAATTTGGTAATAGGCTGCGCGCTGGTGTCTGTTGCCAGCTGGCACAGATGCGGGTCAAAACCGTTCTCCTGCAGTACCTGCTGGATGGCGGCAATGGCAATGGCAATGGGCAGCACAGCCTTGGAATGCGGCTTTACAATGACGGGGTTGCCAGTGATCAGGTCTGCATAGATGCCGGGGAGGGAGTTCCATACCGGGAAGGTAGAGCAGCCTACCACCAGCCCGGTACCTTTGGGCACAGCCCGGTAGGTTTTCTTCAGCTGCAGGCTGGTTTTACCCATGGGTTTCTGCCACATTTGTTCTGCCGGGAAGCGGTGCAGTTCCTCATAGCCCATGGCAATCGCTTCAAGCGCGCGGTCATTGGCATGTGGTCCTGATGCCTGGAAGCTCATCATAAAGCTCTGGCCGGTGGTATGCATGGTGGCATAGGCGATCTCAAAGAAATAGCCTTTTATTCTTTCCAGTGTTTCCACCAGTATATCGGCGCGGTTGGTAACCGGCGTATTGGCCCATTGCCTGGCAGCTGCGCCGGCTTTAGACAACAGCTCTTCTACGGTAAAGGCGGGGTACGTAATGCCCAACGCCTCGCGGGTATAGGGGGATACTTCTTCCCCTACGCGGGTACCGGTGCCGGTTTGCAGTAACTGGTCAAAAGGTTGGTGCAGCAGCTCCTGAAATCTGGCTGCTCCTTTAGCGGCAGCCTCTTCACCGTAAGCTTTGGGGTGTTCGGGGTACTGGGAGTAAAAGCCCCTTTCGTGGTTGGCTTTTACCGCGTTCTCGATGGTGTTTTGGTGTTTTGTTGCAAGCATATAAATAATTAATAATTAAAAGTTAATAATTAATAATTAACCGTACGTGGAATCAATAGCACTTGCATTCATCATTACTAAATAACTGGTATAGCCGGCCAATCTGCCGGCCGGCAGGTTACCGGTTCAGCGAGAACCTGCCATCGTTATAATATTCATCAGCACGCAGCTTGAACGGGTGATTGCGCTGGTATTGCATGAATTTATCATATTCCGCTTTATGCAGGTTAGTCCACGAACGGAAGGTAGCCTGACTGGCCACCGGGCCAAACAACCATTGGTTATAGGCTTCATACAGGCCTGCCTTTAACAGCCTGCGTTGCAGGTCGAATAACGCAAAAGGGTATTTGAAACCATAAAAATTATACCAGTCCAGCAGGAAACGGGTACGCAGCATGATCAGGGCATCCGGGTCAATACCGCTGCTGATCACGCTTGTCTGTTTAGACATCAGCTGCCGGTAGACATTTACAAAATCGCTTCCGCTGCCGGCGCTCTTGCCGCGCCTGCTCTTTTTGCCGCCCTCATCCATTTCGGGAACAGGAGCGCTCAGCATATCCGGGTTGCTGTATAATTTCTTGTAAGACTCAATAAGTATATCCCTCATTTCTGCGGTACGGTTGGTATAGCTTTCCAGGTTCACAAAGATCTCCCCGTACAATATCGCCCATACCGGGTCTTTTGAATAGTAGTAGGCGCGCGCGGCGTTGTAGTAGTTACCCGGGAAATTAGGATCTTTTTCTATGCCCTTCAGCCAGTTGGTAAGCGCGCCATCGTTCATTTTAAGCACTGCCAGTAGCTGTCCGTTGTCATTATACAGTTCCCCGCTTTCCGGGAAACGGCGGATAGCCCTGTCGTAAAGCCGCTGCGCCCCTTTCCAGTCTTCTTTGGCCTGGTAGATATTGCCGGCTATCTGGAACATCTGTGCGTCTGCCTCTTTTTTGTCCAGCAGGGGATCGATCACACTCTTGGCTTTGTTCATATCTCCGCGCAGATAGTAGGCAAAGCCCAGTTGTTTCCTGAACTGGATATTATCGGGCTCCAGCTGTAATGCCTGGTTCAACACCAGGATAGCGTTAGCATAATCTCCCGTGCGGATAAAATTATTAGCGGTGCTGAATAGTTCATTTGCATCCTGCGCCCAGGCTACCTGCGAAATCAGTAAAAAAACACCTATTAAGAATTTTTTCAATGAAGAAAAGCTGCTGTTCATTACCTGTTTTTGCTTTGTTGTAAATGTAAGGAAAATTAGTCCAAGCACCACAGCCCATAGATTACGACATAACCGGCAATGCATGTTTGCTGTAATATGCAAGAAGTCCATAGCATATTATGGCAGCGCTAAGCTTCCTGATATGCTATGGACTATGGACCAAGAACTATGGATATCTTTAAATCACCTGGGTGATCAGCCCATCTCTCAGTTTGGGCTCAAACCAGGTGGATTTTGGAGGCATTACATTGCCGCTGTCTGCGATATCAAATAATTGCTGGATGGTAACGGGATAGAGGGCAAACGCCACTTTCATCTCGCCGCTGTCCACACGTTTTACCAGCTCTTCAAGTCCGCGGATACCGCCTACAAAATCGATGCGTTTGTCTGTACGCGGATCTTTAATACCCAGCAGTTTGTCCAGCACATTATTCTGCAGGATGGTCACATCCAGGATGCCGATCGGGTCTGTGGTATAGGTGCCTTCACGGGCCACCAGGCGGTACCAGTTCCCTTCCAGATACATGCTGAATTCATGCAGCATGGCGGGCTTTTGAGGAGCATGTCCTGTTTTTTCTACTGTAAAGTCATATTCCAGCCGGGAAATCAGGTCGGCAGCGGTATGGCCGTTCAGGTCCTTCACCAGGCGGTTATAGTCCAGGATGGCCAGCTGGCTGGCGGGGAAGATGGTGGTCAGAAAGAAATTGGCCGGGTCTTCTTCAGAACCGATCAGCTGTTTTTCTGCAAATTCCTTCTGTACCAGTGAGGCAGATGCAGCGCGGTGGTGGCCGTCTGCAATATAAGTGCAGGGCACTTTTTCAGCAAAGAGGCTGGTGATCTGCTGAACGGCGGCAGGTTCATTCACTACCCAAATGGTATGCTGAATGCCGTCGTCGGCGGTAAAGTCGTAAGCGGGGGCATGGGCGTGCTGCCAGTGATCTATCAGCACATTCAGCTCGGGAACGTCTGTATAGGCCAGAAATACGTTGCCTGTCTGGGCCCGGGTGGTTTTGATATGATTGATGCGGTCCTGCTCTTTCTCGGGCCGGGTAAATTCATGCTTTTTAATGATGCCGTTATTGTAATCGGCCACGGAGGAGGCGCATACCAATCCTGTCTGCTCGCGTCCGTCCATTACCAGTTTGTAAATGTAGTAGCTGGGCTGCTCGTCCTGGAACAGGGTGCCGTCTTTGATGAACTGCTGCAGGTTTTCTGCAGCCTTGTCGTATACGGCCTGGCTATGGATATCGGTACCGTCTGGCAGGTCTATTTCAGATTTTGAAACATGGTAATAAGAGTGAGGATTACCGGCTGCTGCCACTTTCGCTTCTGCAGAGCTGAGTACATCGTAAGGCCTGGATGCTACCTGGGCGGCCAGAGCTACCTGTGGTCTTAACCCTTTGAACGGTCTGATAATTGCCATAATGTGTTGTTTGAAGGGGCAAAAATAACATACAGATGTTAAAAGGCAAACCCTGAAAGCTGCCTGTTTTGCAGCATTCAGGTTCATATCATATTGCTTCAGGGTTGCTGCGACCGCCGGTACAGCGCCGGTACAGCGCCGGGCATGTTCCGGATCTTTAAAGGGTAGGGGGATGACCGGCTTATATACGGGACATCACCGGCGCATATGGGAGCATAACAGGAAGGTGACAGGAATGCGATAGGGCGTTTTACGCAGTTTTACCGGGAGACAGGCCATAAACATTGTACCGGCGGTACAGGAGAGGGAAAGAAAAAGTCCCGCGCCGGGCAGACCGGGAGCGGGACAAGACTTATAGCGGTTAATCAACATGACGGTGTAGTCACAACACATCAACACATCATTTTCATGCCTTTTTAAGGCTGAAATATTTCATGGCTTCCACCATTACTTCAACACTTTCATAAGGCAGTGCATTGTAAAGAGAGGCGCGGAAACCGCCTACGCTGCGATGCCCCTTGATCCCCACAATATCTTCCTTCTTGCAGAACTTGAGGAATTCGTCCTCCAGCTCAGGTTTATCCATGATAAAGCACACGTTCATCCGGCTGCGGTCTTCTTTTACCACGGTACCGCGGAACAGCGGGTTATTATCTATTTCGTTGTACAGCAGCGCTGCTTTCTTTTCATTCAGCTTTTCTATGGCTGCTACACCGCCCTGCTCTTTAAGCCAGCGCAGTGTAAGCATAGAGATATAGATGGCAAATACCGGAGGGGTGTTGAACATGGAGCCGTTCTCTACATGTACCTTATAATCCAGTATAGTTGGTATTTTACGGGTTACCTTGCCCAGCACGCTCTTACGTACCGCCACCATGGTGGTGCCAGCGGCGCCCATATTCTTCTGCACGCCGGCATAGATCAGGGAAAACCGGTTAAAATCCAGCTGACGGCTCAGAATATCACTGCTCATATCAGCTACCAGCGGTATATCAGTTACCGGTGTGGTTTGCCACTGTGTACCGTAAATGGTATTGTTGGTGGTGATATGCAGGTATTTGGCCTGCGGCGGAATATTGAACTGCCTGGGTATATGGTTGTAATTACTCTCGCGTGAGCTGGCTACTACATCCACATAACCAAAAGACTTGGCTTCCTTGATTGCTTTGTATGACCAAACGCCGGTATCTACATAAGCGGCGGTTTCTCCATTTTCCAGAAGGTTCATTGGCACCTGCATAAACTGGGTGCTGGCTCCTCCGTGCAGGTAAAGCACTTCGTAGTCATCTTCCAGCTGCATCAGCTCTCTCACGAGGCTGCGGGCCTCGTCAAGTACGTTTATGAAAAGCTCCGTCCTATGACCTATTTCCAGTATGGACATGCCCGATCCTTCAAAATCAATCAACGCCTTGCTGGCTTTATATAATACCTCGTTAGGTAGTACAGAAGGCCCTGCGTTAAAATTGTGCACCTTCATGTTGCGATCCTGATTAAATACATTATTGTCTTTTTCCACTTTATTTTGGTTTTTCTAGGAACGGATTAAAAAAAGTAGGCATTTCAAATAACCTTGCGTGGTGTAGGATAAAGGTTAAAATAGAATAGATAGACAGTATAGTGTCGACAAAGATAATCGAAACTTTCTTAAAAACCGCTTTTATTTTTAGCGTTCATCATCATGCTCACGGCCCGGCAGACGGCCTTTTCGTCCAGGCTTTGTTCAGCGCTTTGAACTGCCGCTCCTGCTCCGGAGAAAATGGTTTGCGGGCCAGATCCTGCAATGGGGGCTGCCCGGCATCTACCCAGGCCGTATACCAGCAGCTGGCCACTGCAATAATAGCGCTGCGCATGCGGCGTTCCACCATGTTGTTCATCAGGCGGTGATATGCCAGCGAGTAGGCGGCAGCGTAATTGCGTGTGAGTTTACCATTCCGTTTTTCCCAGGCATAACGTTGTGCAGGCGGGAAGCGCTGGCTCAGCGCTTTTTCCAGCCGCAATACGGTATCTGCGGCTATGGCGCTTGAGATCACCAGCTCCCAGCTGTACATTGCAACGTCAGAGATATACATGGCGCGGCCATTCCAGTAATTGAATTCCTTATCAGCTATGAGCTCAGGTATACGCGATTCCCAGAGTGCATGTATGCCCTGCTGGCCGCTCAGCTGCCCGTTGTGGTTGGAGCTTGCGTGCAGCGGTACATGGGCATCGGCCAAATAATGTCCAAGTTCGGCTGAAAGCTGAAGTATGCGGCCTGCATCCTTTTCGCGGAAAGCGCAGGTAAGCCGGTACATCATGCGTTGAATATGCCAGGGCAATATACCATGCTGCTGCAGTGTATCTTCTGTATAGCGTGCAACGGCTGCCTCCCAGGAACGCGGCAGACTGTCAAAAGGCGGAGAGCCGTAGTGGTCTATATCAATGTAGTGGCGCGGTCCTTCCGCAGCGAGCGCATATCGCCGCTTGTCAGGATCAGTAGCGTGGGTGCTTAGAAATTCCAGTTGCGGTTTATAGAACACGAGCATTTCAGGCGGCAGCGAAAATACAGCCAGGCGGTTAATGCGCCGGTGCGCAAAAAATCCCCAGCCCTGCAGCAGGGAAGGAAAAAATAACAAACACACTAAAAGTGCAGTGAACAGGCGTATGCACATACAGGTTAACTCATTAAATAAGATCAATGAAAATTTTACAGGAAGAGAAGATTTGCGCTGGCGAAAATAGTTAAAAACACAGGATGAACAAGACTGCGGTTTGTTTTGTTAATATATGGTTAAAGCCAGGGTAAAGATCAACAGGCGCTTTATTTTTAGTTATTATCTAATTCCCCCCTCTTCCGGGCAAAACAGCAGCAATCCCATTGCAAGCCTATCCCAATGCCAAGGAGTGGAAACCAACAACTATGGAGAAGATCACAACTATTCCCGTAAATGGTGTGCACATATACACGCGTAGTATCGGCGAAGCCGGTAAAGCAATTATTTTTATTCACGGCGGGTTGCAGCAATCTGCCATATGGGAAACGCAGCTCAAAGATGATCTGCTGCAGGAGCAGTACCGGCTGATTGCGCTGGATCTGCCGGGGCATGGCCGTTCGGGCCGGAGTGCAGCGCCGGAACGTGATTACAGTATTGCGGGCATGGCGCGGCAACTGGCCGATTATATTAACGGCATGACGCCGGACGAATATGTACTGGTGGGCCTTTCTTCCGGCGCCAGTCTGATCAGCGAAGCACTGCCGCAACTGAAGCTGGCGCCCAGCGGATTATTCTTTGCAGGTGCGCCGCTACCCGGTAATAACCTGCCGATACATACCGTGTTGCTGGCTTCGCCTTTTGCGCAGGTACTGACTGCCAATCCACCGTCAGACGCGGTATTGACGGCCTACACCAAAAGGCTGGTGTATAAACCCACCGATAAGTTCATTGCAGTATGCAAGCAGTACTATCATGATACTGACCCCGTGTTCAGGGAGCGTTTCGGAGAATATATTAACGGAAAAAGTGAGCTGCTCAACCAGCTTAGCGGCCTGCAGCAAAGCCAGTTACCGGTATGTTTTGTGCTGGGACAACAGGAAGCAGTAGTGAAACCCAACTATCTGGACGGGATCCGTTTCCAGCATAAATGGAAAGATACGATCTTCAAAGTGCCCGCAGCAGGACATCTTGTTAACTATGATCAGCCCCAGATCTTCAATCACCTGCTGTTACAGTTTGCCGATGAGGTGATGGGCTAAATTGACGTTACCCCTCCGCTTACAGCAAACTTCATTGCTTCGCCGGCAGAGACATGCTCCAGCGGTTTTACCCTGTCTTTGGGCACCATGAACACCTTACCGGTAATGGCATAGGCGTGGGGAACATATACCGCCATATAACCCTCCAGGCCAAAGTGGCTTACATCGCTCTGTGTAATAAAGCCCATTTCCCATACATCCAGCCCGTAGAGTTGTACCAGCACCGGGTGATCAAATTTTTTCTTTTCGCCTACAAAGGCATCGAATACATCTTTTACAGAAGTATAAATATATTTGATGAATGGTGTGCGTTCCAGCAGGTGATCAAACAGATCGAATATACGGCCTACAATGAAAGATGAGCTCAGATACCCCACAAAGATAATCAGGAGCAGCACCAGCACAAACCCTACTCCCTTGTACCGCAGGTATTTCAGCACCATGGCGTCTGCCGGGATCAGCGAGGTCGGGATCAGGTTATCAATCGTAATAAAAGCCCAGTATATGGTAAAAGCAGTGATGCCGATAGGAGCCAGGATCAGCAGGCCCTGAAAAAAGTACCGGAGGATACGCGCGGCAATAGCCTTCATTTTCAGATTGGGAGACATAAAAAGTGATGTGAAGTATGGTAAAATGGTTTCGAACTCGGTGGATATAAGTGAGCAAAGGTACCGGATTTCCCCTTGTTTTCCTATGAAGGGCCCCTACTTCCCAGGAGATAAGATGCTTGCCAATACGCTTATTTAAAATATTCCTTATGGAAACTTTGGTAGTTTAAAAAGTTTCTATAGTTTTGTTACGCATCGAAATCTGTAACTGAGCATCGTAACGTAATCTGACCATGGAAACACAGGATCGCATTTTAGACACGGCATTCGGGCTGTTCCGCCAGTATGGAACAAGGTCCATCACCATGGATGATATTGCTACGAGGATGGGCATCTCCAAGAAAACGCTGTACGCACATTTTGCAGATAAGGACGATATGGTAGTGCACGCTATCAGCCGGTTCCTGGAAGTGATACAGGAGGAGGAACGTGTACTCCGCTCAAACGCGGCCAATGCCATTGAAGAGTTGTTTGAGGTGATGAGGATGATGGACGAGCGTTTACGGAATATGAACCCGGTAATTATGCTGGACCTTCAGAAATTTCATTCCAGGGCTTACCTGGTATTCCAGGAATACCGCAACAATTCCCTGCGTACCGTGATACGCGAAAACCTGGAGCGGGGCATTGCTGAAGGACTGTACCGCAAGGACCTGGAAGTGAATATCCTGACACAGTTCCGGATCGCTTCCGCCATGTTGTGCTTCCAGCCGGAGGTGTTCCCTATTGCAGGTTTTGAAATGGGAAAGGTACAGCGGGTGCTGCTGGAGCACTTCCTGTACGGAGTGGCGTCTGCAAAAGGATTGAAGCTGATAGAAGGATACAGGCAACATCAAACTATCGCAAAATAAATCGATTCCACCGTATGCTACTAACACGAAAGCACATGGCCCTCGCCGGTTCACTACTCCTGGCATTGCAGCTGGTTACGCCCGTCCGGGCACAGCAGCAGCCTAAAGCGCAGCCCGAAACGCTGCAGCTTAGCGCCAGGCAGGCAGTGGATTATGCACTGGCCAACCAATCCTCCGTTAAAACCGCTAAACTGGATGAGCTCATCCAGCTTGCCCTCAACAAAGAGGTGAGCGGACGGGCACTGCCCACCATTAAAGGCACGGGGTCTTACCAGTATAACCCCATTCTTCAGAAACAACAGATAGACCTGCACAACTTTGATCCCAGCCTGCCTCCCGGCACCTATCAACCGGTGGCCTTTGGACTTGCCCACAACGTGGCCGGCGAAGTGCGTATGGACCAGGTGCTCTTTGATCCCAGCGTGCTGGTAGCCCTGCAGGCCCGCAAAACGCTGGAAGAGCTGGCCAACCGCAACGTGAAGCGTTCAGAGATAGAGGTGAAAGTGTCTGTATACAAAGCCTACTACAATATCCTGGCGGCGAACAAGGCGCTTACCATCCTGAAAGGTAATATGGCTACCCTTGAAAGACTGCTGGGGGAAACCAAAGAGATTTACCGGAATGGAATGGCCGAAAAGCTGGATGTAGACCGGCTCTCTGTACAGATGACCAATATGCAGACGGAGATCACCAAGCTGCGGAATGTGATCGAGGTGGGCACTGCTGCCCTTAAATTCCAGATGGGCATGCCCATGGTACAGCAGATAGAACTAACCGACTCGCTCACCACTGCAGCCATTGCAGACCAGTCTGCGGTCAGTACAGATAACTTTGATTATTCGCAGCGGATAGAATACCAGGTATTACAATCGCAGAAACGCGCGTATGAATACGATCTGAAACGCTATAAACTGGCAGGTGTGCCTTCTCTTTCACTGTTCGCCTCTACCGGCGCCCTCCGGGGAAGCAGCAGGTTTGACTACTTCCAGAGCCAGTCATGGTACGGTTATGTAAGCACCGGTGTGCAGCTGTCCGTGCCCATCTTCACCGGCCTGCAGCGAAAGCGCCAGGTAGACCAGGCATTCCTTACTGTTAAGAAAACAGAAGAGAATATAGAGAATCTGAAGCTGTCTATCGACTTTGAACAGTCGCAATCGGCTTCCAGCTTCCGCAATAATCTCCTTACCCTTCAAGCCCAGGAAGACAACATGAAGCTGGCCCAGGAAGTATACAATACCACGCAGACAAAATATAAGGAAGGAGTAGGCAGCAGCCTGGAAATGTCTAATGCAGAGAACGACCTGCTCACCGCCCAGCGGAATTATTTTGATGCATTGTACCAGGCGATAGTGGCCAAGATCGATTACTTAAAAGCATACGGTAAACTATAAACACCTCCACACATATGACCAATAAATATTTCGTTATCCCGTTAACTACACTTATCCTCGCCGCATGCGGTGGTGGCGACAAAGCCGCCAGACTGCAGCAGCTTAAGCAGGAAAAAACAAAACTGGAGCAGGAGATCGCGAAGCTGGAGCAGGAAGTAGGAAAAACAGATACTACCGAAAAGGTAAAAACGGTTACGCTGGCTACGCTGGACGATACTACCTTCCAGCATTTTATTGACGTGCAGGGCAGTGTGGATGCACGCGAAAACGTAAACGTTTATTCCAAGGTGCCGGGTGTTGTAATGGCCATCAACGTGAAAGAAGGACAATCAGTAAGCAAAGGACAGGTGCTGGGCCAGGTAGATGACCGCCTCGCAAAGGCTGCTGTGGAGGAAGTGAAAACGCAGCTGGAACTGGCTACTACCACCTTCGAAAAACAAAGGAACCTCTGGAGCCAGCAAATAGGCAGCGAAATACAATACCTGACCGCCAAGAATAATAAGGAAAGCCTGGAAAGAAGACTGGCTACGCTGAATGAACAACTGGCCCAAACCAGGATCGTTTCGCCGATCAACGGTACGGTAGATGCCGTGATCGTTAAACTGGGCGACAACGCAGGGCCCGGTACGCCTAACCCTGCTTTCCGTGTAGTGAACAGCAGCTCCCTGAAAGTGGTGGCCAATGTAGCAGAAGGTTATGCAGGCAAGGTGAAAACCGGCGACCAGGTACGTATCAATTTCCCCGATATTAACAGGGAAATCAGCGCCCGTATCAATTTCGCATCCCGCACCATTGACCCGCTGAGCCGCACTATCAAAGTGGAAGTGCCTTTACCTGCTGATCCCGCCATCAGGCCTAACATGATTGTACATATTAAGATCATTGACTACACGGCTCCCAATGCGGTGGTAATACCGGTAAACGTGATCCAGTACACCATGGGTAAACCCTATGTAGTAGTAGCCAAGGATAATAAAGGAAAAATGGTGGCAGAGCGCAGGCATATAGAAATGGGACGTACCTATAACGACATAGCAGAAATAAAAAGCGGGCTGAAACCGGGAGAAAGATTAATTACCACGGGCTACCAGGGACTGAATGACAACGACCTGATCAAGCTGTAAGAACAGCTAATAGCCAACAGCTAAATGCTATTTTATGAAAGACAATCTGACCAAAGAATTTAAGCCTACCAGCTGGGCGATAGATAATAAGGTGAGCATCTACGTGGTCACCATTATTATCGCCCTCGCGGGGGTACTTACCTATATATCGCTTCCAAAGGAACAGTTCCCGGAAGTGGTGTTCCCCCAGTTCTATATCAGCACCATGTACTATGGCACAGCGCCGGAAGATATGGAAACGCTGGTGACCAAACCTATTGAAAAGCAGCTGGGCGGTATCTCCGGCGTAAAGGAGATCAAGAGCACCTCCCTGCAAGACTACTCTGTTATTACCATTGAGTTCAATACGGATGTAAATATGGAAACGGCGCGGCAGGAAGTGCGCGAAAAGGTGGACGACGCCAAGCCCGACCTGCCTACAGACCTTTCCCAGAATGGCCAGGAACCACGCATCATCAAGATAGATGTATCGCAGATACCGATCATGAACGTGAACCTCTCCGGCGATTTTGACCTGCAGTCTTTAAAGAAGTATGCAGATGAAATGCAGGACCGTATCGAAGCGCTCACAGAGATCACCCGTGTGGATATTGTGGGCGCGCTGGATCGCGAGATACAGATCAATGTTGACAAGTACAAGATGGATGCTGCCAGGATCAGCTTTGATGACATCATCATGGCTATCGGTGCAGAGAACCGTACTATCTCCGGCGGCCTGGTGTCTATGGACGGACAAAAGCGTACGCTCAGCGTAAAGGGAGAGTATAAAGACGCCAGAAAGATAGGCGACATCATTATACGCGGCCAGTCTGGAGCCGTAGTATACCTGAAAGACGTAGCAGAGGTGGTGGATGGTTTCAAGGAGCAGGAAAGCTATGCACGCCTTAACGGCAAGAACGTGATCACCCTGAACGTGATCAAGCAGAGCGGTAAAAACCTGATCGACGCGTCTGACAAGATACGCGGTATCATTGACGACATGAAGGCAAACTACCTGCCCAAAGGGCTGGAGGTGACCATCACGGCTGATCAGTCTAAGTCTACCCGCGTAACCCTGCATGACCTGATTAATACGATCATCATCGGGTTCATACTGGTAACAGTGATCCTGATGTTCTTCATGGGCGCTGTGAACGCCATCTTCGTAGCCTTGTCGGTACCTATCTCCATGTTCATCGCCTTCCTGACGATGCCGATGCTGGACTTCACCCTGAACATGATGGTGCTGTTCTCCTTCCTGCTGGCGCTGGGTATCGTGGTAGATGATGCCATTGTGGTGATTGAGAACGTGCACCGCATTTACCAGGAGCGGCATGACCTCGGAATTGTAAAAGCCGCCAAGATAGCGGCAGGAGAGGTGTTCCTGCCCGTACTATCGGGTACGCTTACCGTACTGGCGCCTTTTGTACCTCTGCTGTTCTGGCCCGGTGTAATCGGTGGCTTCATGGTCTTTCTACCGGTCACCCTGATTGTTACACTGGGAGCATCCCTGGTAGTGGCCTACATTATCAACCCGGTGTTTGCCGTTGATTTTATGGACCGCCATGAAGGAGAAGAGCACCCCAAACCCAGGTTTGACCGCAAGTTCAGGAACCTTACCATTGTATTTGCCGTAATAGCGCTGATCGCTTATGCCAATAGTTTTGGCGTGGGCAACTTTGTGGTGTTCATGTACCTGATGATCGTGCTGGAACGTTTCTGGCTGGCTGCAATTGCCCGCCGCTTTCAACAGCGTGCATGGCCGCGGGTGCAGGAGTGGTATCGCCGCCGGCTGGAGTGGTGCCTGGTGGGATGGCGCCCTGTAGGCATACTGCTGGCTACTTTTGGCCTGCTGGTAATGAGCATAGTTGTTACAGGATTGCGTAATCCGAAAATAAACTTTTTTCCGAAAGCAGATCCCAACTTCATTTATACTTACCTGGAACTGCCCAACGGCACAGATCAGAAATATACCGACTCCATCACGCATATTCTTGAAGAAAGGATCACCAAAGTGGTAGGTAAGGACAATCCTATCGTAGAATCTATTATTTCCAACGTAGCAGTGGGCGCCGGCGATCCCAGCCAGATGGACCAGAGCGTGCAACCCCAGAAAGGTAAGGTTACGGTGGCCTTTGTTGAATTCGGCGCCCGTAACGGACAATCTACCGTGGCGTACCTGGATAAGATCCGTGATGCGGTAAAGGGCATTCCCGGCGCAGAGATCACGGTAGAACAGGAGCAGGGCGGACCTCCCACCGGTAAACCCATCAACATTGAGATCAGTGCAGATGAATTTGATCAGCTCACCACTACTTCAGAAAAGCTGAAACGTTACCTGGACTCCATGCAGATAGGCGGCGTGGAAGAGCTTCGCAGCGATTTCCAGAGCAACAAGCCGGAGATCATCGTAAACATAGACCGCGAACGGGCCAACAAGGAAGGTATCTCTACCGGCGTTATCGGGCAGGCTTTACGCCGTGCGCTGTATGGGGAGGAAGCTTCCAAATTCCGCGATCCGGATGATGATTATCCCATCATGGTACGCTTCAGGGAAGATCAGCGTAACAACGTGAATACGCTGATGAACTCGAACGTTACTTACCGTGATATGAACATGGGCGGTGCTATCAGGCAGGTACCCTTGTCTGCTGTGGCAGACATCCGCTATTCCAACACCTTTGCCAGCATTAAGCGTATAGACCAGAAAAGGGTGGTGACGCTGTATTCCAACGTGCTTACCGGCTATAACGCCAATGAAGTGGTACAGCAGATACAACATGCCATCAATCAATTCAGCAGGCCGGATGGGGTAACCATCCGTATGACGGGGGAGCAGGAAGACCAGCAGGAAACCATGGATTTCCTGTTGATGGCGATGCTGGGTGCGGTAGGCCTGATGTTCCTGATAATGGTAACCCAGTTCAACTCGGTGGGTCGCCCGCTGATTATCGCAATGGAAATCGTGTTTTCCATCATAGGTGTGTTCCTTGGTTTTGCCGTCTTTGGTATGGAGATCTCCATTGTAATGACAGGCGTAGGTATTATGGCGCTGGCAGGTATCGTGGTACGCAACGGTATTGTGCTGGTGGAATTTACAGACCTGCTGGTAAAACAGGGTGCTTCCATACATGATGCCGTGGTAGAGGCAGGCAAGACCCGTATGACCCCGGTATTGCTCACAGCCATTGCGGCCATCCTGGGCCTGATACCGCTTGCCGTGGGACTGAACATAGATTTTGCCGCGCTGTTCTCTGAAGGTAACCCGCACATCTTCTTTGGTGGTGACAACGTAGCCTTCTGGGGGCCGCTGGCCTGGACAATGGTGTTCGGTTTGATCTTCGCTACTTTCCTTACGCTGATACTGGTGCCGGTAATGTACGCAATGAACAAGCGTTCTATCGATGTACTGGATTACCACGGGTATCCGCGTGGTTTAAAATATGTGCCTTTCCTGGTGCTGATCCTGAAACTTTTCATGAAGAAAGAGGTGGTTGCCAAACTGCACCGGCATGACTATATTTCTCCCAAGCCCTATCATTTTTTTGGTGTATGAAGGGGGCACGGAAGACCATAGTCATGATCACGCCAGGAAAGTAAAGAAACAGGTTTCAGTGAACTAAAAAAGCTTAGCTATACAATAGCTAATATAGTGTAACAGTTGTAGGTTTAACAGATCACCGTTCCGATCTCTATCGGGTACGGTTTTTTTATAATATTTAACAATTGGAAACACCCTGCTTTTATTATTTTTGACCCAGATTATCCCTTAATACGATCAGTATATTATGCGACAGAACCACGAAATCGACTATAAAATTTTCGGGGAAGAGATCCAGATGGTAGAGATTGAGTTAGACCCGCAGGAAACGGCCATTGCAGAAAGCGGCAGCTTTATGATGATGGATCAGGACATCCAGATGGCTACCATGTTCGGTGATGGGTCTCAACCCAACCAGGGCATCTTCGGAAAACTTCTTTCAGCAGGCAAGCGTATGTTAACCGGTGAAAGCCTGTTTATGACAGCATTTACCAATGTAGGTCAAGGTAAGAAAAAGGTGAGCTTTGCGGCGCCTTACCCTGGCAAGATCATACCGCTGGACCTGTTCCTGATGGGTGGTAAGGTAGTTTGCCAGAAAGACGCATTTCTTTGCGCTGCCAAAGGCGTAAGTGTAGGAATAGAATGGCAGCGCAGGCTGGGAACCGGTCTTTTTGGCGGGGAAGGTTTCATTATGCAGAAACTGGAAGGGGATGGTATGGCTTTTGTTCATGCCGGTGGTATAGTGGTAGAGCGCGAATTACAGCCGGGAGAGGTGTTGAAGATCGATACCGGTTGTGTGGTTGCTTACACACAGAATGTGGATTTCGATATAGAGTTTGTACGCGGGATCAAGAATATGGTGTTTGGGGGCGAAGGCTTATTCTTTGCTACGTTGAGGGGGCCTGGTAAGGTATGGATCCAGTCCCTGCCCATCAGTCGCCTGGCCGGCCGGATTATTGCCTATGGTACCGGCCCGCGTAAGGAAGAGGGCAGTATCCTGGGAGGGCTTGGGAACCTGCTGGATGGAGATTGATCAGTAAATGGGAACCGCTTGCAGAAAAAATTTAAGATTTCGGGGATATTTTAGGTAAAATTTACCAACAAAGTAGTAGCTTAGCTTAAGTATTGTTGTTGAAAAACCATTTACCTATGCCAGCCGGTACTTTGAGCGGTAATAAAGAAAGTTTGTTATGAAACGCGACTGACAGTTAAAATAAATGGGGTGGATCAGGCAGAATGACATGGATATTCCCGTATATTTGCTTTGAGTAGCATCAAATCTGTCGTTCTGTAATATAAAAATACCGGGATTCGCCGAACACTAAAAGAGACAGGTGCAGAGTTAGAAATTAAGCACCACAATTGTAAAGTAATGTGGCCACAATTATCTTTGTTCTTCAAGAAATAAGGTAAAGAGACTTAAAAACAAATGATAACAAGCCGGAAATAAACGTGGACTGGAGAACGCCCAGATTGACCATACTGGGTATCACCGGCACTTAGTATTATATATTCCTTATGGAGATGAGTTTCATTTTTATGAAATCATAGCTAATAATTGCTTCAAACGCTTAATTAAGTAAGATGAATTTTGAGAGAAACGAACGCCCCCGCAAGTACTCTTCAGACATTAACAAAGACAAAGAGTATGATCCCAAGGAAAGGCCGGGTGGCTACAATCGTCCCGACTTTAACAGCAGTGATCGGGAGGGAAGACCCAATTTCAACCGGGATCGTGGCGACAGGCCCGATTACAACCGTGAAGGTGGCGGCTACAGGCCCCGCGAAAATTACAACCGTGAAGGTGGCGGTGGATACGACCGTGGCGGCGGTGGATATGACCGTGGCGGCGACGGCGGCTACAACCGCGGTGGCGGATATGACCGTGGTGGTGGCGGATACGACCGTGGCGGCGGTGGATACGACCGTGGCGGTGGTGGATATAACCGTGGTGGCGGCGGTGGATACGACCGTGGCGGCGGTGGTGGATACAACCGCGGTGGCGGTGGTGGATACGACCGTGGCGGCGGTGGTGGATATGACCGCGGCGGCGGTGGTGGATACAACCGCGGCGGTGGTGGTGGATACAACCGCGGCGGTGGTGGCGGTGGATATAACCGCGGCGGTGGCGGCGGCCAGAGAAGACCTGGCGGCGGCGGTCAGCGCAGGCCCTTTACACCTAAGCCAGACAACAAGATTTACTTCATCGCGCTGTTGCCAACTGCAGAAGTAGGTAAGGAGATCATCAAGATAAAGCAGGAATTTGCAGAAAAATACGGCCCTACCTATGCACTGAAAGTATTGCCGCATATCACCTTGCAGGTACCCTTCACTGCTGATCCGGCTCTGGAAAAAGCCTTCTGCGATGAACTGGCTGAATTTGCCAAATCACAGGCGCCTTTCGAGGTATCTCTGAACGGCTTTGGCACTTTCCCCAATAAACAGAACCGCGTACTGTTCATTAACGTGGAAAAGAGCGAAACCATGTCTGCCATGCACCGTCAGCTGATCAACTTCCTGCGTAAGGAATTTGGCTTTAGCACCATGCTGGCCCGCACCGGCTTCACTCCCCATGTGACCGTGGCTTTCAAAGACCTGGAAGACGAACAGTTCAACAAGGCCTGGCCTGAATATGAAACGAAAGAGTACCAGGCTACCTTTAAGGTAAACAACCTCTACTTCCTGCGCCATAACGGCAAATCATGGGAAGTACTGCAGAAATGCAAACTGGGCGGAGGAACCACACCTGCCTGATCTGTTACCTGAACAGTAGCCGCCTGGATCCGGTCTGCACGACCGGATCAGGAACTTTACTATAATTAATTAAAAAGCCCGTTCCGACTATGTCAGAACGGGCTTTTACTTTAATTTCATTTAGGCCCCGACGTTATTCACTATCCATGGAAACTACTGCGCTGGCACCAATACATACTTCCCGTCCTGTCCCTCTCTGCTCCAGCGTAAGTTCACGGTAGGGCAGATCACTTCAAGTACGGAATCCAGGCTGTTCAGCTGTTCGGGATCAAATGTGCCATTATATCTTAAGCGTCCGGCTTCCTGGTCTTTCAGCACGATTTGTACATCAAAATAAGCTTCCAGGGAGTTGATCACATCGCTGATGCGGGTATCCTGAAAAGAAAGCCTGTTCTCTTTCCATGCCATGAAATTCGGGTCTTCTATGGGCAGTTGCTTCAGTGTGCTGGCAGATTGCAGCACGCCCCTGTTACCGCTGGAGAGTACCAGCCGTTGTGCCTTCTTCCTGTCAGAGAAGGCCACTTTTCCGGTTACCACCGCTACTTCCACTTCAGCCGGGTTGTAAGACTTCACGTCAAAAGAAGTGCCCAGCACCTGTGTTTGCGTATGTTGGGTGTATACCACAAAGGGCTTGTCTGTCTGATGAGTTACTTCAAAAAAGGCTTCTCCTTCCAGGTGCACGGCACGTTCGCGTCCGCTGAACCCGGCTGCGTAACGCAGGCTGCTCTGCTGGTTCAGGAATACCTTACTGCCATCCGGTAATGTAACCGTTCTTTTCTCCCTGGACTGGGTATACACGGCTACTTCCGGCTGACGGAAGAACACGAACCACGCAGTGGCAGCCCCGCACAGCAGTATAACGGTGGCTGCTACACGCAGGGCATTGCGGTAAGTATGCAGGAAGCTGCGTTTGCCCGTTGCTGTGATATGCTGCCTGAAAACTTCCCAGTTCTTTTCCGTGGCGGGTACAAAATCGGCGTCTGCCGTGGCAGTCAGCGACCATGTACTTTTCAGTGCATCATAGTATTCACGGTTGGCGCTGTCCTCATCCAACCAGGACTGCAATGTCTTCTTCTCTTCGGGGCTCAGGCTCTTATCTATATCGCGGGCGATGAGCGTTTCTATATGGTCTAAATCGTAAGACATACCATTAAAATTGTAATAATAAAGTATATAAACAGCTGTAGGCAATCAGCGCAATCACGGGCAGGTAATCCTGCAGGGATACACGCAGTTTCTTCAATGCAGTGATCATCTGGTTTTCTACCGTTTTCACTGAAATGTTCAGTGTAGCGGCTATCTCGCGGTATGTCATTTCTTCAAACCGGCTGAGAACGAATATTTCCCGGCATTTCTGCGGCAGGCGGTCGATAGCCTGCTGAATATGGGCGCTGGTTTGTTTAAAATGATGGTTGCTCTCGGCAGACCCTGAGCTGGCCGGCAGTTGTATCACATTCTCCTCGATAGACAGGTGTCTGCCCTGCCGTTTGTTCTTGTCCAGATGGTCTAATGCCATATTGATAGCTGCTCTGTGCAGGTACGCTTTAAAATACACCTCCTGCAGTGAACTGCGCCGGTTCCATATCCTGATGAATACTTCCTGGGCAAGATCTTCTGCGGTGGCGGTGTCTAGTACCAGCCGGTAAATGGTTTTACAAACAAGGGGAAAGAAGGATTTGAACAGTGTTTCCATAAAGGCCTGTTCATCTTCCTGCAATAGTTCATGTAACCTGGTATTGTCGGGCATGACACAAAAATAGCTTTTGTTCCCGTTACGGATGCTATCACTTGTGCCGGCCGTCTGATACGCCGGTATACTTTGTGTTTGCATAGTGTGACTTGTTTGGGCCGGTAACTTTTCGGGTATACCTGCTGTTGCTTTTAATAGTAAGACGGGAAACGGGGAGAATACCCCTATAGGGATGGATGCAGTAAAAAAAGAAGCCGGCCATACAGACGTATGGAACCGGCTTTTTGATTAACCCCTATGAAAACCAACTATTGCTCTTGGTTATTGCTGTAAATTGATCTCGCCCAGGTCAGTGGCTTTGCCATCTTCTACCTTCACATCGTTCAATGTGGCATCTTTAAAGGGCTCCTTGGCGTTTATTATAACCGTGTAAGAGCCGGCCCGGGCGTCTTTGAAAGTAAAAGCACCATCAAATACAGCCGTTTTTAAAGTGTCTGAACCCTGAATAGCCCAGGCCTCCGTTGCGCCGTCCATCGGCCTCACTTTACCTGTAATGGAGCCGCCTTCCGAACTACGAAAGGCCATCGCTCCTAAAGCTATTGCTGCGAGAGCTATCACCGTAACTTTGATCTTTTTCATAGCACACAGTTTAATGTTTCATAAATAATGGCCAGGAACCAGGTTAGCGGTGTATAGACTTGTGTTTAAAGAACTTATACTGATTACCAGTACACTCAGGTAAAGGCAATTTCCATGCCACCCCTCACTTCGTTTGCAACTGCTAACAGTATTTAACATTTCTTTATGCCCTGCCGCCCTTGTGGCGATTTTGCAGCGTATTGAAGAAAAACGTGTGGCGACATGCATTTGTTGTGTTATAGACTTGTTAAATCGCTGAAAGTCAATGCAGGGAACGGTTTTAGGCCGCAGTGGTCATGGAGAACCCACGCCGGTTATTCCTGCCTGGTTTGAATGGGGCAATTCATAACTTTAAGTTATTAACCATAACCATAAGCAATGCCGATAAAGGCCCTGGCAGTTTAAAGTCTACCTGCTTTGTGTACTTTTGTAAATGGATAGCGTTTTTCCGTATACGAGTAGATTACTACCCGCCGAAATGCTAAATTTGCACTCTTACTTAAATAAAATACTGAATGTCTAATACTTCGATCCAGCAGATAGAAGATGTTGTGATAAAATTTGCCGGCGATAGCGGCGATGGGATGCAGCTGACCGGCAGCCAGTTCTCTAACAATACAGCACTGGTGGGGAACGACCTGAGCACTTTTCCAGACTTCCCGGCAGAGATCCGCGCCCCCCAGGGCACTTTGCCCGGCGTGAGCGGCTTCCAGCTGCACTTCTCCTCCAACCGGATATTCACCCCCGGCGATGCCTGTGACGTACTGGTGGCCATGAACGCCGCCGCCCTGAAAGCAAACCTGAAAGGCCTCAAAAAAGGAGGCATCATTATAGCCAATACAGACGGTTTTGACGCCAAGAACCTGCGCCTGGCCAATTACCCGGATGGGATCAACCCGCTGGAAGACGGTTCCCTGGCAGATTACCAGCTGCATACCATGGATGTTACCAAAATGACGCGGGAAGCGCTCAAAGACATCAACATGGGCATGAAGGAAAAAGACCGCGCCAAGAACATGTTTGTGCTCGGCTTCCTGTACTGGCTCTATAACCGTAACATGGAAAGCACCGAGAACTTCCTGAAGGAAAAGTTCGGCAAGAAGCCAGACATCCTGGACAGTAACCTGAAGGTACTGCATGCCGGTTATAATTTCGGGGATACCGTAGAAGCCTCTTTCAGCACCCGTTTTCATGTGGAAAAGGCCCGTATGGAGCCCGGCACTTACCGCAGCATTACCGGTAACACCGCCCTGGCCTATGGCCTGATCGCAGCTTCCCAGAAGGCTAACCTGCCCCTGTTTCTGGGTACTTATCCTATTACGCCTGCATCAGACATCCTGCATGAGCTGAGCCGCTATAAGAATTTCGGCATCCGTACCTTCCAGGCAGAAGATGAAATTGCAGGTATCACCTCCGCTATCGGCGCCTCCTACGGTGGCCATATGGGGGTTACCACCACTTCGGGGCCGGGTATGGCGCTGAAAGGCGAAGCCATGGGCCTGGCAGTGATGCTGGAAATACCATTATTGATAGTAGATATACAGCGTGGCGGCCCTTCTACCGGTTTGCCCACCAAAACAGAACAGAGCGACCTGCTGCAGGCTTACTACGGGCGTAATGGCGAATGTCCCATGCCGATAGTTTCTGCCTCCACACCGTCTGACTGTTTCGGCGCTATTTACGAGGCCTTCCGGATCTCTGTAAGGCACATGACCCCGGTGATTTTCCTGAGTGATGGTTACATTGCCAATGGCTCCGAACCCTGGCGTTTTCCCAAGAGTGCGGACCTGGAGCCCATCGAAGTAAAATTCAAGACCGGCCTTGCGGAGGGAGAAGAGCAGTTCCTGCCATACCACCGCGACGAGAACCTGGTACGCCCCTGGGCAGTACCCGGTACCCCCGGACTGGAGCACCGCATTGGCGGCCTCGAAAAACAGAACATTACCGGTAATGTGAGCTACGACCCGGAAAACCACCAGCTGATGGTGAAGATTCGCCAGGAAAAAGTAGACCGCATTGCGGATCATATTCCTCACCAGGAAATAGAGGTCGGGCCTGATACCGGTAAAGTGCTGGTACTGGGCTGGGGCTCTACCTATGGCGCTATCAAGAGCGCGGTACTGGACCTGCTGGCTGAAGGCCACCAGGTAGCCCATGCGCACATCCGCTACCTGCGTCCTTTCCCGAAAAACCTGGGAGATATCCTGCACAGTTTTGATAAAGTGCTGATACCAGAGATCAATAACGGGCAGCTGATCAAAATTATCCGCGACCAATACCTGATAGACGCCGAAGGTTATAATAAGATAATGGGCGTACCTATTACCCGCGGAGAGCTGGTTACCAAGATCCGGGAGATGCTGGCCTGAACAATTTAACTGCCCGGTTTGTTTTTTGCATAGTTTTGTGATCTGTTTATATAACTATGTAAATGAACGAATTATGAGAATCGTAGTAGTGGCTGCCTTCCTCTTCCTGGCATCCTGTGCGGCTTCCAAGAAGATAAGTAAGCAGCAGCAGTACATGAATGATCAGTACCGGGAACTTAAAAATGCATTGAACGAAGCGGAGGTCAGCATCATTAAGGACAGTATCAAGGTGATCTTTTCTTACGGTGTGCTGTTCGAAACATCTTCCGATCAGCTGAAAGACGAAATTAAACCTGCCTTTCAGCGTTTTGCCGGTGTACTGAACAAGTTTGATAAAACGAAAGTGCTCATTACCGGGCATACAGATAATACCGGCAGCCCGGATTACAACCGCGAGCTGTCTGAAAAAAGGGCTATCAGCGCCCGGCAGCTGTTAAACAGCTACCAGGTAAGGGATGACCGGATGTTTACCTGGGGAATGGGAGAAAGGGTGCCCGTTGCCGCCAATAATACCGAAGGGGGGCGTGCCCGGAACCGCCGTGTTGAGTTTGTGATACTGTATAACGTGAAAGAATAACTATTTTTTTAAATATTTTAACAGGGATCCTGTCCATTTGGGCAGGATTTTTTGTATTTTCCATATAGTTGCTAACAGCTACTTATATGAATCGTCTTACCCGGCAGATACTTTTTACAGGATTGTTAACCGTAGCATTTGTACGGCTGCCGGCGCAGGTGCATACCTTTGAGATCCGGCTGGGTTCCCGGGTAATAGGCGCTGTTGAGGCGCGTTGTAATGTGAACGGGGCCTCCAGGAACATGCAGATCAAAAGCAAGATAGAAACGGCATTTATGTCCAAATTCACGGACATCTCCTGTGAGTACGCTGATAACATTCTCGTAGCATCCAAGGTGGTGCGGAGCAACGGCAAATCAGACCAGGGCAAGGAAGTGATCACGCGGCGAAACGGCACACGTTATATGATAGACCTGGAAGGGGATAAGAGCACCCTGGATAACGTGCAGATACGGCATTCCGTATCAGATCTCTATTTTACAGAACCGCAGCAGGTAACAAGTGTTTATTCGGAAACGCTGGGTAAATTACTGTCTATAAAACCATTGGGGAATGGCGCTTATGAATTAAGCCTCCCCGAAGGCAAGAAGAACATCTACCGCTACCAGAAAGGTGCGCTGGTAGAGGTGGAAGTAAATCACACCCTTGGGAAGGCTTATATTGTAAGAACTAGTTAAGTACTTTCTCTACTATCTGACCGCTTTGCTTATCTTTCAGGATCAGCTTCTTTGCACCGAAGTGCGTCATCTCTTCTTTTACCAGGTAATACTTTGCATCGTATTCGGTAAGGGTTTTGTCTTTACCCACACCGGTTTTGCCGCGCCAGATATCCAGTTTTACAGGCTCCCATTGTTTGCTTTGTGCGCTGCGGTAAGCGGCATCCAGTACGGCATTTACCACGTAACCGTCGTAGAAAGTTTCGCGGGCGGCTTTGTGCTGCTCCATGGCATTGAACATATCAGTGAACATGTGATTATAGCCCAGCTCATTCAGCTCGTCGCCCACGGGGAACAGCCAGCCTGAGTTGCTTTCTGCTTTTTCTGCCACATAGTCTGCGCCTTTGCCGGTGGTGAACATGTCAAAGCCTGTGCGTAAAAAGCTGTTCAGCCAGATGGTGCCTTCTGTGCCCATTACTTCGTCACGCAGGTCAAGACCGCCCCTGAAGGTCCAGCTTACCTCAAACTGGCCGATGGCGCCGTTCTCGTATTTAACCAGGCCAATGGCATGATCTTCTGCATCTATGGGTTTTACCTGTGTATCTGCCCAGCACATTACCTCTACCGGTTTAATGTCTTTGCCAATAAAGCTGCGGGCTATTTCCACGCAGTGGCAGCCGAGGTCCAGTATACAACCGCCGCCGGCCTGTTCTTTATCCCAGAACCATTCACTGTGCGGACCGGGATGTGTTTCGCGGGACTTGGCCCAGAGAATGCGTCCTAAAGCGCCGTTCTGCACACTTTCCAGTGCTTTGAGAAATTTAGGCGTATACACCAGGTCTTCCAGGTAGCCGTTAAAGATGCCGGCTTTTTCTACTGCTTCCAGCATACGTTTGGCCTCTTCGGCATTACGGCCCAGGGGCTTGGTGCAGATCACCGCTTTTTTATGTTTGCAGCAAAGGTTTACGGCTGCTTCGTGCAGGTTATTGGGCAGTGAGATACATACTACCTCTACATCCGGATGGGCGATAGATGCTTCCATATCGGTGGTCCAGTGCCCTACCTGGTAATCTTCGGCGAATTTCTTTGCGCTCTCTTCTCGGCGGGAGTAAATACTGACGATTTTATCCCTGCTTCTTTGTCCCTGCAGGGAATCCGCATAGAAACGCCCGATGAACCCCGAGCCTAACATAGAGATTTTAGCCATGACGAGAATATATTAGTGGTTACCGTATAAATGTTGATCTGATTATGCAGTTTTGTTCATGGTGACGCTCTTCTCTGCTTTACCTTCCCTGAACAGCAGGAGGAACAACAGCAGTACTGCCAGGGCAATACCGGCGGGTATGAGCCAGATAGACTGCCAGTTGTGTGTACCGTCTGCCAGTTTGCGGGCGTCTACAATAGGGCCGGAGATCAGGAAGCCGATCAGCATGCCTACACCATAGGTAGCCAGCGTAATCATACCCTGTGCAGCGCTCTTGAATTTCTGGCCGGCAACAGCATCGGTATAGATCTGGCCTGTAACAAAGAAGAAGTCGTAACAGACGCCATGTAATACGATACCACCGATCAGCATCCAGTAGTTGGCATTCACATCGCCGAAGGCAAAGAATACATAGCGGATCACCCAGGCCAGCATACCCAGTGCCAGCATTTTCTTAACACCCAGGCGGGCAAAGAACAGCGGCATAATGAGCATGAACAGCAGTTCGGACATTTGTCCCAGGGATTGTTTACCGGCCGCAGAAGACATACCCACTTCATTCAGGAAGGGGTTCGTAAAATTATAGTAGAAAGCCAGCGGTATACAGATGGCCACGGAAGACAGGAAGAACAGCAGGTAAGAGCGCTGCTTCAGCAGGCGGATGGCGTCCAGGCCAAGCAGTTCGCCCACGGATACCTTTTCCCCTTTTTTAAGCGGTGGTGTATTAGGCAGGGTAAAGCTCAGTAAACCCAGTAAGCCGGAGGCAACAGCTGCCATTTTGAAGGTAAGGGAAAGCGTATTGGCCTTCTCCCAACCCAGCCAGCCAATGGTAAGGCCAGCAATGATCCAGCCGATGGTTCCCCATACGCGGATGGCAGGGAACTTTTTACTGGGATCATCCATCTGCCTGAATGAAATGGAATTTACCAGCGCCAGTGTGGGCATGTAAAGGATCATGTATACCAGCAGCAGCGGGTAGAAGGACGCGAAATCTGCGGTTGATCCGGCCAGCCATAGCAGGAATGCGCCGATCAGGTGCAGTACCCCCAGTATCAGCTGGGCCGGTGCAAAGCGGTCGGCTATCAATCCTACAATAAAGGGCGCTACAATGGCGCCTATGGATTGCGTGAGATAGGCAAAGCCTACATCGCTGGCGTTGGTATGCAGATCGTTCAGTAAAAATGTTCCCATGGTCACGAACCATGCTCCCCAAACAAAGAATTCCAGGAACATCATGGTGGATAGTTGCAGTCTGACGGCTAATTTCATACGAGTCGGTCCTTTAAGTGATTGCTTTTTAATAAATAGATAATTAGCAGCTTAAGATAGTAAAAAAGCGTTTACAAGCACTTGTTTTTTACACAGGGAACCTTACAGCCGTTTCTTTGGCATTACCGCTATTGGCGAGCCTTCTGCGAGGAGGGCAGACAGCGGTTGCTGTTGTAACACATCCACGAAGCCTGGGCCGTATAAGCGCAGCGCATTGCATTGATAGGCGTAATCATGCACGGCATGAACATTCCATTGCGGGTGTGTTACCTGGTATTCAGCGGGGCCTGCCTGGGTATAGCCCCAGTAATGTTCAGTAATGAATTCCGCTTCGCTGCCGGGGACAATGGACTGGCTGGCCTTTGAGGCGCTTGCCTTCAGGTAGTTCCACTCATCGTCCACTTTCCATTCATAGCTTACCTGCAGGGTATGGGTATCGGGCTCGTGCCAGCGGTGCCGCATGGGCAGGGTGGCGTAGTTCTCTTTATAGATGGTATTGGCTATAAAGGTGATCATCCGTTTCGGCACCAGCTCTTTGATGAAAACCACCCCGCGTTTCCATTGCTGGCCATCCTTATAGCGCACATACGAAACGCAGGTTCACTTCTTCGAATGTACGGTGCAGGGGAAAGGAGATACCTCTGAGCCGGGTATCCTGGAAGAGGAAGCCTACCAGGCTTACGTAGTGGGTGTTGTTCCAGGTATCCAGTTCGGTATGCCGGGGAAGGTAGGGCTGCAGCAGGGAGGTACTTGCTTCAAAATTGATCATCAGCAGGTTTCGCCAGCTGGCGGTAAGAAAGGGGCTGCTCATAAAATGCTATTGTTGTTTACGTATCAGCTGTTGGTAATACTTGCAGACAGGCCGCAGCCCGCATTCACCGCATTTGGGATTGCGCGCCACGCAGATATACCGCCCGTGCAGGATCAGCCAGTGGTGTGCAATATGCACTTTATCCCGGGGAATATACTGCAGCAGTTGTTGTTCCGTTTGCAGCGGTGTTTTGGCGTTGACGGTAAGGCCAATGCGGGCGGATACCCTGAAAACGTGGGTATCTACGGCCATATTGGGCTGCTGGTGTATTACAGAGGTGATCACATTGGCGGTTTTGCGGCCTACGCCTGGCAGGGTAATGAGTTCCTGCACGGTGGCTGGTATTTCGCCGTTGAATTGCTCTGTCACCATCCGGGCCATACCTATCAGATGTTTGGTTTTGTTATTGGGATAACTGATGCTTCTGATGTAGGGAAACAGCTCGTCAAAGGTAGCTTTGCTCAATGCATACACATCGGGGTAGCGCTCAAAGATGGCTGGTGTGGTCATGTTCACCCGTTTGTCGGTACATTGGGCGGAAAGGATGACGGCTACCAGCAACTGGTAGGGATTATCGTAGATCAGCTCTGTTTCTGCGTTGGGAGCATGCTCTTCAAAGTAGTTAAGTACAAACGCGAAGCGTTCTTTCTTGGTCATGCTGTAAAAATAAATTACAGCTTGCCAACTGCCAACTGATAGCTGTTAACTCTTTTTCTTCGCGTGCTCCAGAACGGCTTTCAGGGTAGCGGCGCGGGGAGAAAATTTGATGGTGTTCAAAGCCTTTTTCATTTGGGCATGGCAGATGTGCTCTTCACGGGAAAGCGCTGGATCTTTAGACATAGAAAAGTTGTTTTTGCTATCAGTATCAGAACTTAAGGCGGCATAGAAGGAATGTGTAGAATTGCCCATGCAAATTAGTTTTAATACAAGAAATTAATTTTCAGACATATAACGGAAATTGTGTGGAATCTATTGTTAAGTTATAGCAAATTTTTAGAAAACTGCAAGCTATTTCTCCTTCTTCTTGGTGGCTTGGGCGGCTTCGTTCTCGTCCTTTATAATGAATAAATCTTCATTATCTTTTTTCATCAGGTATTGTTCCCGGGCAAATTTCTCCAGTTTTTCGGGGCTTGACAATAATTCGCGTTGTTCTTCACGGGTTTTGTCTATCTCTGATCTGAAAAACGCTTTCTGTGATTCCAGTTTATTGACCTCTGATTGCAGTTGGAATTGAGACAGCAGGTTATTACGGTCCAGGAAACCGATCCATATCACAAAAGCGGCACTGGCAATGATGAACTTATTGCGCAGGTAGGCAGGTATTTTTATGCTTTTGGATACTGACACGGGCTGTTGTGGGTTATCAATTTAAAAAATCCGGGTACTGAGCAAGCCGCCCAGAACCCGGAAGTATTGACCACTAATTGATAATTTTCAAATTCCAATGTCCGGATCCCAACTTCGGGAACCTGATCTCAGGACATTTTACTTCTTACCAAATTTAACGGAATTTTTTGGATAATAGGCCACGTTACCTAATGCTTCTTCAATACGGAGCAGTTGGTTGTATTTAGCCATACGGTCAGTACGGGAAGCAGAACCGGTCTTGATCTGACCGCAGTTCAGGGCCACTGCCAGGTCGGCGATGGTGGTATCTTCCGTTTCACCGGAGCGGTGGCTCATGATGGAAGTGTAACCGGCTTTGTGCGCCATATTTACGGCATCGATGGTTTCTGTTACGGTACCGATCTGGTTTACCTTGATCAGGATACTGTTGGCGATATCCTGGTCGATACCTTGTTTCAGGCGGTTCACGTTGGTAACGAACAGGTCGTCGCCTACCAGCTGTACGTTAGCACCTACGGCTTCGGTCAGTTTCTTCCAGCCGGCCCAATCGTCTTCAGCCATCCCGTCTTCGATAGACACGATGGGGTACTTTTTGCACCACTCAGCCCAGTAGGCTACCATCTCATCGCTGCTGATGATCTTACCGGAGCTCTTGTAGAACTTGTAGGTTTTGTCAGCATCGTTGAACATTTCGCTGCTGGCTGCATCCAGTGCGATGCCGATCTGCTCGCCAGCTTTGTAGCCGGCAGCTTCGATAGCCTGCAGTACCGTTTCAATGGCTTCTTCGTTGCTCTGGATATCGGGGGCAAAACCGCCTTCGTCACCAACGTTGGTGCTGTAGCCTTTCTTCTTCAATACGGATTTCAGGGTATGGAAGATCTCAACACCCCAGCGCAGGCCTTCAGAGAAGGTAGATGCGCCTACGGGCACGATCATGAATTCCTGGTAATCTATCTTGTTATCGGCATGTACACCACCGTTGAGAATGTTCATCAGGGGCATGGGCAGGGTAGTAGCGTTTACGCCGCCCAGGTAACGGTACAGGGGCAGGTTGCTTTCTTCCGCAGCTGCTTTGGCTACGGCCATGCTCACGGCCAAAGTAGCGTTGGCGCCCAGTTTGGCTTTGTTGGGTGTGCCGTCTAAATCTATCAGCAGTTTATCGATACCGGCCTGGTCATTCACATCCCATCCTACGAGTTCTTCCGCGATGATCTCGTTTACGTTGGCTACGGCTTTCAGCACGCCTTTGCCCACGTACACGCCTTTATCGGCATCGCGCAGCTCTACGGCTTCATGTTTGCCGGTAGATGCCCCGGAAGGTACGGCAGCACGGCCAAAATGACCATCTTCAGTGGTGATGTCCACTTCTACAGTGGGGTTACCACGACTGTCCAAAATTTGCCTGGCATGGATCTCTGTAATAGTACTCATGGTTTTATTAGTGTTTAAAAATTAGTAGATAGTGAGTAGTCCATGGCCCATCGTCCATGGTCCATAGCGCATCACATGGTGCTTGTTGCCCGCCTTAACCGATAGTCCATGGACCATGGACTATTTAGTCAGCTGCCTGAAGATCGCCTCCAGGCTTTGCGAATTGCTTTGCAAAGAAAGGATGTTCCGGTTATTTATCAAAGCAAATTGCAGCAGGTTTTTGCGCACTTCGTCCACATTGGCGGTAAACAGCTGCCAGCTGTTGGCATCGCCGGGCACCACTTTGGTTACGCCGGCCAGCTGTTCCAGGTCGGTGGCATTCACCGGTTCGCCAAAGCTTACCTGTATATAACCCTTGCCATCCCGTTGCTGCTGCAGGTTTTGCAGGGTGTCATCGGCTATGATATGGCCTTTGTTGATAATGATGACGCGGCTGCACATGGCCTCCACTTCCTGCATAATATGCGTGCTGAGAATAACGGTCTTGTTACTGCCCAGGCTTTTGATCACCTGGCGGATATCAGCCAGCTGGTTAGGGTCCAGTCCGGAGGTAGGCTCATCCAGTATCAGTACTTCGGGGTCGTGCAGCAGGGCCTGTGCCAGTCCTACCCGTTGTTTATACCCTTTTGAAAGGGCGCCGATCTTCTTTTTGCTTTCCGGCTCCAGTCCGGTAAGGGAGATCACCTCGCGGATCCTTTCCTGTGTTGTATTACCCAGCTGGTGCACGTTGGCAACAAATGAAAGGAACTCCCTGATGTACATGTCATAGTACAGCGGGTTGGATTCAGGGAGATAGCCTACCCTTTTACGCACTTCCAGCGGCGCTTTGGTCACATCATAACCGCTGACCAGGGCTTGTCCGCCGCTGGGGGGCAGATAGCCTGTGATCATCTTCATGGTAGTGGATTTGCCTGCGCCGTTTGGTCCCAGGAAACCCACGATCTCTCCCTTGTTCAGCGTAAAAGAAATATTGTCTACCGCTTTCTGTTCACCGTACGTTTTACTGAGTTGTGTTACCTGGATGGACATGGTTGTGTATTGCGGGCACTAAAGTAAAAAAATAAGTCGATAGTAAAGGGGCGTATGCAAGAAAGTCAGCATGTATCAAACCGGAGACCGCCGTTTGCGGTTGCTTAAAACAGGCCTTGTTGTAAGGGATGAAGCAGTTTTCCTTTTCTCCCTTACATTTGCACCTATTATGATCAGGAAATTAATAGGCTTTTGTTGTTTACTTCCCCAGCTTTTGCATGCACAATACCTGCCCGGAAAAACATATCCGCAAGGGTATTTCCGTAATCCGCTGAATATTCCTATTGTGCTGGCAGGCAATTTCGGGGAGCTGCGCCCTAACCATTTCCATTCAGGACTGGACATAAAGACGCAGCAGCGCGAGAACCTGCCCGTACATGCTGCGGCAGATGGATATGTAAGCCGTGTAAGCGTATCGCATACCGGTTTCGGTAATGCGCTGTACATTACCCACCCCAATGGGTATACTACCGTATACGCTCACCTGAACCGCTATTTTCCTGAACTGGAACAATACGTAAAACAAAAAGCCTACGAACACGAAAGCTGGGCGCTGCAGCTGAACATTCCACCGGATGCTTTTCCTGTAAAGAAGGGCCAGTTCGTGGCCTGGAGCGGCAATACCGGCGGATCTGCAGGGCCTCACCTGCATTTCGAGATCAGGAATACACAGACGGAGAAGCCGCTTAATCCCCTGTTGTTTGGCTTTGATGTGCCGGATACCCGCGCGCCTGAAGTTTACCGCATTGCCATCTATAACACCGAAGAAAGCATATACAGCCAGCAGCCCATCCTGCTGCCCGTGAAGAAGGTGAAAGGGGAATACGTTACTACCCAGCCGGTTGTAAAAGTACGCGCCAATACAGTGGGCATTGGTGTTAATGCCATTGACCGCCAGAGTAACTCTACCAATCCCAACGGCATCTACGAGGTGCTGATGTTTGATAATGACATCCCGAATATTGGTTTCCAGCTGGATGATATTGGCTATGAAGAAACGCGCTACCTTAATGCCCATGTGGATTACAAAGTGAAGAAAGGCGGCGGCCCCTGGCTGCAGCTGCTGTTTGCCTTACCGGGCAACCCGCTCGGCATTTATCATGATGTGAAAGGGGATGGTCATATAGACCTCTCTGATGGCGCCCGGCACCAGGTGAAGCTGCTGGTCAAAGATGCCTACGGCAACAGCAGTACGGTAAAGTTCACACTGCAGCAATTTGCCGCACCGGTTGCAGATGCGGCCTGTGCCAATACCATGTATCCTGAGTCGCGCAATATCTTCGAGAACAACCAGGTAGAATTCTTCATGGACGAAGCGGCACTGTATGATCGCGTATGCTTTAACTACCGTGAGCTGCCTGCCAACGCAACGAAGAATTATTCAGAAATCTACCGCCTGCATACCGCGCTGGTGCCCGTACACAATACGTTTGACCTGCGTATAAAGCCAGACAGAGAAGTGCCGGAAGACCTGCGGGATAAAATAGTAATGGTGCGCAACGGCCTGGGAGAAAGCACTTCGGCCACGGTCTATGAAGATGGCTGGTACAAAGGTAGTTTCCGCGACTTTGGAGATTTTCACCTGGAGGTAGATACCGTTGCGCCAAAGATCACGCCCCTGGGCGGCGTGCACAACGGCAGTAACCTTGCTGCCGCCACGCGGCTGTCTTTCAGCATGAGCGATGGCAGCGGCATCAAAAGCTACCGTGCAGAGCTGGATGGTAAATGGCTGATGTTTTCCCGCAAGAGCAATGTACTGACCTATACATTCGATGAGCATTGCCTGCCGGGTACGCATACACTGAAGCTTACCGTAACAGATATTGCCGGTAATGAAAGCACTTATACGCTAAACTTTAAAAGATAGCAGCGAACTAAGCGCTGTTAGCTAACGGCTAACAGCCAGCGGCTAACAGCTACAAATGAAACATCTGAAAGAAGGAGACAAGGCGCCCGCCTTTAAAGGCGTGGATCAGAACGGGAACAAGATCTCATTGGCGGGCCTGAAAGGAAAGAAAGTGGTTCTCTATTTTTATCCGCACGACAATACACCTACCTGTACAGACCAGGCCTGCAACCTGCGGGACAATTACCAGGTGTTGCTGCAGCAGGGCTTCACGGTAATAGGCGTAAGCACAGACGGCCAGAAGAGCCACCAGAAATTTGCAAAGAAGCATGAACTGCCTTTTCCCCTGCTGCCCGATGAGGATCTCCAGATAGTAAGCGCCTATGGCGTGTGGGGAGAAAAGAAATTCATGGGCCGCATCTTTGACGGCACCCATCGCACTACCTTCCTCATTAATGAAAAAGGTATTATAGAGAAAATCATTGATAAGCCGCATAGTAAAACCCATGCGCAGGAGATACTGGAGATCTGGGGTAAGTAATACTATTTTACCCAAATTGCTACTCTTAGAGGATACTTAAGGGAGAAGCGAAGGAGAACTATAGGAGAAACCAGCCAAAATACTATTACTTTACAAAAGCGACCGTCTGCCGGCTGACAGACGGTCGCTTGTTTTTATTCTGCTTTCTGCACTTTTATCCTTTTGTGATAATTACCACTGGTAATATCCAGTATATAGAATCCTTTAGGCAGCCTGGAGGCATCCAGCGTGTAGGTGGACTGCTGCGTTTTCACTACTGCACGGATATGCTGCCTGCCATTCAGGTCATATACCACCACGGTGTGGAAGGTATATTTAGCGGGCAGGGTGTAAAACAGCTGGTTGCCGAAGGGATTGGGGTAGGCAGTACCTGTTGCTGCATCTGCCGTTTTTTCTTCCGGCACAATTTGCATGGTCCTGGCGCCGGAAGACACTTCTGCAAAGGTGAATTTCTCCCATCCTTCAATGGTGGGGCGGTTGCAGTTCATGGGTTTGGGGCGCCGTTCTCAGAAGAAACATACTGCCCGTTGTTACCCCTCAGCGAGATGGTGCCATCGGGGTTCTGTATCCAGTCAAACTTTTCATAAGAGCCGATCACTGTACGGTTACAGTTCATGGCTTTAGTGCCGCCTTCAGAAGATACATACTTGTTCATCGCCTGCAGCACTATTTTACCTGCGCCGCCATCCAATACGGTAAACTGTTCCCAGCCCTGTGCAGCGGGCCTGTTGCAGTTCATGGGCTGGGCGCCGTTCTCAGAGCTTACAAACATACCATTGTTGCCTTTCAGCGTGATCACTTTGCCGATGGGTACATTGGTGGGGTTGGAAGTGGCAGAGAACTGTATCCAGTTCACATTAAAGCCGCCTGCGGGCATAAAGAGGCGCAGGGTTTGTTCACCGGCAGCGAGGGTAGCGGTGGCGGTAACGGTGGTCCAGTTCTGCCAGCCGCCGGTGGCGGGGATAGCGGTGGTGGCCAGTATGGCGGTGTCTTTTCTGAGCTGTATGCTGCCACCGCCGTTCTGGCTGGCTATGCGGTACTGGATGTTATACTCGCCGGCTGTTTGTACGTTCAGTTTATAGTCCATCCAGTCGTTCGCATCAATGTAACCAACATTCAGTCCGCCGCCTGCATCGGTGGTTACTTCTGTCTGGACGTTGTTCATTGCCGTATAGTGTTCTGCCTGTACGGTGCCGGGAACAGGAATGGCAGGAGCAGGGCCGGGTGTAACGCCACCCAGCCACAGCAAACCGTCTATGATAAACCGGTTCTGTATCTCGCTGGCAAAGGTGGAAGACTTGTCGGCATCCGGGTTGTAGCTCACATCATTATGCCCGAAGTTGGCATATAACATTTTGTAGTTGCGGTTGGTCCAGATAATGGGATAGTAACCGCTGTAGAAGGTCTGGTTAGGATCTGTGCCCAGCGGAAAGCTGGCCGGATCTACCGAGCAAAGGATCCTGATGTTGGGATTTGTGCGCAGGTCGTTGCTCCAGGCGTACCACTCGCTTACGCAGGAGGTGAAGGTGGTGGTGAGCCTTTGTGTGCTGGGATGAGTGTTGTCTTCACAGCGCAGTATGGCGCTGGTGGGGAACCAGGTATTGCGCACAAAATTACCTTTGCCCAGGAAGGTGTTGTGGTACCAGCTCCATTCAGAGGCGTTTTGTGTAAAGGCAGATACGTGGAAGCCCATCCAGGCGCCGCCGTTCTGCATGTAGGTCTGGAAGGCCTGGCGTTGCGCTGCGCCTGTGGGGGCATCGTCAAGGAAAAGCACTACCTGGTATTGCGAAAGGAAGTTCGCATTCAGGTTGTTCCAGTTGTTGGTGGCCTCATAAGAGAAATTGTACTGCGCGGCGATGGCGGGAAACCATTTGTTGGCTTCCCTTACAAAACTGATATGCGCCTTGTCAAAGTTGCCATTATAAAATGCAATGACCTTGAAGCGGGGCGCTTGCGCCTGTACAGGAGAAGAAACAGCTGCGGACAGCAGCAGCGCAAGCAATGCATACGTTTGCATTAGCCTGCGGCAGAACGTGTTGTTGAACATGATTGACGTGGTTTAAATGGTTATAGGATATAGGAAATCTTATACGAGGGATAATATATTCATATGCCGGTCACCGTGTTAAAATGGCCAGGGGCCGAATAGCAGTAGTGTTATCTACTTTCTATTCAGCCCCTGACTGGTATTATTTGTTTACAGCTAACAGCTAAAAGCTAACGGCTGTTTATCTCTTTTGTCTTTGTTTCTTGAACAGCTGACCGGTTTTAAACTTGTTTCCTTCAGGGCTGCCCACGCGGTCCATTGCGCAACGGAAGCCAACGGTGTTGGTGGCCATATCTTCCTGCATGTAACGGCGGGTGCCAGGTGACAGCCAGTAAGCGCGATCGTTCCAGCTACCGCCTTTTACTACGCGGGATTTGTCGTTCACCAGTGAAGTGATGCCGTAGCCGTATTCAACCTGAGACAGTGAGTCACCATCGAGGTAGTTGATCACGTCGCCTTTCTGATAGTTCAGGCGGTTAGCGCTTTCTTCGTCAGTAACGTCACGCATTTTCAGTGAACCCAGGCTGTCTTTTTCGGGCTCGTTGTCAGCGTTCATGTAGGTAGTCTGGAATTTGTTACCACGGAAGTAGTTGAAGTCGTCACCATCTATCGGGTTCAGCGGCCTGTAAACGTCCAGTACCCATTCACTCACGTTACCAGACATGTTATAGATACCGAAGTTGTTCGGGAAGAAGGTGCGGGTAGGACCAGGGATGGATGCACGGTCGTTCAGACCACCGGCCATACCCATGTTATCACCAGAACCGCGTTTGAAGTTGGCCAGGAACTGACCTTGCCAGTTACCGCGGCGGATGTCTCTCAGACCGCTGGTGTTGGTACCCCAGGAGTATACCTGTTTGTTCATGATCAACTCCTCACCACGTTTACCTTCTTTTTTGGAAGGAGAGGGGTTCTGACCCAGGTAACCCAGCGCCGCATATTCCCATTCTGCTTCTGTGGGCAGGCGGTAGTTAGGCAGCATTACACCGTCTTCAAACTGTGCGGTGCGGGGTGAGCCGTCTGCATTCTTGAACTGCTCTTTGGTAGATTTGGTCATTTTGCCCGGAGTACCTTCGTACAGTCCGGCCATATATGATTTGGTATCGAAAGTATTGTCGTCAGACTGGTTGGTGATATCAGCCTTGGAAAGCAGGCCTTTATCCATCAGCAGCTTTTCGTTCACACGGTTAGAGCGCCATTTCGCATAGTCTGAAGCCTGTTTCCAGGTCACACCTACGATCGGGTAATCGTTATAGGCAGGGTGACGGAAGTAGTATTCCACCAGGGGCTCGTTGTAAGCCAGTTCGCTACGCCATACCAGTGTATCGGGCAGTGCGTTGCGGTATACCTGCGGGAAAGATTCGCCGTACATACGTTGTACCCAGAACAGGTATTCGCGGTAGTGTACATTGGATACTTCCGATTCATCTATATAGAACGATGAAACCGTGATACGGCGGGGAATGTTGTTCCAGTCCATCATTACATCCTGCTCGGTAGCGCCCATGGCAAAAGTACCACCTTGTACAAACACCAGGCCCGGTCCGGTTTGTTGGTCCCTGTTCTTGGCCACGCTGAAACCACCCATTTTAGGGTCATTGTAGTTCCAGCCGGTGGCTGAGGATTTTTCCTTTTTTTTGCCAAAAAGCCCTCCGCCATCCTTATTACAGGCGGTCATGGCCAGCATCACACTGGTGCCTAAGAGCAAAGACAGAGAGGTTAATCTGTGCATATGAGATTCAGCTTTAGTATTGGTTTTATAGGTAAACGCAAATTTAGTATAAATTATTTTATAGTGAAAAAAATTAATTTGTAATGATTTGGCCTTAATTTAGCTTTAGTTATTTGTATTTCAAAGGATTAGTTATTTTCGTCCTCCGGGATCCAAGTTACGGTTCTGTTAAGCCAACGAAAGCCTCTATGAGACCTTACTTCCTGTGGTTATTGCTGCTGCAAGGTGCGTGGTTGCCCGCTGCCATGGGCCAGCGTTCCTATGTTCCTCATTCCAAGCTGGCTACCGGCACCTGGTATAAACTGGGCATAACACAAGCCGGTGTTTACAAAATCACGGTGGCCCAGCTTGGCAGCATGGGTATCAATACACAGGCACTATCGTCTGCCAATATACGCATTGCAGGTAAAGGTGGCGCCATGCTCCCAGAAAAAAACAGCGGCACCTATAAAGACGACCTGCCTGAAACGGCCGTGCTGGTGGCCGACGGTGGCGATGGGTTGCTGAACGGAGATGATTATTTGCTGTTTTACGCCCCGGGGCCGCATGCATGGGAGTACCAGACCGCCTCGCATACGTTTACGCACCGCTATAACCTGTACAGCGACACCGCCTGGTATTTCCTGAATGTGGATCAACCCGGGCAGCGTCTGACGCCTGATACACCGGCGGCCAGCCCTTCTGTAACCGTAAACGCTTTTGATCACATTGCCTTTTATGAAAAAGACAGCATTAACCTGGTCAGCAGCGGCAAACAATGGTGGGGGCCTGTTTTCAGCAACAGTCCGGGTGCTACGCTTACCCGCAATTATACATTTACATTACCGGCCGCGCCTTCGGGCCCGGTGCAGCTGAAGGCCCGGGCGGCGGCCCGCAGTACCGGCAGCCGTTTTGATATCACCGTGAACCAGCAAACGGCGGGCAGCCTGCAGCTGTCGCCCGTAAGCGGCAATATCTTCGAGGCATTTGCTACGTCCGCAAGTGGTACCTTCAGCGTGATGGTGAACAGCAGCCAGCTGGAAGTTGGCCTGCAGTACAACGGTAATAACGGTGATCAGGGCTGGCTGGACTACCTGGAGCTGCATGCCCGCTGCCCTCTTATCATACCGGGGCAGGCGTCCCTGCAGTTCAGGGATGCGGCCAGTGTGGCGCCGGGAACAACCGCCCTGTTTATGGTGAACAACACCGGACCGGATACGCGGGTATGGGATGTGACAGACGCCTGGAAGCCGGTACAGCTGAATGTGCAGCGCAATGGCAGCCAGCTGCAGTTTGCCCGCGATCGCTTCCATACTGCGGGAGTATGTGGCCTTTAACCCGGAGCAGCTGCCGCAGCCTTTATATGCAGGTACGGTGCCCAACCAGGACCTGCACGCCATCCCGCCTGCCGATATGCTGATCATCACCATTCCTGCTTTGAAGGCAGCTGCCGACAGGCTGGCCGCTTTCCATACCGCGCAGGATCAGCTACAGGTGCAGGTAGTGATGGCGCACGAGATCTATAATGAATTTGCATCCGGCACACCCGACCCTGCTGCCATCCGCGATTTTGTGAAGATGTGTTACGACAGGGCCGCAGGTGGCGGCAAACGGCCCAGGTACCTGCTGCTGTTCGGCGATGCCTCCTTCGACTATAAAAACCGTGTGCCTGGTAATACCAACCTGGTGCCTACCTGGGAAAGCGAAGCCTCCCTGGATCTCATTAACTCGTATCCCTCTGATGATTTCTTCGGTTTCCTGGACGATGCGGATGATATAACTGATATCAATACACGTAACCTGCTGGATATTGCCGTTGGCCGCCTGCCTGTTCAGACACTGGACCAGGCGCAGCAGATGGTGGATAAAATCATAAGGTACAATACGCCGGCAGGTTTTGGTCCCTGGCGCAACCACATCACCTTTGTGGCAGATGATGGAGATAATAACCTGCACGTACAGGATGCGGAAGCTGTAAGCGCTGCCGCTGCTGCCAGCGGGCCTGGAATGGTGGCCGACAAGATCTACCTGGACGCTTATCCGAAGATAGCTTCCGCCGGTGGCGGCCGTTACCCGGAGGTGAACAGCGCCATCCAGCGGGATATGAACAGCGGTAACCTGGTGTGGAACTATACAGGGCATGGCAGTTATTCGCGCCTCGCGGAAGAAGTGGTGGTAGATGCCGCTTCCATCAGGGGTTGGACCAATGTCAATAAACTGCCGCTGATGATCACCGCCACCTGTGATTTTGCGCCTTTTGACAACCCGGCCCATAACTCCCTGGGCGAACAGATACTATTGCAGCAGCGGGGTGGCGCTATTGCCCTGATGACCACTACCCGTGCGGTATTTGCCTATTCCAACCGGATCATGAACGCCAATTACCTGAGCCAGGTGTTTAGTCCGCTGCAAAACGGGCAGATGCCTACCCTGGGAGAGGCCGCCATGCTGGGCAAGAACCTTACCTATACTAATTACAGTGATGTGGCCAACAACCGCAAGTTTCAGCTGCTGGGCGATCCGGCCCTGCGGCTGGCCTTTCCGCGCTATCGGGTACTAACAGATTCCATTAACGGGAAGGATGTAAATACGGTAACGGATACCCTGAAAGCCCTGGGCCAATACGTAATAAAAGGTCACATTGCAGACGCCCAGGGAAACCCCGTAACAGGTTTTTAACGGCATCCTGGACATCGCGGTGTATGATAAGCCGTCTGTCCTGCGTACCAGGGGCAATGATGCAGGCAGCGAAGCGGCTGATTATACCCTGCAGCAGCAGGTATTATTCCGCGGGCAGCAGCAGGTACAAAACGGGCAGTTCAGCGTTACCTTCGTAGTGCCAAAAGATATTGACTATCGCCCCGGTGCGGGTAAGATCAGCTACTACGCGGCCAATGAGCAGGCAGATGCCGGGGGCTGGTTCACTGGCTACCAGGTAGGGGGTACGGCGGAGAGTGTGCGGCCGGATACTACCGGACCGGCTATACAGGCTTTCCTGGATACAGAATTGTTCCGCAACGGCGGCATAACGGGGCAAGACCCTGTGCTGCTGGTAAAGCTGAGCGACAGCAGCGGCATTAATACCTCCGGCTATGGCATCGGGCATGATATGGTGGCAATACTGGATACCGCCAGCAAGTATTTTGTGCTGAATGATTATTATACGGCCTCGTTAAATGATTTCAGGAGCGGGAGCATCCGTTTCCCCCTGTATGGTTTGCCCGAAGGGCCGCATGAGCTGACCATAAAGGCCTGGGATAACTATAATAACTCTTCCACAGCCACTTTGCGCTTTGTGGTGATAGGCTCCTCTACTTTGGCAGTGCAGGAGGTGGGAAATTACCCGAACCCATTTACCGTGGAAACTCGGTTTTTCTTCACACATAATCAGCAAGGGCAACAGCTGGACGTAGTTCTGGAGATTTTCAGCAGCCAGGGGCAGCTGGTAAAAACGATCAAGGAAACAATAAATGCATCGGGGAACCGTTATGAAGGCATGCAATGGAATGCGATGGCCGATTCCGGAGCGAGGGTACCACCAGGAATCTATTTTTACCGGATTACTGTCAGCACCAAAGAGAGCAAAAGAGTTTCAGGTGGCAAACTAATCATATTCTAAAAGACCTATGAAAAAAAACACTAATTTCAAAGTCCCAAGCCAGGCCCCTTTTGTTGAATATTTTAAATTAGGCATTATTTTTACATCTTATTCCAAATACCATCATTACATGATCCGTAAGGTAACATTGAGCCTCGTGTTCATCTTTAGCACTGTCATCTGTTTAGAAACCTCAGCACAAGTTGTTAATCCTGGGCAAACGGACGGGCGCACCAGCAATACCATTAATACTGCCGTGCCTTTCCTCCGGATTTCGCCTGATGCGAGAAGCGGCGCGATGGGTGATGTGGGGGTTGCCCTCTCTCCAGATGCAAATTCCACGTACTGGAACCTTTCCAAATTGCCCTTTGCACCTGGCAATGCCGGTGTGGCTGTTACCTATACGCCATGGCTGAAAGAGCTGGTGAACGATGTGTTCCTGGCAAATCTCAGCGGTTATTATAAACTGAACGACATTGAGACCCTGGGTGCCTCTTTACGGTATTTCTCCCTGGGCACCATCAACTTTACCGATATTACCGGCATGCCCACCTATGATTACCGTCCGCGTGAATACGCGTTCGATGCGGGCTATGCGCGTAAACTGTCTGACAACTGGTCGGTAGGAGTGGCCCTTCGCTATATTTACTCCAACCTGGCCAGCGGCGATATCAACGGCCGTGTGGTACGCCCGGGTAAAGCATTTGCAGGCGATATCAGCGCTTTCCATACCAAAGAGATCGAAAAGGATAACGGTACGGTGAACACCTGGAACTTTGGTGTGGCCATTACCAACATCGGCACCAAGATATCCTACACACAATCTGCACAGTATAAAGACTTTATTCCTACCAACCTGGGTATTGGTACTGCCTATACTTTCGGACTGGATGAATTTAATAAGATCACCCTGGCGCTTGACATCAACAAGCTGCTGGTGCCCACCCCTGATACCGCTAACGGTAGCAACGAGTGGCGTGATAAAGGCGTGGTGGAATCCATCTTCTCTTCCTTTGGCGATGCGCCCGGCGGTTTCAGCGAAGAGCTGAAAGAACTGATGTTCTCTGTAGGCGCAGAATACTGGTATAACGACATGTTTGCCGTAAGGGGCGGTTATTACAACGAGAATAAGTTTAAAGGCAACCGTAAATATTTCACAGCAGGTATCGGTGTAAGGTATGATGTATTTGGTTTGAACTTCTCTTATCTTGTACCTTCGGGCACCGGTATCCAGCGTAACCCGCTTTCCAACACGCTGCGTTTTACCCTTAGTTTCAACCTGGGTGGCGAAGGAGAAGGCGGTAGCACTACAAGTAACTGGTAAGATAATAATGGCGAAAATAAGAATAGGACAGGGAGTAGACTTCCACCAGCTGACAGAAGGACGTGATTTCTGGTTAGGCGGCGTACTGGTGCCGCATCATAAAGGGGCACTGGGCCACAGCGATGCAGATGTACTGTTGCACGCCATCTGCGACGCGATGCTGGGCGCCCTGAGCCTGGGAGACATTGGCTTCCATTTTCCGGACACGGATAATACCTATAAAGACATAGACAGCAAGATCCTCCTGGAGCGCTGCAACACCCTGATAGCAGAAAAAGGCTACCAGGTGGTGAATATAGACAGTTCCCTCTGCCTGCAGGCGCCTAAAATAAAGCCTTATGTGCCACAAATGCGGGAAACCATCGCTCGTATCCTGCATATCAGCATAGACGATGTATCTATCAAAGCCACTACCACTGAAAAGCTGGGCTTTGTAGGCCGCGAGGAGGGAGTAGTAGCCTATGCCGCCGTCCTGCTGGAGCAGGTGAGCAGATAGTTGATGGTCCACGGACTATTAGCCATTTCCTAAGATATTGCTAAAGTAGGATACTCTATGGACTGTGGACCATAGACTATTGACTATTTGATTATCTTTGTCAAATGGCTGAAATAATTGTAAAGATCATCAACAGGTCGGCCAACCCGCTGCCGTCATATGCCACTGCCGAATCGGCAGGTATGGACCTGCGGGCGCACCTGGAAACGGCAATCACCCTACAGCCCCTGGAAAGAATGCTGGTGCCTACTGGTTTATTCATTGAATTACCAGCAGGCTACGAAGCACAGGTAAGGCCCCGCAGCGGCCTGGCAATCAAGCAGGGGCTTACCCTGCTGAACACCCCTGGCACGATAGATGCAGATTACAGGGGAGAGCTGAAGGTGATTATGATCAACCTGTCCAACGAACCGCAAATCATTGCTCCCGGCGACCGTATAGCACAGATGGTGGTAGCCCCGGTTACCCAGGTAAGTCTGGAAGCAGTGGAAATATTAACAACAACAGATCGGGGGCACGGTGGTTTCGGCCACACCGGAAAATCCTGAGGAATGCGTGTATTGAGAACCTTAATAGGGTTGGGATGTGCTCTTGTTTTATGGAGTGCCTGCAGTAGTCAGAAATATCCGGCTGCCAGGAAAGCGCGTGCGGCAAACAGTGCCTATGCCATCAAAGATCCTACCCTGCTTCAGCAGCGTTCAGACAGCCTCTTCTTCGCCGCTCAGCGCTCCAAAATGCTGGGCGATTATAAAACCGCCATTACACAGTTCTCAGATTATCTCCGCCTGAACAGGCAGAATCCTACCGTATATTACGAGCTGGCCCGTCTTTTCATGGAAGTGAACAACCCAGCCTATGCGCTGGGCTTTGCGCGCAGGGCTGCCAACATGGATACTACCAACCGCTGGTTTCAGCTGGCGCTGGCAGATGCCATGGGTATTAATAACCAGTTTGACAGTGCAGCCGCTGTATATGCGCGGCTCAGCAGGCAGTACCCGGAAAGCGAGGACTATATGTTTAATAAGGCCATGCTGCTTTCCAAAGCCGGTAAAATAGATGATGCACTCGCCGTACTGAACCAGCTGGAAGAAAAAACAGGGGTGGTAGAGGAGCTGACCTACCAGAAGCAACGCCTGCTGCTGAAGCAGAGCAAGGTAGAGGAAGCGGCAAATGAGATCCGCAAACTCATCAACCAAAGCCCGCAGGAATTACGTTATTACCAGCTGCTGGCAGAAGTGTATGATGCAAACGACCGTGTAGAAGAAGCCAGTGCCATTTATAAAAGCATTTTGTCGCGCGACAGCACCAATGCCCGCTCACTGATTGCCCTGGCCAATTACGCCAAACAGCGCGGCGACAGCGCCGTTTACTGGCAATATCTTACCAAAGCATTTTCCAACCCGGATTACAGTATAGACGAGAAAGTAGCCTTTGTATATCCCTACCTGCAGATGCTGCAGATAGACAGCACCAAACTGCATGAAGGGCTGCAGCTTACCCACCTTGTAATACAGGCCCATCCTGCAGAAGCGAAAGCCTATGCCCTGCAGGCAGACATGTATTCACAGGCGGATATGCTGGACAGCGCGCTGGATAATTACAACAGGGCCATCAGCCTCGACTCTACCCGTTTTTCGGTTTGGTACCAGCTGATGTGGATCTATTCACGCAAGGAAGCGCCGGCTGAATTGCTGAAGGCCAGTAAGATAGTTACCGCCAGGTTCCCGGAAGAGTTTATGGGCTTTTATTTCCAGGGGGTAGCGGCATACCTGCTGCAACAGTACCCGGACGCCATTGGCTCACTGAAACATGCACTGACCATGGGCACTGCTGACAAGCGCTTTATGGGAGATGTATACTCCCTGCTGGGCGACTCTTACCATGCCGTAGGGCAGCATCAGCAATCAGACAGCAGCTACGAGCGAGCTTTAATGATACGGCCGGATGATGCGGTAGTACTTAACAACTACAGCTATTATCTTTCCATGCGGAGCGAGCAGCTGGAAAAAGCCGAAGAGATGTCGCGCCGCTCACTGGAGCTGCAGCCTGAAAGCGCCACCTATATGGATACCTATGCCTGGATACTGTTCCGCATGGGTAAATATGAGCAGGCCAGGGAGTGGATTGAAAAGGCGCTGCAGGATCCCGATGCACAGAAAGATCCGAGCGTACTGGAGCACTACGGCGATATCCTGTTTAACCTGAAAGATGTGGCGAAGGCGCTCGAATACTGGCAGCGCGCCAGGGAGAAGGGAGCTTCTTCTGTTGGGCTGGCCAGGAAAATTGCAGAAAAAAGGTATATTGATTTATAGTGTTACGCTGAGCGCGGAACGCGAAATACATTAAGCAATAGCGTTCAGCATTAAACATTGAGCATTCAGCGTAACTGGATAATTGGGTTATGAAGCAAATAGTTCTACTAGGAGTAGCCAGTCTTTTATTAGTATCCTGCAGGCATTCGCGCCAGATAGCACGGCCTGTGTTCACAGTGGGAGACAGCTCCCAGGTAACAGCAGTTACCGATAGCGCAGCTGCAGAGGCAGCGGCCATAAAGGGCACACTGCTGGAAGGTGTCAGGAAAAACAGCGTTCAGTATACTACTTTCTCTGCCAAGCTCAAGATAGATTTTGAGAACGATAAGCAGCGGCAGCAGAATATCAGTACCAACATCCGCATGCAGAAAGACAGCGTGATATGGATCTCCGTATCCGCACCGATTATTGGAGAGGTGGCCCGCGCCATCATTACGCCCGACAGCCTGAAGGCCTATGACAAGTTCAACAAGCGGCTTTACCTGCGCGCCCTCAACGATGCCCGTGACCTGCTGAACATTCCATTTGAGTTCAGTACCCTGCAGGACATGATCATCGGCAACCCGGTATTTCTCACAGATTCAGTTTTCCAGGTGGTAAAAACACCCGCCATTATATCATTCAGCTGCGATAGCACGTTATATACCAGTCTGTTCAATGTCTTTGCAGATGATTACCTGTTGCAGCAAAGCAAGGTGATGGATAAAAACCCCGCCAGCAACAGGTCCTGCGAACTCACCTACGGCGAGTACAAGGTGATGGATGGCCGCAGGTTTGCAACCACCCGCCGCATTTTTGTAGAGGAGAAGAATATCACCAGGATAGCCATGGACTTTAACCGCGTGGAATTTAACCAGCCGCTCAGCTTTCCGTTTACGGTGCCGGCTTCAGGCTATACACTGGAGTAAATTCCGGCATCCAAATCTCCAATTCCAACATCCAGATTCCCAATCGCAGTGTACAGCATCAGGAATATGGAACCGGGCTGGAATCAGGAATTTGGATTTTGGAATTTGGAATTTTAAAATTGGTATTTTTAACAAATGTTGTATCTGAAGAAGCTTATCCCGTTTTTGTTTGCATTATGGTTGTTACCTGCGGTTTCCCATGCGCAGAACAATAACCAGCTTTCACGTGAAGAACTGGAGCGCAGGAAAAAAGAGCTGCAGAAAGAAATAGACGAGGCCAACGAAGCATTGAAAGAAACCAAGCGCTCTACCAAGGAAAGCCTGGGGCAGCTAAGGGCTCTGCAGAACAAGATCTACCTGCGCACCCGCCTGATCAATAACATCAACGAAGAGATCAACTTCATCAACGGTGATATCAACACCGCATACCGTGATGTAAAAACATTACAGAAAGACCTTGATACCCTGAAGGCGCAATATGCACAGCTGGTGGTATATGCTTACAAGAACCGCAGCGCATATGACCTCATGAACTTTATCTTTTCCGCACAGAGCTTCAACGATGCGGTAAAGCGCTATCAATACCTGAAACAGTATCGCGACTATCGCCGGCGGCAGGCTTCCAACATTGTTGAAACACAGGATCTGCTGTCCCAGAAAATAGCCAGCCTTCAGGAACAGAAAGAGAAAAGGGCCAGCACGCTGAAAAGTGAGCAGGATGAACGCAAAACGCTGGAGCTGGACCGTAAGGAAAAAGATGAAGTGCTGGCCAAACTGAAAGGCCGCGAAAAAGAACTGCTGGCAGATATCAATAAACGAAAGAAGGATGCACAGAATGTACAAGCTGCCATCCGCGCGGTGATCCGCCGTGAAATTGAGGAAGAACGCAAACGTGCTGAGGCCGAAGAATTGGCCCGCCGCAAAGCAGCAGAAGAAAAACGCCGGCGGGAAGAAGCAGCCCGCAAAGCAGCAGCCCTTGCTGCTGCCAGGGAAGCCGCCGCCAGGGAAGCGGCAGCTAAGGCGGCCGCCGGTAATAACAACGGTGTAGCGGCCACACCGCCGCCGCCGGTAGTAAAGGAAACCCCCAAAGCACCTGAACCCGAACCGGAAAAACCGGCGCCAGCGCCTACCCGCAGCGCCAACGTGCTGGAAGCTACTCCTGAAGCACTGGCCCTGTCAGAAAGTTTTGAGAGTAACCGTGGCAAGCTACCCTGGCCCGTGAGCAATGGTAATATCATTGGCCACTTTGGTAAACAGCACCACGCAGTAGTTGAACGGATCAACGTAGAGAACGACGGTATCATCATCGCCACCTCGAAAGGCGCTGCCGTAAAAGCCATATTTGAAGGAGAAGTAAGAAGGGTAATGGTAATACCCGGTAGCGGATACGTGGTAATGATACGCCACGGTCAGTATTTCACCAACTATGTGCGCCTGCAAACGGTAACCGTGAAAACCGGCTCCCAGGTGCGCACCGGCCAGATGATCGGTACAGCCAGCACCAATGATATAGAAAACCAGGGCGAAGTAGAACTACAGATCTATAAAGGCACTGTGAAACAAAACCCGGAGTGGTGGATCATGAAGAGATGATAAAAAGCTGTTAGCATTTAGCTAGCGGCTAGTAGCTAACAGCTTTTTAAGTCAATAGCTTGCCGCAGTTGCTTTCTCTCTCACGCGCTCATACAAAGCCTCGTATTGCGGAACAATATTGTTGATGTGAAAACGCTGCGCCTGTTCCAGTGCGCCTTTACGCATGACAGCCAGCTTACGTTCGTCTGTAAACAGCTCTATTACATGTGCAGCCATGGAGGCAACATCGCCCACAGGGCTCAGGTAACCGGTTTTACCGTGTATGTTCACCTCAGGTAAACCACCTGCATTGGAAGAGATCACCGGTACTTCTGAAGCCATTGCTTCCAGGGCGGCCAGGCCAAAGCTTTCGTATTCTGAAGGCAGGATGAACAGATCGCTGACAGACATTACATCTTCCAGCTGTTCCTGTTTACCAACAAAGCGGATATCATCGCATAAATGCAGATCGCGGCACATACATTCAATAGCCGGACGGTCAGGCCCGTCTCCTACCAGCAGGAGTTTGGCCGGCACCTGTTCACGAACCCGCTGGAAGATCTTCACCACATCGGGCACGCGTTTAACCTTACGGAAGTTGGATACGTGCAGTAAGATTTTTTCGCCGTTAGGCGCAATGGCTTGTCTGAATGGCGGCAGCTCGCGGCGTTTGAAACGCTCAATGTCTACAAAGTTGTAGATCACGTCAATATCCTTCTCTATCTGGAATGATTTATACGTTTCTTCCCGCAGGTTGCTGGATACGGCCGTAATGGCATCTGATTCGTTGATGGAAAAGGTTACCACCGGCGCATAGGTTTTGTCTTTGCCCACCAGCGTAATATCTGTACCATGCAGGGTGGTGATGAAAGGTACAACCCTGCCCTGCTTACTCACGATCTGTTTGGCCAGGTAGGCCGTACTGGCGTGCGGAATAGCATAGTGCACGTGCAGCAGGTCAAGATGCTGGTTCAAAATCACGTCTACCATGGTACTGCTCAGCGCAGATTCATAGGGTGGAAAATCGAACAGGGGATAGGTAGGCACCTGAACTTCGTGATAATAAATATTCGCGTGAAATGCGTTGAGCCTTACGGGTTGCTGATAAGTGATGAAGTGAACCATATGGCCTTTATCTGCCAGTGCTTTGCCCAGTTCAGTCGCCAGGACGCCGCTCCCCCCGTAGGTAGGATAACATACTATACCGATTCGCATGGAATTACATTTTTTTCCGCTTAGCGCTTCTGCACAGTGCTCAGTGCCTAAAGCAGGGTACAAAGATAGCGTTTTGCCATCAGCAATTGTCGCCGGCCGTCACATCGTCATCCGTCACAAATTTGTAATAACAGGGTTAATTGATTAGCTTAGGTCCAAAAATTTGACCTGCTTTATGCTACGCTTTCTTTTACCGCTAACCTTAGCTTGTTCCATATCTATAGCTCATGCACAACAGAACGACGATTCCCTTACGCTACGCAAGCTGGCCGACGAGGTGCTTACACACAGCACCGCCTACGCTAACCTGAAAGTGCTTACCAAGGAGATAGGAGGCCGCCTGGCGGGCTCTCCGCAAATGTCGAAGGCAGAACAATGGGGCTTTGCGGCCCTGAAAGCTGCCGGTGCAGATACCGTTTATCTGCAGGAATGTATGGTGCCTCACTGGGTAAGGGGCGATAAGGAAGAAGTACGTATTATATCAAAACGCCGGGATTTTATTCCGCCGCTGGAGGTGCTGGCGCTCGGTAATTCCGTGGGCAGCGGGCCCGAAGGCGTTACCGCTCCTGTAATAGAAGTGGCTTCTTTTGACGACCTGGAGGCTAAGAAAGACCAGGTGAAAGGGAAGATCGTATTCTACAACTACCATTTCAATCCAACTTTCATCAAAACTTTTCATGCCTACGGCGATGCATTCATGTACCGGGCTGCGGGAGCCAGCAGGGCTGCCAGATATGGCGCACTGGCGGTGATTGTCCGTTCCATGTCGCATGCAGCCAATAATTTCCCGCATACCGGCGCTATGCGGTATAACGATTCTTTCCCTAAAATACCGGCGGTAGCGATTGGCCTGGAAGATGCCGATAAACTGAGCAACCGGATCAGCGATGATAAGGATATGAAGGTCTATCTGCGCACTACCTGTCATTTCCTGCCTGATACCATTGGTCATAATGTGATTGCCGAGCTGAGAGGCAGTGAGCATCCTGAACAGGTGATCACGGTGGGCGGCCACCTGGATTCCTGGGATGTGAACGAGGGGGCGCATGATGATGGCGCCGGTTGTGTACAATCCATAGAAGTGCTCCGCGCTTTAAAGGCAGCAGGGTTGCGGCCTAAACATACTTTGCGTGTAGTGCTGTTTGCCAACGAGGAGAACGGCACAAGAGGCGGACAGAAATATGCCGAAACTGCCAAGGCAGCCGGTGAAAAGCACATCTTTGCATTGGAAAGCGATGCCGGTGGTTTTACGCCCCGTGGTTTTTCACTCACTGCATCACCCGGGCAGCGCGCCAAAGTAAAAAGCTGGGCTAAGCTGTTGCTGCCCTACGGCCTGTACGATTTTGACGAAGAAGGCGGCGGCGTAGATGTGGGACCGCTGAATGAGCAGCTGGGCATACCCATTGGTGAACTTTCTCCTGACTCGCAGCGTTATTTTGACATCCACCATGCACAGTCAGATGTGTTTGAAGCAGTGAACAAAAGAGAGCTGGAGCTGGGTGCATTCAGTATGGCGGCATTGCTTCACCTGGTAGACAAGTATGGACTTTAATATTGAAAGGTTTGAAGGCTGAGCGTTTGAAAGTTTAATGATGTTCTAATGGCGGGACGCACTTTCAAAACTTTCAAACGCTCAAACATATAAACATTCAACCCCTCAAACTAAATTATCGTTATGCGCAAATTTGTATTCATGATCGTGGGGATTGTCTTCCTGCTGCTGCTGGGATACTTTTCCTACAGATATTACTTTGTGTTTGGTCGTGGTGTAAAGGCTGGCGAGCTGAATTATTTTGTGCAGAAGGGTTATATCTTTAAAACCTATGAAGGAAGGCTGATACAGTCCGGCTATCGCTCCAAACAGCCCGGCTCATTGCAGTCCAATGAATTTGAGTTCTCCGTGGTGAATGAAGAGGTAGCGCAGAAGCTAATGACCAGCAGTGGTAAAGTGGTGGAGCTGCATTACAAAGAATACCTCGGCGCCGTTCCCTGGCGCGGTTTCAGTAAATATATAGTGGATAGTATTGTGGCGGTAAGAAATGAGCCGCCGCTGAATTAACGGTCTGCATACAGCAGGAAAATAGCCGGCCGTTTATGCAGTTCGGGTACTGCGTTCTTCCATTCTTTAACGGTCCTGGTGCGGATGTATTCTTCAGGCCCGGTAATGTCTGCGGCTATACACAATTGCGTATGGTCTTTACAGTTAGCCAGTATATCTTTCAGCAGCTGGTTATTGCGGTAAGGGGCTTCAATGAATATCTGCGTTTGTCCTTTCTTTTGAGAAACAATTTCCAATTCTTTTAAGGTTTTTACACGCTCCGGCGGTTTCACCGGCAGGTATCCCACAAATTGAAAATGCTGTCCATTCATACCGGAGGCCATCAGGGCCAGCAGGATGGAGTTGGGGCCTACCAGTGGTATCACCGCGGCATTGATACGGTGTGCCACCTGTACTACCAGATGCCCGGGGTCTGCAATGGCAGGGCATCCGGCCTCGCTCATAATACCGATGTTGTGACCTTCCAGCAGTAATTTTTTAGCCAGCGTTGTATCAGGAGGATGGTGTTCGTTCATCAGGTGCAGCTGCAGCTCATCTATATTAATGTTCCTGTCAAGCGCTTTCAGGTAGCGGCGTGCGGTACGTTCATTTTCTACGAAGAAGATCCTGAGCGGCTGTACGGCGGCCGTAATATAGGCCGGGATGGTTTGTAATGCATCGGGGCTCAACATTGTCGGTATCAGGTATACTTTGCCGGGAGCGTTCATTACAACAGTCGTTTATCCTGTAAATGAATGGTGGCGGCTATTACAGCGTAGGAGGGGGCCAGTATCCATCCGGCAATTGGTACAAACATCATCAGGTAATATACCATGCCGTTGCCCAGTGCCATACCCCTGTGCTCTTTGATGAAGGCGATGCTCTGCCTTACATTCATGCGATGGCGTTCACAACTGTAGTCCATCATAGAGAAGCCGTAAAAATAGCATTCTATGATGAAGCCGGCCAGTGGTGTAAGCCATCCCAGTATGGGAATAAAGGAAAGGACAAACAACAGCAGCAGGCAGATGGTCTGGTACAGCATGTTGCGGAATGAAAGGCGAACACCCCTTGCAATGTCTTTCAGCAGCTGTTTCCAGCTGAAGGGAAAATCCCGGCGTTGCAGGATAGCTTCTGTTTTTTCAGACAGGTAAGCAAAGAGGGGCGAGCCCACTATCAGAAAGAGATATTTGAAATAGGAAAAATAAAGTAAGAGAAAGAGGATGCGGATAGAAAATGCGAGGAGGATAAATACAAAGCTTACCCAGCTGCTTTCCAGGTCCTGTATCCAGGTGCGCAACGGCAGAAGGTTGAAAAGATATTCCACGAACTCACCTGAATAGCTCCATACAAAGTAAATACCAGCAATAAATAAAAGGCAGTAAATAATGCCGGGCAACAATATCCACTTCCACAGCCGTTGCTGGGTGATGAACTGGTGTGCCTTACCGTAAGATTGAATAGCTGCTAGTACTTCTCTGAACGAAAACACAGGTCCGCTGATTTTATTATGACAGAATAAAGTGGTAAGTAACTAAAAATCGGCCACACTAAAAAAATTTAAAAGTTAAAATGTTTGAGGGTCTGACACGTTCGCTAATGTCAGACCCTCAAACATTTTAACTTTTAAACTATAATGCTGTAATCCTTTAGAATTTCGGACACAATGTCTTGTACTTGCTGCTTTGGCTGGAGCGGTGAACATAGATGACGGATATTTCCATACCGCCACGGTAGTTGGAGGCCGGTTTAAGGCTGGATACGTTCAGGTCGTAAGTGAGGCCTACGTTGAATCCGCCGATCTCCAGGCCTACATAGGGGTTGATAGCGTCTTTATAACGGTACCAGCTACCCAGGTAGAACATGGTAGGATTATCATCGGGCACACCGCTCAGGTTAAACCCGTAAGCAGCGCCGAAAGAGGTTTCAGAAGCCGTACTCTGTTTCATATACAGGGCGCTGGCGTGAATGCGGTTAATGCCATGTACCGGGAAGGAGCCGCCACCGTGTATGGTATAGCGGTAGCTGAGCCGGTTATTGTTCTGGCTCATGAAAGTCTCTGTAGGTTGTGTAACGTGATAGTAGGAGGCACCCAGGTAAATGTTGGACGCTTCGCCTACCAGGCCGTTATACAGGATACCAATGTTCGGATCAAAATAAGAGATCTTGGGATTGGTAAGGGTTTCGCTGCTGGGCAGTCCCGGGTTATAACCGTTGTTATCAATCTGGCTTTCAAAAATCAGTTTGCTCTGGTCTACCCTTTTCTGCATCCATGCGCCCTGCAGGCCGATGGCCAGGGTATGGTTACCCTCGGGGTCAAGGCCTTTATGATAGGAGGTACTGATAGCTATATAGTTGGAAACCAATGCGCCGCCGCCTGTTTTATCATACAGTGCCATGATACCTACGCCCCATATATCCGTATAGGATATAACGTTTTTCAATATACTGAAATCGGCAGATAAGGTACCTGTTATATAGGGAGTGGCAATGCTTCTCCATTGAGAGCGGTAGTTACCGGCAATGCGGTAATCACCTGAGAACAGACCTGTAAAGGCAGGGTTAAGCGTCAGCGGTGAGGCAAAGAACTGCGAGAAATGCGGATCCTGTGCCCGGCTAGCAGGTATTAAATAGAGAATAATGGTTAAAATAAGTAATGCCTTTTTCATAAAGGTTAATACATTATGGTATAGGATAGGATTACAGTCACTTTTGCCAGTGTAAGGTACGAAAAGTGGTTAATATTTCAAATTAAATTCATATAATATGTAACGCCTCAGCCTTGTAGCTTATTGCCGAAGGCAAGGTCTCCGGCATCCCCCAGGCCGGGAACGATGTAGCCTTTGGCGGTCAGTTCGTCGTCGATGTCCCCGGCCCAGATGCTGATGTTGGTACTGGCATGGCGTTGTACGTACTCTATACCGATAGTGCAGGCAATAGCTACCACCAGGTGGATGTGCCTGGGTTTCCCCAGGTCTGTCAGGTGCTCGATGGTTTTCACCAGGGAGGCGCCGGTAGCCAGCATGGGGTCAGAAAGGATCACTACCTGGTCTTCAATGGAGGGACTGGAAACGTATTCCAGGCTGATATCAAAAGAGCCATCGCGGTTGTGTTTGCGATAGGCGGATATAAAAGCATGGTCTGCTTTGTCAAAATAGTGCAGCAGGCCCTGGTGCAGGGCCAAGCCGGCTCTGAGGATGGTGGCTAGTACGGGTTGCTGTTTCAGCACCCGGCAGGTGGCAATACCCAGGGGGGTCTGCACCTCTTTTTCTTCATAGTCCAGTGTTTTACTGATCTCAAAGGCAGCTACCTCGCCCAGGCGCTCCATATTTCTTCTGAAACGCATGCGGTCTGTCTGTATTTCCATGCTCCTGATCTCACTTAACCATTCACCTACCAATGAGTTAGTATCACTAAGGTTGATTATCATTACTAGCCGTTTGTGGGGCAAAATACCAAAAAACCTTCGTTTCCCCTACCTTTTTCCATGTTCCATATACCTTCCACCTACCTTCCATATACCCCTGGGGCCGGTAGCATTACCGGCCCCAGGGGAGAGGATGATTGTATATAGGTATGGGGATCATTGTTTTAACAAAGCCGCTTTTTTCACCAGCTGTATAAATTCAGAGCGGTAGCCTTCAGGGTCCTCGCCTTTGGCATTGGACGCCAGGGCCAATACCTGGGTGTAACTGGTTGCTCCTTTATGGGCAGAATTCCGCAGCAGTTGTCCGAAGGCGGCTACCGCAGCGCACATCCTGAAGTCTGCCGGCGCCTGGTCAATATCCTGCACCTGGTAATGTAGCACCTGGCTCAGCAGCTTGCTGCGGCTGTCTGCCGGTTGCTTGTAGCGCAGTTTCACCGTCAGCACTTCCTGGCTGTTGTTGTTCACCATTTGACGCTGCTGGTACTTCAGCGGGTCTACTTCGCTCGCGGAGCCTGAATTCGCCCCTAAGGGAATAATTTCGTAAAGGGCGGTTACGGTATGGCCGGCGCCCATGTCGCCTGCATCTTTCTTGTCATTATTAAAATCCTCGTTCTGCAACAGCCTGTTCTCGTAACCTACAAGGCGGTAGGACTTTACATATCTGGGGTTGAACTCAATCTGCAGTTTTACATCTTTGGCAACGGTGAACAGCGTACCGCCAAATTCTGTTACAAATGTGCGGCGGGCTTCTTCAAAGTTATCAATATAGGCATAGTTACCATTGCCCTTATCTGCCAGCAGTTCCAGTTTGTTGTCTTTATAATTGCCCATTCCGAAACCCAGCACGGAAAGAGAAATACCTTTTTCTCTTTCCTTTTCTATGATACGCTGCAGTTCTCCATCGCTGGAGGCGCCCACGTTAAAATCACCGTCTGTAGCCAGTATGACCCGGTTATTACCCTCACGGATGAAATTGGATGCAGCCGTTTTATACGCCAGCAGGATGCCTTCGCCCCCGGCGGTAGAACCGCCTGCCTGGAGTTTATCCAGCGCATCCAGGATGGTGGTTTTCTCACTGCCCGGAGTGGCAGGTAATACCAGTCCGGCGGCGCCTGCGTACACTACAATAGCTACTTTATCAGCCGGTCTTAACTGCTGCACCAGTGCTTTCAGGGCTTGTTTTAACAGGGGCAGCTTATTGGGATATTCCATGGAACCGGAAACATCTATCAGGAAAGTGAGGTTGGAAGCGGGAATATCTTCCGTTTTAACGGTCTTGCCCTTCAGTGCGATGCGCACCAATTGATGTTTCGTGTTCCAGGGGCAAACGGCCATATCGGTGTAAATGGCTACGGGGTCGGGCCCTGTGGGCGCTTTATATTGATAGTCAAAGTAATTGATCATTTCTTCAACACGTACCGCATCGGCAGGGGGCAGCTGGCCACTGTTCAGGAAACGGCGCACATTGCTGTAGGCCGCACGGTCCACATCAATGGAGAAGGTGCTGAGGGGCTGATCTTTGGCCGTGTGGAAATCATTTTCATTGATAGGGCTGTAATCTTCCGTGTTGTAATGGCGGATGTTGCCGCGGCCCGGGCTGTAGCCGAGAGCGCGGGATCTTTTCAACCACCCCTTACTGGTCTGTACACATGCAGCCACCATAACTTGTTCTGCCAGTATCGTTGTTGAAATAGCCAGTTTGAAGTGGGCCTCTTTTTCATCGGGCTTCACTACGACCGTCTGTGGTTGGTAGCCTATATAGGAAGCCCGCAGTGACGCCTTTCCCTGGGGTACAGCAATACTGAAGGCGCCCTTTGCATCGGTAGTGACGCCTTGGCGGGAGCCAAGGAGAGAGACCGTTACACCGGCTAAGGGGGTTTGGCTGGCGGCATCCTGTACGGTTCCGGTGATCATACGTTGCTGCTGGGCGGGCGCCAACAGGGCATTAAAGCAGGCCGGTAAAAGCAGAAAAAGGTATCTGTGCATAACGAATTGTTTTGATCTGCCAACAGGATGCAGCCGGCGGGTAAAATTCCATATTATATTTGCTGAAATTTTTCAGCATGGTATATAACGTAATAGGGATCATGTCAGGCAGTTCACTGGATGGGTTAGACATAGCCTTTGTGCAGCTGACCGAAGTAAGGGGCAAATGGGAATACGAGATCAGGGTAGCGGAATGCCTGCCCTATGAACCGGAGTGGGTAGCGCAGCTGTCCGGCGCCACTGCGCTGCCCGCAATGGAATACCTGCTGTTGCACAGCCGTTACGGCCATTATACCGGCCAGAAAGTTAACGAGTTCATTGCAAGGCACCAGCTGGATCACCAGGTACATTTCATTGCATCGCACGGGCATACTACCTTTCACCTGCCCGGTGAAAAAATGACCGCCCAGCTGGGAGAGGGTGCCGCTGTTGCGGCGGTTACCGGTTTGCCGGTGATCAGCGATCTGCGCGCCATGGATGTAGCCCTCGGCGGACAAGGAGCGCCGATCGTTCCTATAGGTGAGCAACTGCTGCTGCCTGGTTATGCATACTATTTAAACCTGGGTGGCATTGCCAACATATCTGCCCGCCAGGGAGAGACCTTTATTGCCTTTGATATTTGTCCGGCTAACCGGGTACTGAATGCCCTGGCGGCAGAACTGGGCCGAGAATATGATGAAAACGGCGCGCTGGCGGCCGGCGGACTTACCGATAAACCATTGCTGGAAGCGCTGAACGCATTGCCCTATTATGAAATGCCCTGGCCCAAATCACTGGCCAACGAATTTGGCACCGGTACTGTACTGCCGCTGGTGCAACGTGCCCGCTTGTCTGTACAGGGCAGGTTGAATACCTACACCAATCATATAGCCGTGCAGGTAGCAAAGGCGGTGGAAAAACTACAGCAGGGACTAGTGCCGCAGGAAGAACAGCAATTGCTGATCACTGGTGGCGGTGCGTTCAATCGGTTTATGGTAAAACTGTTACAGGAGCGGCTGCAGCCTTTGAATATAAAGGTAGTAGTGCCGGATGAGCAGACCATCAAGTACAAGGAGGCGTTGATCATGGCATTGATAGGGGCATTGCGCTGGCGGCAGGAGCCGAATGTATTATCCTCTGTTACAGGAGCGCAAAAGGATAGTGTTGGCGGGGCACTGTGGCAATCTTAAAGCGGGCTATTCCTCTTTCAGCTCATCAAGCACCTTTTTCACTTGCTTCAGGTAGCTGCCGTAGAAATAGCTTATCCACCATTCAACAAATACCAGCATGATCCCCATGAAAACCAGGAATGTGACGGAGAAGATGATAATGAAATAGACATTCCTGTTGGCGAACGCTGCGCCCCTGGAGGGAAGGCTGATCATCACCATTACCTGGTAAAGCAGTAACAGGGGTATGATGGCATAGTTGAAAGACCGGTACATTTCAATATTCAGCTTGATGTCGTAGTATACTTCATACAGGCTGTCTTTTGAATTGAGCGTAACAGTGTCCAGGCGTTTATAGAAAAGATAAAATTTGATAAAGTAGAATACGGTCAGGATCACCATGGCAGCATACATGGCGTAAAAGGGAACAAGGGCCAGGCCTTTGGCAACTGTCAGCGGGAAGAACGGGAAGGCAATGATGATGACAAGCATCACAACAAATTCCTTGCGCATATTCCTTCTGATATGTTGTACCGGCGTTACCGCAGACCTTAACTTTGCTACACTGTCAGGTACTACAATATCATTTCCCTTGTCGCTGTGCCAGGCGGATTGCAGATCATCAAAATTCATAACCCTGTAGTTTAATAAGTTCTTTCAATTTGGTTTTCGCTCTGCTGAGCTTTACCCTTGCATTCACTTCGCTGATGCCGAGGTTTTCCCCGATCTCTCTATGGGAGTAGTTTTCCAGATGATAGAATATCAGTGCTTTCTCTATCCGTTCCAGTTTTTGAACGGCTTTATAAAAGTGTGCCAGCTGTAGTTCTTTAGCAGCGAAGGAGCTTTCTTCCATTGCCATGTTTTCCGGTATGGTTGCTGAGCCATTGATCTTTCTTGTACCTTTCTTAAAGAACACTACTGCGGTGTTCAGGGCCACGCGATACATCCAGGTAGAGAATTTGCTTTGCTGCTGAAATGAGTCATACGATTTCCAAAGCTGGTATATGATCTCCTGGAAAAGATCTTCCTGATCTTCTGCAGTGTCCATATACATTTTGGATATCTTATGAATGATCCCTTTATGGGCCTCAATCAGTTCCAGAAATTCTTTTTCCTTGTTATTCAAATGCAGGGCCTACTTTTCAGCATTAGTATAATTTGTCATGATTTTGTTACATGCTGCCTGCCAGAAAAATTAACCTGCCAGGGAAGTGAATTGAAAGCTATCCCCGTCAAACAGTCCCTGGTCGCTTAATTTCAGGTGGGGAATCACCAGCAGAGCCATAAACGAGAGTGTCATAAAAGGAGCACCCAGGGGGCTGCCCAGCGCTTTGGCGGCTTTGTCCAACGCGCTGTATTGTGCGGCCACTTCATACCCGTCCAGGTGGCTCATTAGTCCGGCCACCGGTAGTGGCAATACCTCTACTTCACTGCCCCTGGCTACACTGATGCCGCCCTGTTCCCTGATCACGGCATTGACGGCGGCACAGATGCTCTCATCGTCTACGCCTACGGCAATGATGTTATGACTGTCATGCGCCACGGAAGATGCGATAGCGCCGTTCTTAAAGCCGAAGTTGCGGATAAAGCCCAGTGCTGCGGGAGCAGGATGGTAGCGGTTTACAACCGCCAGTTTCAATACATCCCGCGAGGGATCGCTGTGAAGTGCGCCGTTGCTGACAGTCAGTGAAGCCCGGATGCGGTTGGTGATGAGCTGCCCGTCCAGCGCTTCAATTACATTCACCTGGACGGTATCCCCGTTCTTAGCATTGACTGCAATATGGAAATCGGATACCTCCTGCAGGCGGCAGTTAAAATTATTGATAATGGCCGCTTTTACAGGGGCTATCAGCGTTTTACCGTTGTCGGCTACCTGTATGCCATTGATGTAAGTTGCTTTAATATTGAAATGCTGCGGATGGTCGATAATGATCAGGTCTGCCGGGTCGCCTTCGCGCAGCAGGCCAGTGCCCAGCTTGTAATGCAGCACCGGGTTTATGCAGGCGGCGCGTAATACTTTGAAAAGGTCAATACCGTAGGCCAGCGCCCTTTTAACCAGCACATTGATATGGCCTTCCACCAGGCTGTCGGGATGTTTGTCGTCGCTGCAGAACATCATTTTTTCAGCATGATCATGCATCAGTGGGATCAGCGCATCGAAGTTCCTGGCGGCGCTACCTTCCCGTATCAGTATATGCATGCCGTACTGCAGCTTTTCCTGGGCCTCTTCCAGTGTAAAGCATTCATGGTCTGTGCTGATGCCCGCCGCTATATACTGCTGTGCAGCGGCACCACGCAGTCCGGGCGCATGCCCGTCTACGGGTTTGCCTGCCTGCTGTGCGGCGGCTATCTTGGCCATTACCTCTGGCTGCTGTTGCAGTACACCGGGAAAGTTCATCATTTCAGAGAGATACCTGATCTCAGGATGCTGCAACAGTTTTTCTACGTCCTGCACACTCACGGTGGCGCCCGCTGTTTCGAAGGTAGTGGCGGGCACGCAGGAAGGGGCGCCGAAGCAGCATTTAAAAGGTGTTTGCAGCCCGTTGTCGATCATGTAGTTCACTCCTTCCACGCCCAGCACATTGGCAATCTCATGCGGGTCTGATACCGTAGCTACCGTACCGTGCACTACCGCGAGCCTTGCAAATGCCGCCGGGGTGAGCATAGAACTTTCTATATGCACATGTGCGTCTACAAAACCCGGCAACAGGTATTGATCATAACTGTTGCTATTGGCTACAATCTGGCGGATATGCCCGTTTTCAATATGTATAGTTGCAGGATATATCTGCTGTTGCAGAATATCGATCAGGTTACCGGAAAGCTGGAAAGAGTTCATTGAATAAAGATAGGCCAGTAATTAAATATAAAATAACTGTAGGGAACGGTAATTGGTGTAATTCTTGTAATTTGTAAAGCTTAAAACAGATTATATGAAAATAAACAAGGTCGTTTACCTTTCTGCTTATATCCGCGCTGGCGGTGGGCCATGCAAAGGCGCAATCTGCAGATGAGATTGTTAATAAACACATCGCTGCAATGGGCGGAAAGGATAAGCTGAAAGAAATGAAAACCTCGTATACAGAAGGCATCATGGAAATGCATGGAATGGAAGTACCGGTAAAATTATGGGTGGTAAATGATAAAGCCGTGCGTATGGAACTGGAGGTAATGGGCAATACCAATGTTCAGGTGGCCACCCGCACCGGCGGCTGGATGCAGATGCCCATCATGGGCATGCCTGATCCCAAGCCAATGGACTCTGCTATGGTAAAGATCATGCAGCCCCGCCTTGATATGGCCGGGGAGTTGTTTGACTATAAAGCAAAAGGAAAAAAGGTAACACTGGAAGGTAAAGAAACCACTGGCGGTGTGGAAGCCTACAAGCTGAAAGTTACGCATCCTGATGGTACAGAGGTGCACCTGTTTATTGATGCAGCTACTTATTACCTGGATAGAATGCAGGGGCAGGTAAAGGCTAATGGGCAGGCAGCAGAATTTGCTGTTACCTTCTCCGATTATAAAAAGACCAGTAACGGGTACGCCTATCCGGGTTCTGTTTCCCAGGAGCCGGGTGGCACCAAAATCAGCTTCACTAAAATGGAAGTGAATAACCCGGTAGATGACACGCTTTTCCAGATGCCCAAAAAATAAAGAGGTCCTGAACGCTGAACGCTTTGCGTGTAATACGTGCAGCGTTCAGCGTTCAGGTTCAGTAGTACAGCATTCAGTTTGGATAACCCGGCTTATTACCAGGGCACAGTTTTTACCTGACCCCTGATCTCCCCACCCGGATACTTAACGGTGTGAACATTCACATACCATTTGCCTGCCAGCATATCTGCTTCCTGTGCAGGTGTTAAGGTAGCTTTCCCCGACACCATTCCATCACCTCCTGCAGGGAAACCAATAATAGGTACCTGGACGCCTGCATTTACGCCAGGTGTCGCAGGGCCGTGAAAGTGCGCGGCCTGCGCGCCACCGGTGAGCAGTGTCCACACAACCCTGTATGAAAGCTGCCGGTTGGCACTGTTGTAAGTGCCGCTTAAAACGCCTACCCCTTTACTGGCATTCGGGGGCACTTCATTGGCGCCGTTGAGCTTTGCGCTCACCGTGTACGTTTTTTTGGGGCGTGGATCATCATGTTTTTTACATCCGTTAAATGACCACGAAATAAAAAGAAGTGTTGTACAGATCGCCACTGCTTTGGGGCGGAAGGAATGAATGGTACGCATGACAGTGGATTTTGGTTCTACTATGTAATACGCCGGAACTCAAAAAAGGTTGTCTGTTATGCGTACTATTCTTTGGCAGGAGCGTACTGTACAATGCGCTGCAGCTATTGGTACAGGGCTTTCATAGCGGCAGTTTCCGTTGCCATTTTATCCACCAGCTGCCGGGGTTCCAGTACCTTTACGTTGGCACCATAGCTCAGTAACAACATTTGCAGTTCATGGTTGATTACAACGTTGAGGGATATACGGCATTCCTGTTCATTGTCTGCGAGCACCTGTTGTGTGGCATGCAGCGGCTGTGATTTAATGTACTTGCCCTGGTGCGGAGTAAAAGACAGTACTACGTGCTGTGGTTCTCCTTCTGTTACCGTAACGCCGATGGCGTGCTGATAATAGCTGGCGTCGTCAAAATTCTTCTCGTCAAACTGTTTGTTGGTGGGCCATAGTTTCACGATCCTGTCCAGCGCAAAGGTGAGCAGCGTGCCGCCCTTTGCTTTCTGACTTTTACCGATCAGGTAAAAACGGTGCTGGTATTCACGCAGGTGGTAGGGTTCTACCCAGTGCTCTTTGGGTTCATTACGGTCAAAGCTCTGGTAGGCAATGCGCAGCACTTCTAGGTTCTTGATCGCGTCCACTATCTCCGGTATATGTTCTGCTCCTTTGTATTGGGTAGCCCGGGCAAATTTGATAAGGCCTTTATGTTCCAATGCCTGCCGGTTCATTTTAAGACTGGCGGCTATCTTCAGGATGGCGTCTTCAAACTGCTGCACAACGGGCAGGCTGCGGAACTGCTCCAGTATGCCGATGGCGATCTCGAGACCCTGCAGATCGGCTTCTTCAATAGGTAAGTTACCAATAGAGTAGGATTCGTCTTCATAGCGATAGGTACCCGTGCTGCGCTCATATACAATAGGGGCCATATAATTAAGCTCAGGGTCCTGGCGCATGTCCTGGATATCTTTCTGGATAGTGCGGGTGGAGATAGATGCATCCATTTTCTCTGACACATAAGCTATCAGCGCTTCCAGGGTAGGTTTGGGCAGGCGCTTGTTGCGCAGCCGCTCATCTATCCACCGATAGCGTGAAAGTGCATCTTTATTCTTTGGCATGATTGATTTTTTGAACCTTAAATGTAACGCTAAATACCAAATCCCAAAATCCGAATTCCAAAAAACAAATACCAAATTCCAAGTACCAAACATCCCATTTCAAATTACAGGAGATCCCTGCATTTCGAGTTTGGGATTTGGAATTTGGGATTTGGTATTTGTTTTTTGGTATTTGGTATTTCGATTTGTCACTACGCAAATTCCCTGCGTTTTGCCCTGATAGTTTTGCTATCGTTATAAACACCTGACGATATGAATAAGGTCAATACAGCAACAGCAACCACATGTGAGGCAATATCCATCAGCCAGATCATACTGGATGAATCCAATTACCTGACTTTCTGGGGTAATATCCGGAAGGAGGATGGCTGGCATCGTTGTGATTTCATTACCAATTACGATGTGCTGAACGACATGCTGCGTTACAGCGGTCACCAGGATGACAATATCCAGATGAGCATTGTACAGCACCTGGAAGATATGCGCAATATCCCAGAGGTGATAGACCTGGAGGCCGGCCGTGGAGAAGCCGTGGTGTTCGATAATATCAGCTTCCAGCTTAGCCGCCCCCGTCTGCAGCAGCATGGCAAATGGATAGAGTATACCGAAGGAGAGTGCTATTACATTACCAGGGTAGCACCGGCGCCACCTGCAGCCAGATCCGCCGCGGAACCGCAGCAGGAGATAGATCAGTGCCTGGCTTTACTGGGTAAAAGCTATGAGTTGTACCTGGGCTACCTGGAGCTGGATTTTGAAGACGCTGCTGCCCGCCAGGAAGCCAACCTGACAGACGATCTTAAATATACCATGGCCTATCATGCCTGGAAACAACAACATTGAATAGCCACATAACCCCGATTGAGAANCCCCACTATGCAGTTCCTTTTTATCCTTTACCGCATTGCTGCGTTANCCCCGCCATTCCCCTGATCCACAGTTGTTTGTTAACACCTTTCCCTACCCCGCCCGGGGTAGGGAAATTTTTTTCAAAAAACAACCCTAAAGTCTATAATATTTATAGGAAATTATTACATTTGAATCTGCAAAAAGCTATTGGCAGCCGGCTGCCAGCTTTTAAACGAAACAGTACCTATAGCTAACTGCTAATAGCTAAGTGCTAACAGCTAAAAACAATCTTACCATGAGCTTAAGACTAGGAGACATAGCGCCTAATTTCCAGGCGAAGACCACCCAGGGGGATATTGATTTTTACGAGTACCTCGGAAATGGCTGGGGTGTCCTTTTTTCGCACCCGGCAGATTATACGCCGGTTTGTACCACAGAATTAGGCAAAACCGCCCTGCTGAAGGACGAGTTTGCCAAACGCAACGTTAAAGTGCTGGCCCTCAGCGTGGACCCGCTGGAAAAGCACCTTGGCTGGATCAACGATATCAACGAAACGCAGCAATGCGAAGTAACTTTCCCGATCATAGCAGATGAAGACAAGAAAGTGGCCAACCTCTATGGTATGATCCACCCGAATGCGTCAGAAACCTTTACTGTAAGGTCCCTGTTTGTAATAGGACCGGATAAGAAGGTAAAACTGACTATCACCTATCCCGCTTCTACAGGAAGGAACTTCTTTGAAGTGCTCCGCGTGATAGATTCCCTGCAGCTGACCGCCAATTTCAGCGTTGCCACCCCTGCCGACTGGAAGGATGGAGAAGACGTGATAGTGGTACCGGCAGTGCCTACAGACGAAATTCCTGCGCGTTTTCCAAAAGGGCATAAGATCATTAAGCCCTACCTGAGAACAACGCCGCAACCGAACAAATAAATAAAATGGTTTGTTATGCAAAAGTGGATCAGGATAGTGATGCGATGGTTCAGGAAGCCTCCACCTGCGGCAGATCAGCAAAAGAAGGATATCAGGGGCCGGCACAAATGGGTAATTGGTTTTTACTCATGAGGATAGCGGCCAATTGATGATTTCTTAGGATTTTTCAGTACATTAGACTGATATAAGATAAAACTTGATATTATATAAGATTTTTTAATGGTTGGTTTTTGATTTTTACGAAACGGGGATTTTTCCCCGTTTTTTTTTGTCATAAAAAGTCCGCGGTCCTTGGACTAAATAATCGGCCCTTTACTCTTTCGGAGCTGGCTCACAACCGCCTGCATATCTTTGGGCAGCGGCGCTTCCAGCTCATGTGCCAAACCATTTTGATCTGTAAAATGCAGCTGCCAGGCATGGAGGGCCAGGCGGCTTAACAGGGGGCGTTCCTCTTCTGTAAACTTTCCCAGCTTGTACTTTTTCTTGATAGCAGAAAGCAGTACGGGTACTGCTTTACCGTACAGCTCGTCTACTGCAATGGGATGCCCCAGGTGTTTCATGTGTACGCGTATCTGGTGGGTGCGCCCCGTATGGATCTGGAGCTTTACCAGGCTGTACAACCCGAAAGTTTCCAGCACCTCGTAGTCGGTGAGGGCGGGCCGGCCTTTCCGGTTAGTCACCATCTTTCCCTTCTGCACGGGATGTTCCATGATCGGCTCATCTATACTGCCCTGCGGCGGTTCCGGTTGACCGGTTACCAGTCCCAGGTAGTATTTCCGAATCTCCCTGGATTCAAACAGCTGGGAATAATAGCGGTGCGCCGCTTCATTACGGGCAAACAGGATAACCCCGCTGGTATCCCGGTCCAGCCGGTGAACGGTGAATATGTTACCATAAGCCTTTTTGAGTAAGGTTTGCAGGGAGGGTATCTCGCCGTCATGCCGGTCGGGTATGGTGAGCAGGCCTGCAGGCTTATTTAATACTATAAAGTCGTCTGTTATTTTGATCAGCCAGTCGTTTACACGCATATCTGAAGGGAGCTGTTGGCTGTTGGCATTTAGCTATTAGCTTTGATCCGCTCTGGTAACTAGCTAAAGGCTAAAAGCCAACCGCTGTTATTTAAAGTGTTTCAATATAATAACCTCTTTTTCACTCAACAGGCGCCATTTACCCCTGTTAACGTTCTTTTTGGTAAGCCCCGCGTACATTACACGGTCCAGCTTTTCCACGTTATAGCCGAGGTGTTCGAAGATACGGCGTACAATACGGTTTTTGCCGCTGTGAATCTCAATACCTATCTGGGTTCTGTCTTTACTGTCCACATAACCCAGGGCGTCTACCAGTGCCACCCCGTCTTCCAGGGTAACGCCGGACAGTATCTGTTCAAAGTCTGCTTTGGTCAGCGCTTTGTCCAGGCCTACGTGATATATCTTTTTGATATTATGCCTGGGATGGGCCAGCTTTTGTGCCAGCTCACCGTCATTGGTCAGCAGCAGCAGTCCGGAGGTGTTGCGGTCCAGGCGCCCCACCGGAAATACTCTTTCATTGGTGGCGTCTGCGATGAGCTCCATTACCGTCTGACGACCTTCCGGGTCGTCGGTGGTAGTGATGTAGCCTTTGGGTTTATTTAGCAGGATGTACACCAGGTTTTTCTGCAGGGAGACAGCTTTGTTGGCCACCTTCACGGCATCTTTACCGGTTACTTTAAAAGCAGGTTCCAGTACGGGTTTACCGTTCACTGTCACCTTTCCTTCCTTGATCAGGTCTACCGCCTTACGGCGGGAGCAAAGCCCGCAATGGGCAATATATTTATTCAGGGGCATGCCTTCGCTTTCAGCGGGCGGGGCGTTGTGTTTAGCTTTGCGTTCCGGTTTACCGCCCAGGCTTTCCTGTTCCTGTTTAAATTGTTTACGTTCGGTTTTCCGGGCCTGTTTGTCGGCAAAACGTTCATTGGCGCGGTCAAAGAACTTCTGCCGGTTAAAACCGCTGGGTGTTTCCCGGGCCGGGCGCTTGTCTTTCCGGTCACTGAAATTGCCATGGAAGCTGCTGTTATCCTCATCCCGCTTCGCGGCTCTTTTATTACCGCCAGCCTGCTGGTTACCGCGGGCTGGACGGGCGGGCTTGTCACCGGTTTCCCGTTTACGGTCTGCGTTGTCATTGAGTTTAAAACTACTGCCCTTACTTTCTTTGAAAGGAGAGAACCCTTTGCTTGCAGCGGGTTTTTGTTTCTTCATTCGTTCTTATTTGAATGTTTTATTTGAAAGCTCATGATTGCCACGATCTTTCCATATGTTGAACAGGTGATAATCTTATCCTTTATTGGCCAGCTGTCCGCAGGCGGCGTCAATATCTTTACCGCGGCTGCGTCTGAGGCGGGCGTTCACCCGGTTTTTACCCAGGTAAGCCATGAACTGCTCAACGGCATCTTCCTCCGGCTTCTGGAAACGGGCTTTATCGATTGGATTATATTCGATGATGTTGATGAGGTCTGCAGGTACCTGGCGGTAGATCTTGATCAGCTCATCAGCATCCTTCAGTGAGTCATTGAAGTCCTTGAACAGGATATATTCAAAGGTGATCTGGTTCTGGGTAGCCTTGTAGAAATAGTTCAGGGCCTCTATCAGTACTTTCAGTGAGTTGCTGTCGTTTATGGGCATGATCTCGCTGCGCTTCTTGTCGTTAGCGGCATGTAAAGACAGGGCCAGGTTGAACCTTACCTTGTCATCTCCCAGCTGGCGGATCATTTTGGCCACACCGGCGGTAGAAACGGTAATACGTTTGGGCGACATGGCCAGCCCGTCTTCTGCTGTTATGCGTTCAATAGACTGGAGCACGTTCTTATAATTGAGCAGTGGTTCACCCATGCCCATGTATACAATGTTGGTGAGTTTTTTGCCGGAGGCCTCGAGGGATTGCTGGTTCAGCAGTGCCACTTCATCATAGATCTCGTCAAAATCCAGGTTACGTTTGCGGTCCATATACCCGGTAGCGCAGAACTTGCAGCTGAGGCTGCAGCCTACCTGGGAAGATACGCAGGCCGTCTGCCGGTTCTCCGTCGGGATCAGCACGCCTTCTACCAGGTGGCCATCATGCAGGCGGAAACGGCTTTTGATAGTGCCGTCATTGCTATGCTGGGTATGATCCACCTGTAATGCAGGGAGGCTGAAATTTTCTTCCAGGGAGCCGCGCAGCTGTTTGGAAAGGTTGGTCATGGCTTCAAAGCTGCCGGCGTGCTTCTGCCACAGCCATTCATGCACCTGCTTTGCGCGGAAGGGTTTTTCTCCAATGGTTTTGAAATACTCCTGCAGGGCCGGCAAGCTTAAGTGCCGGATGTTTTGCTTATCAGATTTCATCTGAAAAATTTGTTTGTCTTTACGTCGTTCACAATTTGTTTACAGGCAGCTAAGGCGCTGAATCCTTATCGCCCTGGAAAGCCTCCTACGCCGTTTTGTTCTCGAAAAAGCCAGATGGAACGTGCTGTATTATGATCGGTCATCGTCCTTAAATGAGCAAATGGCTGCCTTACGGCAGTCGGAAAGCAACCGCAAAGGTAAGGAAATTAGTCCATAGTTCATGGTCTATGGACTATCGACCATCGACAATGGACTACATACTTTTTCCCTACATTTACACCTCAATTTTAAAAAATGCAGGCTGCTTATATAGTTGACGCAGTGCGTACGCCCATCGGCCGTTATGGCGGGGCGCTCAGCACTATCCGGCCGGATGATATGCTGGCCCTGATGATCCGGTCATTGGTAGACCGTAACCCGGGAGTGGATCCCCTGGCTATTGAAGATGTGATTGCGGGTGCCGCCAACCAGGCAGGCGAAGATAACCGCAATGTGGCCCGCATGGCAGCCCTGCTGGCAGGCCTGCCTGTTACCGTGGCGGGCAATACCGTGAACCGCCTCTGTGCCAGTGGTATGCAGGCCATTATGGACGCCTCCCGCGCCATTATGTGTGGAGAAGGGGATGTATACCTGGCAGGGGGAGTAGAAAGCATGACGCGGGCCCCCTTTGTAATGCCCAAGCCGGAGGGGCCCTTTTCACGTAAAACAGAAATATACGATAGCACCATTGGGTGGCGCTTCACAAATAAGAAACTGGCCGCCATGTACCATCCCTATTCCATGGGGGAGACTGCAGAGAATGTAGCCCGCCAGTGGAATGTAAGTCGCGAAGACCAGGACCTTTTTGCCCTGCAAAGCCAGCTGAAATACCGGGCCGCCCTGGAAGCAGGTAAGTGGCAGCATGAGATCATCCCCGTGCAGATCACCCCCAACAAGGAAGAGCAGGTGGTATGCTCCAAAGATGAGCCGCCCCGTGAAACTTCCCTCGAGAAGCTGGCAGCCCTTAAACCGGCCTTTCAAAAAGATGGCAGCGTAACGGCGGGCAACTCATCCGGCATCAATGATGGTGCCTCCATGGTAATGATCGTATCTGAAAACGCATTGAAACGTTTCGGCTTAAAGCCCCTGGCGCAAATAAAGGCCATGGCCGTAGCCGGGGTAGATCCTTCCATTATGGGTGTGGCTCCCGTACCCGCCAGCCAGAAAGCCCTGCAACGGGCAGGCCTGCACACCGGCGATCTTGGCCTGATCGAGCTGAACGAAGCCTTTGCCTCCCAGTCCCTGGCCTGTATCCGCGACCTGGAGCTGGATCCTCAGAAAGTGAATGTGAACGGCGGCTCTATTGCCATCGGGCACCCACTTGGTTGTAGCGGCGCTCGCATCACCACCACGCTTTTACATGAAATGAGGCGGCAGAACATCCGTTACGGACTGGCTACCATGTGTGTAGGAGTGGGGCAGGGAGCTGCGATCGTGGTGGAGAGAAGCTTTTAGCTTTTGGTACTTAGTGGTTAGCCGGGTAAGCGCTGCTTTAAGCCAGCAGCTAAATGCTAACAGTCCACAGCTAAAAAAAACGAGCGGTCGGTACATCCGGCCGCCCGTTGATGGCAAGCAAAAAAGGGATCACAAACAAATCTGCTTCTCCGTCATCATCTTCCGGAGATTGATTAAGCCATATCTCATACGGCCTAATGCGGTATTGATACTCACTTGCGTGAGGTCTGCAATTTCTTTAAAACTCAGTTCTGCATAATGTCGCAGGATAATTACTTCCCGCTGCTCCTCCGGCAGCATGTCCAGCATTTTACGAACGCGATCGTGACTCTGGCGTGTAATCATCATATCCTCGGCGCAGCAGTCGCTGAACCCCAGCATGTTAAAAATGTCTTTATCATCGCTGGTCTTGATAACAGGTGTCCGCTTGATCTTCCGGAAATGATCGACACAGAGGTTATGAGCTATACGCATGGCCCAGGGCAGGAATTTTCCCTTCTCCGTATACCGTTCGGCGCGGATGGTATCAATGATTTTAATGAATGTATCCTGAAAAATGTCTTCTGCCAGGAAGGGATCCTTTACGAGTAATACGATAGAAGTGAACAGTTTGTCCTTATGCCGGTGTACAAGCTCCTCCAATGCTGAAGTATGACCCTTCTTGAAGAGGGTGATCAGTTGCTCGTCACTTAATTTATACGTTATCTGCATAAACATCTACTAATAGTCGGGTTAGTAAATAATACGGACTTAACAGTCTGTAGGTTGTTTAGTTAAGTAGAGTTTATGCTATAAATTGATGTTTTTTTGGTTAAAGTTCGATATTGTCCAATAGCAGCGCCAATTCCAAGGTATAGTTCACGTCTATTGCAAATATAGGCGAATAGTTTAAATAAACAACATCCTGTAACCTAAAATTGACACGGAAAACCCCGTCTGGGGAAGCGTATACGTGGTTTTTAACGATAACTTCAACAGTATCAATAGGTATATTTTTTTCCTAAGATATTAGGGGTGCTAACAATTTATGGACTTTACGTGTCAGCATGAACGCATGCGCCCTGCCGGGGAGCTGATTTTTGGATTTAATGGCGTACTTTTATCAGTCCATGGCCAATAGTCCAGGGTACTGATAATGGACTACCGGCCGCGGACTTCGAAGCAATAACCATGGCAACAAAAACTAAGAAAACGGAAGCAGTAATTGATGATCAGTCAGTTAGCGCGCAGGATCATATCTTTATAAAGGGTGCAAGGGTACACAATCTGAAAAACGTAAGCGTAGCCATCCCTCGCAGCAAATTGGTGGTGGTGACCGGGGTCTCAGGCTCCGGCAAGTCTTCCCTGACAATGGATACCCTCTATGCCGAAGGACAACGGCGTTATGCAGAAAGCCTCAGCGCCTACGCCCGCCAGTTCCTGATGCGTATGAACAAGCCCGATGTGGACTACATTAAAGGCATTTGCCCGGCAATAGCCATAGAACAAAAGGTGATCACCCGTACGCCCCGGTCTACTGTGGGGTCTATGACAGAGGTATACGACTACCTGCGCCTGCTCTTTGCAAGGATCGGGAAAACCTATTCTCCCATTTCCGGTCAGCTGGTAAAGAAACATGAGGTGAGCGATGTGGTGGACTTTATCAGCCGCCTGCCGGTGGGCGCCAAAGTGCAGATACTTGTACCATTCCGCCGTCACGCCAAACGCGATATAAAGGAGGAGTTGAACATCCTCATGCAGAAAGGCTTTTCCCGACTGTACTTCACCAGCGCAGCAGGCAACCAGCTGCAGCGTATTGAAGAGCTGCTGGAGCAGAAGAAGCCGGCAATGCCCGGGGATGCTTACGTGCTAATAGACCGCGTAGTAGTGAAAGCGTTTGAAGAAGATGATAAGCACCGTATTGCAGACAGTGTGCAAACTGCCTTTTACGAAAGCGAAGGCGATTGCCTGGTGGAAGTGGATGGCAACCGTCAGCAGCATTTCTCCAGCCGTTTTGAGCTGGACGGCCTGCAGTTTGAAGAGCCGGTGCCCAACCTCTTCTCTTTCAACAACCCTTACGGCGCATGCCCTGTGTGCGAAGGTTTTGGCCAGGTGCTGGGCATTGATCCCGACCTGGTGATCCCGGACAAACGGCTGAGTGTATACGAAAACGCCATCGCTCCCTGGCGCGGCGAAAAAATGGGAGAATACAAGGAACAGCTGATAAAGGCTTCCCGCAGGATCAACTTCCCCGTACACAAGCCAATAGCCGATCTGACAGACGAACAATATAAGTTGTTGTGGACAGGTAACGACCAGTTCTACGGTATCGATGAGTTCTTCAAAATAGGTAGAACAGAACCTGTACAAGGTGCAGTACCGCGTATTGCAGGCCCGCTATCGCGGTCGTACCGTAGTGCCCGGAATGTAAGTGGTGGAAGGCTGCGTAAGGAAGCACTCTATATCAAGATAGGCGGTAAGAGCATTGCAGACCTGGTAGACATGCCGGTAACAGATCTGAAACAATGGTTTGATGATTTGCAACTCAGCGAGTTTGACCAGCAGGTGGCCAGGCGTATCCTCATAGAGGTGCACCACCGCATCAAAACCCTGCTGGATGTAGGCCTGGGATATCTTACCATGAACCGTGTGGCTAATACCCTCAGTGGTGGCGAAAGCCAGCGTATACAGCTGACCCGTTCCCTGGGCAGTAACCTGACCAATTCCCTCTATATTCTGGATGAGCCGAGCATCGGCCTGCACGCCCGTGATACGCACCGCCTGATAGGTGTGCTCAAAGAGCTGCGTAACCTGGGCAACACCGTAGTGATCGTGGAGCACGATGAGCAGGTGATGCAGGAAGCAGACTACATCATAGATATGGGCCCCCTGGCCAGTCACCTGGGCGGTGAAGTGATCTTCGCCGGTAATTACCAGCAGATACTGAAAGACGGTAAAAGCCTTACCGGCAAATACCTCAGCGGGCAAATGACCATAGAACCGCCCACGCATGTACGTAAATGGAAAAAGGCCATTACCGTAGAAGGCGCACGTCAGCACAACCTGAAGAACATTGATGTTGATTTTCCGCTGCAGGTGCTTACCGTTGTAAGTGGTGTTAGCGGCTCCGGCAAAACCACGCTGGTAAAGCAGATACTCTATCCTGCGCTCATGAAGCTGAAAGGTGAGTTTGCAGAGCGGGTAGGACAGCACCGGGCCCTCAAAGGCGCATTAGACGACATTACCCAGGTGGAGATGGTAGACCAGAATCCCATCGGTAAATCATCCCGTTCCAACCCCGTTACCTACATTAAGGCGTATGACGAGATCCGCGATCTGTTTGCCAAGCAACCGCTGAGCAAGATGCGCGGTTTCCTGCCCAAACATTTTTCTTTTAACGTAGACGGTGGCCGTTGTGATGCCTGCAAAGGTGAAGGAGAAGTGATCGTTGAAATGCAGTTCCTGGCAGACGTGCATCTTACCTGCGAAAGCTGCGGCGGTAAACGCTTTAACGGAAGAAGTGACTGGAAGTGACCGTACAAAGGANAGAACATTTATGATGTGCTGGAAATGGGCGTAGATGAAGCACTCGAATTCTTCAAGGATGAAAAGGATGTCTGCAATAAGATCCGCCCGTTAAGCGATGTAGGCCTTGGCTACGTAAAGCTGGGCCAGAGCAGCGATACCCTGAGCGGTGGCGAGGCGCAGCGTGTTAAGCTGGCATCGTTCCTGGGCAAAGGCCGCGCACAGGGTCATATTCTCTTTATCTTCGACGAACCTACCACCGGTTTGCATTTTCATGATATCAAGAAATTACTGGCTTCCTTCAACGCACTGATAGACCAGGGGCACACCGTACTGGTGATCGAACACAACCTCGACGTGATCCGCAGTGCAGACTGGGTAATAGACCTGGGCCCTGAAGGTGGCGCCGGCGGCGGTCAGCTACTCTATACCGGCGTACCCACCGGCCTCAAAAAGGTAAAGGACAGCTACACGGGTAAGTTTCTGTGACAATCGAATTAATAATTAAGAATCACAGGGCCTGTGATCTGCGCTGGACACTAGCCCCAGAATTATTAATTCTTAATTATTAACTGTCTCAGCGAAGCCTGTCAAGTGATTTGATCAGCTTCTCATCTTTATAAATGCCGCGGGCGGCGAGGTAAAGGAAGATGAGGATCAGCACCGGTAAAAAGGCGCCGGGCAGGTAAGTGGCGGATATGATGCTTACACCGGAAGCCACCAGTGCATTGGCATGATCCTGCACTTTGAAATACTGTAAAGTAATGGCGCCAACAGACAGCAGTATATTAACAACAGTAAGTCTGAACTGCAGCTTACGGTTCTTGTAGAGAAAAATACAGATTAGGGCCAGCAGTACGATGATCATATATACAACAAATACCAGGTAGCTGGACTGGGCATTGAAATAGCTTTCAGTACTATTGCTTAGTTTGGCTTTCCATAGATTGAGAAACCAGGTAGCGGTTCCGGCTGCGGCCGCCAATAGCAGGTAAAGGCTCTGAATACGTTGTATCATGATATTCGCGAATGTTTAACCGCCGTAAATGTAAGCAATTTTAACAGTATGCTAACTATACCTGCCTCTTTCGTGCTAGTGACCGTTCCTGCAATACTTTGTATATTGCAGCCCCAATTGTCTTTTATATTTACTTTATGGCGAAAAAATTGAACAAGCAGGATGCCTTGGATTACCATGCGCAGGGAAGACCGGGGAAGATAGAAGTCATTCCTACGAAAAACACCAAAACGCAGTGGGATCTGTCGCTGGCCTACTCTCCCGGAGTAGCCGAGCCCTGTAAGGAAATTCACAAAGATGTAGAGAAGGTTTATAAATATACTGCCAAAAGCAACCTGGTGGCCGTTATCAGTAACGGTACCGCCGTGCTGGGTCTGGGCGATATTGGTCCTGAGGCCAGTAAGCCCGTAATGGAAGGGAAAGGGGTATTATTCAAAATATTTGCAGACATCGACGTATTTGATATTGAGCTGAATTGTAGGGACGTAGATGAGTTTGTAAAGGTGGTAAAAGCCCTGGAGCCTACTTTCGGGGGTATCAACCTGGAAGACATCAAAAGCCCTGAGTGCTTTGCCATTGAAGAACGCCTGAAGAAAGAGCTGAAAATTCCCATCATGCACGATGATCAGCACGGTACCGCCATTATATCCGGTGCGGCCCTGCTGAATGCGCTTGAGCTGGTGAAGAAAAAGATAGAGAAAGTAAAGTTTGTAGTGAATGGCGCAGGCGCTGCAGCGATGGCCTGCGTAAAACTTTATGTAGCCCTGGGCGCCAGACCCGAGAACTTCATCATGTTCGATAAGAACGGGGTGATCACGAAAGAGCGTACAGACCTCACCGAAATGCATATGCAGTTTGCCACTAGCTCCAAAGTAACGGAACTGGCAGCCGCTATGAAAGGCGCGGATATATTCATCGGTCTCTCCATAGGCAATGTGGTGACCGCAGAGATGGTGAAAAGCATGGCCAAGAATCCCATCGTTTTTGCCATGGCCAATCCTGATCCGGAGATCCCTTATGAGGTAGCTATTAAAGCGCGGCCGGATATCATCTTTGCTACCGGTCGTTCAGACCATCCCAACCAGGTAAACAACGTATTGGGTTTCCCGTATATCTTCCGCGGTGCACTGGACGTAAGGGCCACCCAGATCAACGAAGCTATGAAACTGGCGGCGGTACGCGCGCTGGCAGACCTGGCCAAAGAATCTGTACCCGATATTGTGAACCTGGCCTACAATGAAAGAAACCTTTATTTCGGACCGAATTATATCATTCCCAAACCCCTGGATCCGCGCCTCTTATCTGAAGTGGCCCCTGCCGTAGCAAAGGCCGCCATGGAGAGTGGGGTGGCGCAAAGGGCCATTATCGATTGGGACGCCTACCGCGATGAGCTGAATCATCGCCTGGGCCTGGATAACCAGCTGTTCCGCGTTATTGGCAGCAAAGCCCGTAAAGATCCGCGAAAGGTGGTATTTGCAGAAGCAGACAGCCTGAAAGTGCTGAAAGCTTCCCAGGTGGTACGCGAGGAAAGCATCGCCTTTCCTATCCTGCTGGGTAATGAAGCCCGCATACGCCGCCTGGCAGAAGAGAATGGCATTGAACTGGAAGATACCGTTATCATCGATCCCAAAAGCGATGAAATGCATGAAAAACGGCACTACTTCGGTGACCTGTTCTTCAGAAAGCGCCAGCGTAAAGGCTTTAACAAGTATGAAGCCGGCAAGATCATGCGCGAGCGTAACTATTTTGGCTGTATGATGGTGGAAACCGGTGAGGCAGACGCGCTGATCTCCGGCCTTACCCGCAAATACCCGGATACCATACGTCCTGCCCTGCATGTAATAGGCATGGAAGAAGGCGCCAAGCGGGTGGCCGGTATGTATATCATCAATACAAAACGCGGACCTCTGTTCCTGGCAGATACTACCGTGAACTTCAATCCTACCGCGGAAGAGCTGGCAGAGATCACCATCATGGTGGCCAAAGAGGTAAGACTGTTCAACATTGTACCGCGTATAGCCATGGTGTCTTATTCCAATTTTGGCTCCAGTCCTACGCCGGAGGCCCAGCTGGTGAGCAAGGCCCGCGAGCTGGTAAAGAAAATGGATCCCACCCTTATCGTGGATGGCGAGATCCAGGCGGCCATGGCCTTTTAACCAGGAGATACTGAAAGACAGCTATCCCTTCTCTGAACTGGTGGGAGAAGAAGTGAACACCCTCATTTTCCCCAACCTCAGCGCTGGTAATATTGCCTATAACCTTTTGCAGGAAGTAGCTGGTTTTGACGCGATCGGTCCCGTTCTGCTGGGTATGAAAAAGCCGGTGCACATATTGCAGCTGGGCAGTACCGTACGCCAGATCGTTAACATGGTGAATATTGCCGTGGTAGATGCGCAGCACAAATGCTGCCGCGAGGATGTAAGCACCGGCGACGGAAAGAAAAAGAAAAAATAATGTGCGGATAAGCATATAGCATATCGGTTATGCAAAGTATCTCCCGTAAAAAAATATTCTTCCCGCTCAATCCGGCGTTCAGAAAATACCTGAAGCTGTATGAGCGGGAATTGAATCTCCCGGTGTCTTACGAGGAGCTGCGCTATTTTGAAGGCGGCATTCCGGTATATGATGCAGAGGGGAAAGATACTTTATGGGAAACCGTGCTTTATCCGCAAAGCATGATCGGCCAGCTGCACGCAGGCCTCAAACGGATTTACTCTTTCCTGAAGGCCGGTGGCGACCAGGCAGCAGAAGAACACCTGCACATTGAGCGGATAGGATTACTGCACTTTTGGGAACTCACATCCTTTTCGCATTAAGATCGTCAACAACTACAACGAGGTCTACGATTATTTCTATATTAAGATTGCAGATGCTTCCCGTATTTACGGCCTGGAGCTGGAACATATCCTCTCGCCCTACTGGATGAACTTCCTGGTAGACGGTAGTACCCTCGTGGAAGAGCATATTGCCGGTGTGCCCGGAGACCAGTTCATCCTCCACTGGATGCACCGGCCCGGCTTTAATCCAAAACGTATAGCCAAGGAGTTTGTAAAGTTCAATGAGCGTTGCTTTGTACGTTTGCTGGGCGATATGCGGTCTTACAATTTCGTGTTCGATATCACGCCGGATTTTGATGATGTACAGTTCCGCATACGCGCCATTGATTTTGACCAGCAGTTCTATGAAGGGAAGCGTACGCTTTATATGCCGCAGTATTTTAAAGAGAACCGCGTGTTTGTAGAGCTGGCCATGAAACACCTGAATGCTGAAGTTGTAAAACAGTATCAGCAGGAAGAAAGGGCACTGATTGCCCGCCGTATCAAAGGGCAGCGGCACCGTATCAAAGACCTCCGTGATGTGATCATGACAGACTATGTATCCTTCCCTGAAAAGGTGCAGCAGCTGGGCAGTGAACTGGCCCAGTACTATGAAGATCCTGTATTTGCCAAATGCCGCACCATGGGCGAAATCATAGAAAGAAGCCTGAAACGTTTACTGGTGAAAAGCCTGAAGTAAAGCGCTTAGCCGCTAGCCTTTAGCCGTTAGTGACTGACAACTATATTTACTATCTTTGACCATCTATGGAATTTAAATTCTTTCACCATTTTGGTACCTATTTGCTGATGCTGAAGGGCATGTTCTCCAGGCCGGAGAACCCCAGGATGTACTGGAAGCAGCTCATGCAGCAGAGTGTGGATATCGGCATCGGCTCACTGGGGATCGTGTTTATCATCTCGCTGTTCATGGGAGGTGTTACTACGCTTCAGACGTCCTACCAGCTGGTAAGTCCAATCATCCCCAAAGCCACCATCGCCCAGATAGTGAGGGATACCATCATACTTGAATTTGCACCCACCCTAACCTCCATTGTACTGGCAGGTGTGGTAGGTTCCAAGATAGCTTCAGAACTCGGCAATATGCGTATCTCAGAACAGATAGATGCTTTGGAGATCATGGGTATCAATACCAAAGGCTACCTTGTGCTGCCTAAGATACTGGGGGCTTTGCTCACTATTCCCTGCCTGGTGGTCATCTCCGGTTTCCTGGGTATTTATGGCGGTAAGCTGGCGGGAACAGCCGCTGGCATCATTTCCAACGATGAGTTTATGCTGGGCCTGCGCCAGGAGCTTAGAGTGTATAACATATTCTTTGCTCTCAGCAAATCATATACGTTCGCATTCATCATATCCAGCGTATCTGCCTACTACGGTTATAACGTACAGGGAGGTGCACTGGAAATAGGTAAGGCCAGCACCACCGCCGTAGTGGTCAGCTGTATCCTGATATTATTCATGGACTATGCATTGTCGGCAATATTACTCTAAGCGGTTCCGCCGGACTATATCAAACTTATGATCGAGTTAAAAGACATTAAAAAAGGATTTGGCGACAAACAGGTGTTAAAAGGCGTGTCCGCTACGATGGAAGCCGGCAAGGTGAACCTTATCATCGGTTCCAGTGGCAGCGGTAAAACCGTGATGATGAAGTGCATTGTGGGGCTGATAGCGGTAGACAGTGGCCAGGTGCTGTATAATGAACAGGACTTTACCGTGATGAATGACCAGGAAAAGAAGATCATCCGCCAGGAAATAGGCATGCTTTTCCAGGGCTCCGCGCTGTTTGACAGTATGACGGTAGAGCAGAATGTGATGTTCCCGCTCGACATGTTCGGGATGGGCAATTACAAGGAAAAGAAAAAACGGGTAATGGAGTGCCTGGACCGTGTAAACCTGACAGAAGCCGCCCGCAAATTTCCCGCAGAGATCAGTGGCGGTATGAAGAAGCGCGTAGGCATCGCCAGGGCTATCGTATTGAATCCCAAGTACCTGTTCTGCGATGAGCCCAACTCCGGCCTCGATCCGCAGACCTCCCTGCTCATTGATAAGCTGATCAAAGAGCTGACAGTAGAATACAATATCACCACCGTTATTAATACCCACGACATGAACACCGTAATGGAAAGCGGTGACCATATCATCTACATGTTTGAAGGCCTGAAACAGTGGGAGGGCAGCAATGAAGACATCATTTTTGCCAAAGATGAGCGGCTGAACGACTTTATTTTTGCCTCAGACTTCCTCCGCGACGCCAAGGAAATGCGGCAAATGGAGATGTTCCGGGACAAAAACTGGCGGGACCGGCTCAAAAAGAACGACCGGAACGACTAGCCCAGGGTTTGGTATTTGGCATTTGTAGTTATATTTTTGCCCATCAAAACCATTATACAAATAACAGTTAACTAATAAACCAAGCGCAATGAGTGTTTTACTTAATAAGCATAGCAAGGTCATAGTGCAGGGATTTACCGGTACAGAAGGTACTTTCCATGCTACGCAGATGATAGAGTACGGTACACAGGTAGTAGGAGGGGTTACCCCCGGTAAAGGAGGCTCCACACACCTGGATCGCCCGGTTTTTAATACGGTAAGTGACGCGGTTAAGACCACCGGCGCCGATGTATCTATCATATTTGTACCCCCTGCATTTGCTGCAGATGCTATTATGGAAGCCGCCGAGGCTGGTATTGCGCTGGTGGTGTGTATCACAGAAGGTATCCCCGTTCAGGACATGGTGAAAGCCAAGAGCTACCTGCAGGGAAGAAATACCCGACTGGTAGGGCCTAACTGCCCCGGCGTGATCACCGCAGAAGAAGCTAAAGTGGGTATCATGCCCGGTTTCATATTCAAGAAAGGCCGTATCGGTATCGTATCCAAATCCGGTACCCTGACTTACGAAGCGGCAGACCAGGTAGTGAAAGCCGGCCTGGGTATCTCTACCGCCATCGGTATCGGTGGTGATCCCATCATCGGCACCCCTACCAAAGAAGCCGTAGAACTGCTGATGAACGATCCTGAAACAGACGGCATCATCATGATCGGTGAGATTGGTGGCAGCATGGAGGCAGAAGCCGCCTACTGGATCAAAGAGAACGGCACTAAGCCTGTAGTAGGCTTTATTGCCGGTCAAACCGCTCCTCCCGGCCGCCGTATGGGCCACGCCGGCGCTATCATTGGCGGTGCAGACGATACCGCTGCCGCTAAAATGAAGATCATGTCTGAGTGCGGCGTTCACGTAGTGGAAAGCCCCGCCAACATTGGTAAAACAATGGCGGAAGTGCTGAAGAAAGAGCTGGTAAAATAACCGTATTATAGTGAATTGGTATATGAACGCCCTCCGGCTGGCCCGGGGGGCTTTTTTTATATCGCTAGCCCATGAAAGGCGGAGGGCTCTTACGGTTCCTGAGCATCTTCGCAATGATCTCTCCCTTTGAATTGACATCAAGCTTCTTATACATCCGCTTGATATGGTATCGTACCGTTTCCAGTGAGATATTCAGCTCATTGGCTACCAGCTTGTAGCTGCTGCCGTTCACCAGCCGGTTCAGGATCTGCTGTTCACGGCTGCTGAGCGTTGCCGGGTAAACCTGCTGCCGGCCGATCAGCATTTGAATGATCTTCAGCGTAATGCCGGGGGATAAGGGAAAGCCATTGCCCAGCAGGGTAGTAATACTCTGTATGATCAGCTCCGCGTTCAGCTCCTGTTTCAGGAAATAGCCCTGTAAGCCTGATCTCAGGTACCGGATCACCAGGTTCAGCTCACTGCAGTCAGACAGCCCGATCACCGTGATCTGTGGCGGGGCCGCGTGCTGCTTGATAAACCTGCCCAGCGATGCAATGCCATAAGCATCTATATCCACAAATAACAACAGGTCGTCTCCGCTCGGCTGCAGTATCTCAGGCACTTGCTTTAATGAAGGAATAAGGAAACAGCTCGCCTGCAGATCAGGTATGGTAGTGGTTATGCTGCCATGAAAAAGTGTATCAGCAGTAAGAATAACCGGTCGTAATTGCCGGTTGCCGGGAGATTTTGAGGGCCCTTCCAGGGTTATAGCTAAGTTGTGCATACGCGGTTAAAAGAGGGTATCTGGAGCTAATCACGCATTCTACATAGGTAAATTTAATCCAATGGCATGAATGAAAAAAAATATTATTGGGTATATTTCCGGAAAATACACCTCTTATATGCGCTTGTTAACTGTTTTAGCAGCCCTGTTATTCACCGTTTCTTATACGTCTGTTATGGCCCAGTATAACTATACGAACGAATGGAAGAAAGTCAGCGACCTGGATGCTAAAGGGCTTCCCCGCTCTGCGATGGAAGCGGTAGATGCAATTTACCGCCAGGCCCGTAAGGATAAACAGGAAAGCCAGCAGCTCAAAGCGCTTATCTTCCGGATGAAATACAGTGAGCAGCTGACAGATAACGGGCGGGCTGCCAGCCTTACCGAAATAGATAAGGAGATCCAATCCAGCCGCGGCGCACACCGCGCCATACTACTGAGTATGAAGGGAGAGCTGTTGCAGCAATACCTGCGCCGCAACCGCTACCAGCTATACAACCGCACTACTCTGGAAGGAGATACCACCACTGATCTCAATACCTGGGGGATAGACCGCCTGCACAGTGAAATAAGCGCCGCCTACAGCGCATCGCTGAAAGATGTTCCCGCCCTGCAGCAAACTTCTCTGGCCCCTTATGATGATATTATCGAGAAAGGCAATGCCCGTACGCTGCGCCCTACCTTGTTCGATCTGCTGGCCCATCGGGCCCTGGATTATTTCAAGTCAGGTGAAAGCGGTTTGTCACAACCCGCCAATCTCTTCGAACTGGAAGATGCTCAGGCCTTTGCGCCTGCAGCTGCTTTTGCCGCACATTTGTTTACAACAACAGACTCCAGCTCCCTGCAGTATAAAGCCTTGCTACTGTTACAGGAGCTGCTGCGCTTTCATGCGAAAGGAGGGCGGGCGCCACTGCTGGATGCAGACCTGGAGCGCATCAGGTACGTATACCAGGTGGCAGTAATGGAAAATAAAGAGGAACTGTATGCAAAAGCGCTGGAGCAGATGCAACAGGCATACTCACAGGAACAGGAGGTAACACAGGTCATGTACCAGTTAGCCCAGCACTATTACCAGCTGGATCAGCAGCAGGATACCGCCGCCAAAGGCTATGCAGCCCAGGCGCTGGCCCTCTGTAAAAAAGCAATTGAACATGCGCCTGGCAGCTATGGCGCCATCCATTGCCGCCAGCTCGCTGCAGGGAATCACAGCAGCATCCATCGGGCTGCAGACAGAACTGGTTAACCTGCCGGATAAACCCTTTCGCACACTGGTCAGCTACCGTAACCTGGACAAGATCTACCTGCGCATTATGCGTGTAGATGAAGCTTTCCGCCAGGAGCTGCGTAAAGCCCAGCAGGACTATCGTGATACCACCAACAAATACTGGCGATTGATCCTATACCGCCAGGCATTGAAACAATGGGAGCAGACATTGCCGAACCCTGGCGACTATCGGGAACATAGCGTTGAAATAAAGACCGATGCCCTACCCCTGGGCCAGTACATGATCGTAGCATCCAATATGCCGCACATGTCTTTAAAGAACAGCATGCTGGCCGTACAATTCATTCATGTGTCACAGATCAGCTATATTAACCGTGTAAATGACTATGTGGTACTGCACCGCGAAACGGGGCAACCATTACAAAACGTACAGTTACGTATATGGGAAACACTCAGAAGCAACCGTACAGGAATGGAAACCACCCAGCAGCTGATCAGCACCGCCACTTCAGATAATAACGGCAGGCTAAGCACAGCGAAAGCGATCAGCAACCAGTACCGCAACGTAAGGCTGGAATGGATATCAGGTAAAGACACCCTCTTCCCTGATAACTTCAAATACCTTTACCGGAACAATGAAGTGGAAGGAAGGGAACCGGAACTGCCCCAGAGCTTTTTGTTCACTGATCGCGCCATCTACCGCCCCGGGCAAACCGTTTATTTCAAAGGCATCGTTGTTAAGAAGAATAATGGCAGCAGGGAAAGTGCTGTATTGCCCAACTATAGCACTACCGTAAAATTAATGGATGCCAACGGCGAACAAATAGACACCATCGGAGTAACCACCAATGATTATGGCTCTTACAACGGGCGTTTCAAACTGCCCGAAGGCCGCCTTAATGGCTCATTCACGCTGGCAGATACCCGCGCGCCGGGTGTAACGGATTTCTCTGTTGAAGAATACAAACGTCCTAAATTCTACGTAGAATTTGATACCGTAAAGGGTAGTTACAGTATAGGCGATACAGTTACTATACACGGCAAAGCCCTTGCCTACGCCGGTAATAATATTGACGGCGCTTCAGTAAAGTATCGTGTAGTACGTGAAGCACGTTATCCCTACTTCTGGATGTTTAGCTTCAGGCCCGCTCCCTCCGTTGCAGGCCGCGAAATAACACATGGCGAATTGCAGACGGCTGCAGATGGCAGCTTCACCATTCGCTTTGCCGCAGTGCCAGACAAGACGGTAAAACCTGAACTGAAGCCAATTTTTACTTACCGTATTTATGCAGATGTAACAGATCTCAATGGCGAAACCCGCAGCGGCCAGGAAAAAGTAGCCGCCGCCTACCAGCTGCTGGAAGTGAAGGTAGACCTGCCCATCCAGGTAACCGCCAAAGGTTTTGATAAACTGAAGATCACTACAACAAATCTGAACGGTACATTTGAACCGGCTGAAGTAAATGTGCAGCTGGTGCCTTTGCAGCATCCCGGCAGGCTGATTCGTCCCCGCTACTGGAAAGCGCCCGATCAGTTTGTGCTTTCTGAAAAAGAATACCTCAACTATTTCCCCCTGGATGTATATAAACAGGAAGATCAGCCGGCAAATTGGCAGCGCGGTACTGCAGTGTATGAAGCGAAATTCACTACCACTGCGAACGGCGCCGTTAACTGGACAAGTAAAAACAACCCGCCCGGATGGTATGAGCTGGTGGTAAGCGCTAAAGACCGCCTGGGTAATACGGTAATACAAAAGAAAGTATTCAACCGGATAGATGAAGATGAAAAGTCACTTCCATTTCCAACGTATTTCAGTGTACAATTTGAGGATAGCGCCTATCTGCCCGGACAAAAAATAGCACCTGTACTCGGCACTACTGTAAAGGATCTTTATGTACTGAGAACATTGGAACGCTGGGATCAGCAGCCGGAAGACAACTTTATCCGGCTTTCAGACCGCCGGCAGCCAGCTGCGCTTACGTTAACAGAAAAGGACCGCGGCGGGCTGCGCCTGCAATACACTGCCGTGAGAGATAACCGTGTATTTGAATGGACACAAACAGTAAATGTGCCCTGGAGCGATAAAGTACTGGAAGTAAAGCTGGCGGCACATCGGGATAAACTGTTGCCTGGTGCATCAGAACAATGGCAAGTGCAGATCAAAGGCCCTAAAAAAGACCAGGTAGCCGCAGAACTGCTGGGCGCTATGTACGATGCTTCCCTGGATGCATTCCGGAAACAGGATTGGTCATTGCCCTCCATTTACCCCAGCTTCAGCGCCGGTCCGCAATGGGAACAGTCCGATAACTTTACCAGCCGGCAATCGTTCAACCGCTTCCCGCCGCAGCCGCCAGTAAAAGACAGCGCCATTACCTATGATGCGCTGAACTGGTTTGACTGGCTGGAAGGAAATGTGCAGTATAAAAGAATGTATGCAGGAGCCGTCAGAGCAGAGGCCGCAAGAGCAGATGACAGCAGGGAGGTGATGGCAATGGCGCCTCCTGCCCCGGCAGCCATGAACGCCAACGCCAGGCTGGAAGTATCAGTAGTGGCGCAGGACTCGGCTACACCCACACCCACACCCGAACCAGAAGCCCCCCAAACAGTTACTCCCCGTAAGAACTTTAATGAAACCGCTTTCTTCTTCCCTGATCTGCATACAGATAAAGAAGGCAACATCTCTTTGACATTCACAGTGCCCGAAGCCCTTACCCGCTGGCGTTTCCTGGGCCTGGCGCATACCAGGGAGATGGCGATGGGCTACACGGAAGCAAGCATCGTCACACAAAAGCCTTTAATGGTACAGCCCAACGCTCCGCGCTTTATGCGTGAAGGCGATAACATGCAGTTCAGCGCCAAGATCAGTAACCTGGCAGATAGCACCCTCATTGGCCAGGCGCGGCTGGAATTGCTGGATGCCACTACCATGCAGCCGGTAGATGGATGGTTCCAGAATATCTTCCCGGTACAGCATTTTACCGTACAGAAAGGACAGAGCACACTGGTCACCTTCCCCGTGCAGATACCGTACAACTTCAACAGCGCATTGTTGTACCGCATAGTAGCCCAGTCAGGCGCCTTCAGCGATGGGGAAGAGAACGCATTACCGGTGCTCACCAACAGTATGCTGGTAACAGAAACCCTGCCCCTGGCATTGCGCGGCGATGGTACACGCCAGTTCAGCTTCAATAAACTGCTGCACAGTGATACTTCCGAAACCCTGCGTCAGCATGCGGTAACGGTAGAGTTTACCGGCAACCCTGCCTGGTACGCCGTACAGGCATTGCCTTATCTCATGGAGTATCCGCATCAGTGTGCAGAACAGGTATTCAATCGTTACTACGCAAATGCATTGGCAGCGCATATGGTAAATGCCCTGCCTGAAATCAAAACCATCTTCGGCAAATGGGCAAAAACAGATACGGTTGCATTGCAAAGCAACCTGCAGAAGAATGAAGCGCTGAAAGCAGTACTGCTGCAGCAAACGCCCTGGGTGCTGGAGGCCAGGAACGAAGCTGAGCAGAAGAAACGTATTGCCCTGCTGTTTGACCTGCACCGTATGAGCGGAGAACTGTCTCACGCGCTGGACCAGCTGAAACAAATGCAGCTGCCCTCCGGCGCTTTCCCCTGGTTTAACGGCATGTGGGAAGACCGTTTTATTACTCAGTACATTGTTGCAGGTATGGGTCGCCTGCAACAGCTGAATGCCCTTACGCCTGAACAAAAGAGCGACCTGCAGCAGCTGATGAATAATGCCCTGAACTATCTGGACCTTCGCCTGGACCAGGACTATCATGCCCTGCTCAAATCAAAGGCGGACATGAAGAAACAGCAGGTCAGCGGCATCCAGCTGCACTACCTCTACATGCGCAGCTTCTTTAAGGAAAGACCGGTGGCAAAGGAAATACAGCCTGCATATGATTACTACTTCTCCCAGGCTAAAACATACTGGCAGCAGCAGAACCGCTATGTACAGGCTATGGCAGCCATTGCCCTGTACAGGAATAATGACAAAGTAACGCCTGCGGCTATATTAAAGTCACTGAAAGAACATGCCATCCGTAGTGAAGAAATGGGTATGTACTGGAAAGAGCAATGGGGATACTGGTGGTACCAGGCGCCAATAGAAACCCAGGCCATGCTAATAGAGGCTTTTGATGTAGTGGCCAACGACACCGCCGCTGTGGATGATATGAAAACATGGCTGCTGAAGAATAAGCAAACCAATAACTGGCATACCACCAAAGCTACAGCTGATGCCTGCTATGCCATGCTGCTCAGCGGCAATAACTGGCTTACTGCCAATCCGCAGGTAAGCATACAGCTGGGCGCTGAAACTATCAGCTCCGCCAATCAGCCTGCAGAAGCAGGTACGGGTTATTTCAAAAAACGTATAGATGCCAAAGCAGTAAAGGCCGCCATGGGCAATATACAGGTATCATTGCAGAACAGCCAGGGACAGCCAGCCTGGGGCGCCGTATACTGGCAGTACTTTGAGCAGCTGGATAAAATAACTGCCGCTCAAACGCCGCTGTCAATTGAAAAGCAGCTGTTCATTCAGGCCATCAATGAGAAAGGCCCTGTATTAACGCCCATCACAGCAGGCAGGCAGCTGAAAATAGGCGACCGGGTGAAAGTGCGGGTGGTACTGCGTGCAGACAAGGATATGGAATACATTCATCTCCGCGATATGCGCGCTGCCTGCTTTGAACCATTGAATGTGATCAGCGCCAACAAATGGCAGAATGGGCTGAGCTATTACGAAAGCACCAAAGATGCCTCCACGGATTTCTTCTTCAGCTATCTGCCCAAAGGTGTTCATGTGTTTGAATACACCCTGTTCGTAACGCATGAAGGTAAGTTCTCCAATGGTATCAGCACAGCGCAGTGTATGTACTGCGCCTGAGTTCAGCGCACACAGTGAAGGGATGAATGTAAATGTGGTGAAATGAGTGCCATGGAGTTTGACTACATCATTACAGGCCAGGGAATAGCCGGCACTATGCTCAGCTACACACTGTTGCAGGCGGGGCAGCGTATACTCGTAATCGATGAATACAAGGCCAACAGCGCCTCCCGCATTGCCGCCGGTGTGATTCAACCCGGTTTCAGGCCGCCGGTTTGAAATGGGCTGGATGTACGATGAGATATACCCTTTTGCCATGCGTACCTATCAGCAGCTGCAACAGCTGTTAAACGTGCCGGTTTTCCGGGAAAGAGATATCTGGATGGTGCTGCCTTCCGAACAGCTGCGAACGGCTTTTAATACCAAAACCACCTCCGGGGCGGCCCGGCAATATACACAGCCTGCAGACACTTCCTTTTGGGACGCCTGGCTGCACCAGCCTTATGGCGCAGCTATTGTAAAAGGCGCTACGGTACTGCTGCATAATCTCCTTCCCGCCTGGCGGAGCTATTTACAGGAGAGACAGCTGCTGCGGGAAGAGCGCCTGGACACGGACCATTTACAGATCAGTGCACAGGGAGTAAATTACAAAGGCATCAGTGCCCGCGCCCTTATTTTCTGCGAAGGGGCGCAAACGGTCGCCAACCCCTGGTTCGGACCTCACATTCCCTACCTCCTCAACAAGGGTGAGGTGCTGAAAGTACATGTACCGGGATTGATCACGGAAAACATCATCAAACGCAGCATCACCCTGGTACCCCAGGAGAAAGAGGTTTTCTGGGTAGGCTCCACCTTTGCCTGGGACTATCCTGATGAACTGCCTACCCCGGAAAAAAGGGCCTACCTGGAAGAGGGGCTCCGGCAATTGCTGAAAGTGCCCTACACCGTACAGGAACAGCAGGCGGGTATACGCCCCTCGGGTAAAGACCGCCGCCCTATCATGGGTTTGCACCCGGCTTGTCCGGCGCTCGGCATGTTTAACGGCCTGGGTACCAAGGGCTGCTCACTGGCTCCCTATATGGCAGATATGCTGAGCCGTCACCTCCTGGAGGGCCTTCCCCTGCTGCCTGAAACTGATATTAGACGATATTTTAATGGGTGAACTGGTGCAAATGCAGGCCTTAAAATGTATATTTGCCCCCCAACAAACGTAGTTTGAGGTTTGAAGTTTGGGGTTTGAAGTTCAGGGAAGCATGCCTGTAGCCAAACGTCAAACGTCGGACCTCAAACCTCAAACAATTCAATTTTTAGATATGTACAGAACGCATACATGTGGAGAGCTTAGGATGGATCATGTGGGTCAGGAGGTGAACCTGGCAGGCTGGGTACAGACAGTAAGAAAATTCGGCAGCATCACCTTTGTTGACCTGCGCGACCGCTATGGTATTACCCAGCTGCTGTTTGGTGAGTCCCTCAATAACCAGCTGGACGAAACTCCCCTGGGCCGCGAATTTGTATTGCAGGTAAGCGGTACCGTTACCGAACGTACCAATAAGAATAAAAATATCCCTACCGGTGATGTAGAGATCACCGTGAGTTCGTATAAGATCCTCAATACGGCGAAAACGCCACCCTTTACCATCCAGGATGATACCGATGGCGGCGATGAGCTGCGGATGAAATACCGCTACCTCGACCTGCGCCGTAATGAGGTGAAGAAGAACCTGGAACTGCGCTACCGCGTGAACAGGTCTGTACGCAATTTCCTGGACAGCAGGGGATTCATGGATATTGAAACGCCCTTCCTGATCAAATCCACCCCGGAAGGCGCCCGCGATTTCGTTGTGCCCAGCCGTATGAACCCCAACGAGTTCTACGCCCTGCCGCAATCTCCGCAAACATTCAAACAGCTGCTGATGGTAAGTGGTTACGACCGCTACTACCAGATCGTAAAATGTTTCCGCGATGAAGACCTCCGCGCTGACCGCCAGCCTGAATTCACCCAGATTGACTGCGAAATGAGCTTCGTAGAACAGGAAGATATCCTGAACACCTTTGAAGACATGGTAAAACATGTTTTCCAGGAGATCAAGGGCATTACCTTCAACGAGCCTTTCCCCCGTATGACCTGGGATCATGCCATGGAGTTCTATGGCAACGATAAACCGGATATCCGTTTCGACATGAAACTGGTTAACCTCACTGACCTGGTAAAAGGCCAGGGCTTTAAAGTGTTTGACGAAGCAGAGCTGGTGGTGGCTATTAACGCCAAAGGCCTGAGCGAGTACACCCGCAAACAGCTGGACGAGCTGACAGAATGGGTGAAACGCCCCCAGATAGGCATGAATGGCCTGATCTACGTGAAGTATAACACCGACGGTACGCTGAAAAGCTCTGTGGATAAATTCTTTGACGAAACCAAACTGAAAACCTGGGCCGAAAAAGCACAGGCGCAACCCGGAGATCTCATCCTGGTGCTGGCTGGCCGGGAAGAACGTACCCGCAAGGCCATGAGTGAGCTGCGCCTGGAAATAGGCGAACGCCTCGGACTGCGCAACAAAAACGAGTTTAAACCGTTATGGGTGATAGACTTCCCGCTGTTTGAGTATGCAGAAGAGGAAAACCGCTGGGTGGCACGCCACCACCCCTTTACATCGCCCAAGCCCGACCAGCTGGCGCTGATGGACGACACCACGAAATACGGACAGATCAAAGCAAATGCATACGATATTGTGCTGAATGGAACAGAAATAGGCGGCGGCTCCATACGTATCTTCCAGCGCGACCTGCAGGAAAAAATGTTCGCCGCACTGGGTATGAGCCCTGACGAAGCACGCCACAAATTCGGCTTCCTGCTGGGGGCCTTTGAATATGGCGCTCCACCCCACGGCGGTATCGCCTTCGGCTTTGACCGCCTCTGTTCATTGCTGGGCGGCAGCGAAAGCATCCGGGATTTCATCGCTTTCCCGAAGAACAACTCCGGCCGCGATGTAATGCTCGACGCTCCAAGCAGCATAGACGACGCCCAGCTGCAGGAGCTCAGGATAGACCTCGTAAAGGAAATAAAACAATAACGACATATATTTTGCAATAGGCAGCTGCCCTTTTAAACCAGGATCCCCTTTGACGCCTCATGAAATAAGGTATCAAAGGGGATTGTTATAAATAAAGCGCGGATTTAACCACAACTATCAATTATATTACATAATTTTGTAAATTGACTAAACACAAAAAAGTACTGCCATGAGAGGCAAAAAACTACTCAGCGGATTGGTATGGTTTTGTGCGGTGATATTCTTCCTGTTGCCGTCGCAGACTACGCACGCGCAACAGGTTAAAAGACGTTACCTGGATAAGTTCCAGGATCTTTCCATCAAACTAATGAACGAAACCGGTATACCCGCCAGCGTTATACTGGGTGTAGGCATGCTGGAATCGGGTATGGGCACCAGCCGTAACGCCAGGTTATTACATAACCACTTCGGCATTGTAGGCCGCAATTCGCTCGCTAAAAAACATCCTACCTACCGCTCCAAATACAGGGAGTTCAAGTCTGATACCGCCTGTTATGAGCACTTCGTAAAACTGCTCGCCCGTAAAAAATGGTATCCCCAGCTGAAAGGTAAAGCAGAATATGCCGTATGGCTGGACCATATGAACCGTTCCGGTTACAGTACCGCCGGTCATGAATGGATCAGAAGGGTCTCTAATCTCATTAAGAAGTATAAATTGTATAAACTGGACACCCAAATGGATTATGCAAAGAATGCTGAAAGCTGAACGCAGGTGTGACTTGCATTAAACATTCACCACTAGCATTCAGCATTCATCCTAACTATACATCACATGCCAGCCAACAACAGGTCTGCACATCCTTTCTATATTATTGCGGGTACCATGGTGTGCCTTTTTGGATTGTCTGTAGTCAGCAAAAACATTTCCGTAAAAGGGCTCAGCATTCGCCAGGTAGATATGCTGGCGGATATCAGGCGCACCATCCCTGCCCCCGCACCTGCCGCGCCGCCGGTAGCCCTCATCAAACCTGCACCGCCTGCAGACACTATCCAGGCAGTAGTGGCCCCGGTCGTCCGGCCGGCGTCACCGCACCTACGATTACATGACCTATACCGGGATCCAGGAATACCAGGATTCCACCGGTATGAGCAAAGACCTGACGCACTTCCTCAACGCGCTCCAGGACCTTCACGCCCATAAAAGAAAGAAAGTACGTATTGCCTATTTTGGTGACTCCATGATAGAGGCTGACCTGATCACCGGCGATCTGCGTGACAGTCTCCAGGCCCGTTTTGGCGGCGAAGGCATTGGTTTTGTACAGATCACTTCCGTGGTGGCTCAATGGCGCACATCTATCCGCCACACTTTTTCTGAAGACTGGAGAGATTATCACTTCAAGAATAAACCGCCCGAAAATACACTCCTGGGTATTTGCGGCCATGCATTTGTACCCGGACCCGAAAGCTGGGTGAAATACAGTCCCGTACAAAAGCCCGGACTGAACCACTTTAACCGGGTAGGACTGCTCTATGGTCCGGCTGCCAACACCAACCTGCTGATTAACGACAAACCTTATACGCTGAATGGTGCTGATGTGCTGAATGAATTGGTGCTGCCGCAAAGCGATGTACAGCAATCCGTGACGCTGAAATTTGGTGGCGGCGACACTCCGCCTGCTCTTTATGGCCTCAGTTTTGAAAGCGATAGCGGCGTGTTTGTAGACAATTATTCTTTCAGGGGCATCACCGGCCTGGAACTGGCACACCTTAGCGGCCAGATGATCCGGCAAATGCAGCAGGCGCACACGTACGACCTGGTGGTGATCCACTACGGCGCCAACGTGCTGTTCCGCCCCGAACTCACAGATTATAACTGGTACGGGCAGTCCATGCAGAAAGTAATGGATTCCTTTGGTAAGAACTGGCCCAATACTTCCTTCCTGATCGTAGGCACTGCAGACAGAGGATACATGAAGGAAGATCATTTTGTAACGGCGCCGGGTGTACGCCCGCTGCTCAAAACACAACATGAGCTGGCCGAAGATAACGGCACTGCCTACTGGAACCTTTTTGCCGCCATGGGTGGCGAAGGCTCAATGGCACGCTGGGTACAGGAGAGTCCTGCCTACGGCAAAAAAGATCATACACATTTTACCACATACGGAGCGCGCAGGGTGGGAGCGCTGTTGTACAAAGCGATCATGGATGAATTCAGCGAGGAGGAACTCCCGTAAAAAAAGCGTCAGCTTCGCATTTACGGTTTTCATAGGAGCAGTCATTACCGGCGGAACAGTTCTGGCACAAAGCGTTAAACCCGCTGTGCCTAACACCATCCAGCAGGATACTGCGCTGTACCGCTTTTTTGAAGCGTTGCAGCAGGCAGACAGTAATGTGGTGAGCATCCTTCACCTGGGGGATTCACACATTCAGGCGGGCAGCTACCCCGTGGCCACCGGCGCAGCACTGCAAAAGGAGTTCGGGAATGCAGGCCGCGGATGGACGTTTCCCTACAACCTGGCAGGTACCAACGGCCCGGACGATTACCGCTGGAACAGTACGGTAAGGTGGCAGACAGATAAGGTGATAGACCGATATAAAGAATATGCACCGGGACCGGGAGCTATTGTGATCACTACAGGCAGCAAATCGCCTGCCTTGTATTTCAATGGCCGCTCGGTGAACGGGCTGGATGATGCCGTCAGCAGGGCGCAGCTCTTTTACGACGCGGGTTCTACCGAAGGCAGCGTACTGGCGCCGGGTGCAGCAGTCACTATTACGCCTGCGCCATTTGTGGGTACACCTACGCTCAGTAAGGCCACGCTTGAATTTCGGTCTGCCGTGCAGTCTTTTCAGACGCGCTGGGACAACAAAGGCACAGGGCCTTTCCTGTTCTACGGTGCGATCATACAGAATGGCAGCAATGGGGTGTTGTACCACGCTATCGGCATCAATGGTGCAATGTTCCAGCACTATATGGATAACCCGCTCACGCTAACGGCGCAGATGCAGGTGCTGCAACCGCAGCTGGTCATCATTTCACTGGGCACCAACGAAGCTTACAGCGGTTTAAGTGCAACTGCCATCACCGCACAGATAGACAGTACCGTGCACCTGCTGCGGCAACAGCAGCCGGATGTGCCCATCCTGCTGACTACACCGCCGGAATGTATGCGCACTACGCGCAAGGCTTTCCGTAAGAAGGTGGGGCAAAAATACCGGACCTATTACCGTGTTAGTCACTATCCTAACCCGGCTATAGGAATGGTAACACAACAGATCGTTCAATACTGCCGCGATAATGGTCTGGCCTGCTGGAACTTCAATGCGCTGAATAAAGCCATGAAGAGCAGCTTTGCCGCCGGATGGGCGCCGGATCATATACACTTTAACGCACGCGGTTACCAGCTGCAGGGCCGTTTACTGTACGAAGCGTTGCAGCAGGCATATAAAGCATACCTGGAAAACCATGGAAAGGATATTTGATATAGACATTCACAAACTGCTGTCAGTACTCCTGTACAATCCTAAGGATCCCGTACTGTTCAACAGCGCCTTCTTCTTTTATTTCTTTGCGCTCTTTCTCCTGTGCTATCTGGCCGTAGCGCGCAGTAAAACAGGCCGGGTATGGGTATACACGCTGTTTTCCCTGTACTTCTTTTATAAGGCCTGCGGCTTTTATGTAGGACTGGTGATCTTATCGGCCATTGTCGATTTCAACCTTTCCCGCTGGATTTATCATGCGCAGAAACGCCCCTTGCGGGTATTCCTGCTGGTATTCAGTATTATCATCAACATAGGCCTGCTGTTCTATTTCAAGTATACCGATTTCTTTATCGGTATCATGAATGATATTTCGGGCGGTCATATTCGTCCCCTGCACCTGCTGCTGCCCATCGGTATTTCCTTCTACACCTTCGAGAACCTGAGCTATACCATTGATGTGTATCGCCGGGAGATAAAGCCGGTAGACAATTTTATGGACTACCTCTTCTTCCTGTCCTTCTTCCCGAAACTGATGATGGGACCGATCGTAAGGGCGGCAGACTTCATCCCGCAGATCTCCCAGCCCTACCATCTGCAGTCGGAAGACATTGGTAAAGGCATGTATCTCATCATCAGCGGACTATTCAAAAAAGTAGTGGTCTCTGATTTTATCTACCTGAACTTTGTTCAGTATATTTTTGACGATCCTACCCGGCACACCGGTCTGGAGTGCCTGCTGGGCGTATATGGTTATGCGCTGGTGATCTACTGCGATTTCTCCGGCTATTCAGATATGGCCATCGGTATTGCCCGCTGGACCGGCTTCAAAATACCCCCCAATTTTGAAACACCTTATCAAAGCGCCAGCATTACGGAGTTCTGGCGCAGATGGCATATCTCCCTTTCTTCCTGGCTGCGTGATTACCTCTACATACCCCTGGGCGGTAACCGCAAAGGAAAATTCAGGCAATACCTGAACCTGGCCCTGACCATGCTGATTGGCGGTTTCTGGCATGGCGCCAGCTGGAACTTCATATTCTGGGGCGGCCTGCATGGCTTTGCGCTGGCGGTGGATAAGGTAAGGATCACCTGGTTAAAGCGTTCCGGCATCGGGTTCAAAGGTGTAGGCAAATACGCCTTCAAAGTACTGGGCATCCTCATCACCTTCCATTTTGTGTGCTTCTGCTGGATCTTCTTTAAGGCCGCAACTTTCCAGGACGCCTGGGCCCTGCTGCACCAGATTGCGTACGACTTTCAACCCGGTATATGGCGCGAGCTGTACCAGGGCTACAGTACCGTATTCGGCCTGATGCTGCTGGGTTTTGCGCTGCATTTCCTCGCGGGCGCCGGGGGGCAGCAACAGATGGAACGAGCCCTGACCCGGGTACCGGTAGCAGGCAGTATTGCCATTATGGTGCTGTTCATCTGGCTGCTGATCCAGGTAAAAACCACGCAGCCCATGATACCGATCTATTTCCAATTTTGATTGTATCGGTCCTGGCCCTACTTTTGCGGCTTAATGTTCAACCAAAAAATATGCGGACAATGAGACGTTTGCCGGTGTTGTGCCTGTTCCTTTTGCTGGCGGGTGTTGCCAGGGGACAGTTCCTTATGGATATGATAGACACTTCCACCTCCCTGGGAAAGGGAATGTTTTCTATGTACAAGAAGTACGACGCGCTGCGTTTCAGTGGCTATATTCAGCCGCAGTTCCAGTATGCCGGCAGTAAAGGCGCTAAAAACTATTCCGGGGGCGATTTTCCGGAAGCAGTCAATAACCGCTTTATGCTGCGCAGGGGCCGCATTCGTTTGGATTATGAACGTTATTACGATAATGGCATGCCCATGGTAGCCTTCGCTTTCCAGTTTGACGGCACAGAGAGAGGGGTATTTGCAAGAGATTTTTACGGGCGTGTGTTTGAAAACAAGTGGAATGTGTTTTCCATAAGCGGGGGGATGTTTGCAAGACCCTTCGGCTATGAAGTGAACCTGGCCTCTGTAGACCGCGAAAGCCCGGAACGCGGACGTATGTCGCAGATACTTATGAGAACAGAGCGCGATCTTGGCGCGATGGTCACTTTTGAGCCACGCCGCAAAGACCATCCGCTGCGGCATTTCAGGATAGATGCGGGCTTGTTCAATGGCCAGGGGCTGGCCGGCCCGTCTGATTTTGACAGCCACAAGGATCTCATTGCCCGTATAGCGCTCAAACCCTATACGTTGAATACAAAAGGCTGGCGTATCTCAGGAGGTATCTCCTGCCTGTACGGCGGCATGCAGCAATTCACCCGCTACATTTACAGATCAGGCACCGTGGTGGATGGTAAGCCAGGGTTTAATGTAGATTCCACGCTTTCAAATGAAGGAAAGATAGCGCCCCGCCATTATTACGGTGCGGATGTACAGTTGAAGATACCAAATGGCAAAAAGGGTTTTACGGAGTTCAGGGCAGAATACATTCGCGGAACACAAACCGCTACCGCCGCTACCAGTGAAACGCCGGGCGCTATTCCCGAAGATGCTGCCGGCGCTAAATTGCCTTTGTATGTAAGGAAATTTGACGGCGCTTACTTTTACTTCCTGCAACATCTGGGAAGCCCCCAGCACCAGCTGGGCCTGAAATACGACTGGTATGATCCCAACAGCGATATCAGCGGCCACCAGGTAGGGCAGGCTGGCAGCAACACCACCGAGGCCGATCTTCGCTTCGATACTTTCGGCGCAGGCTATCTTTATCACATTAATGAACATCTCAGGTTAACACTGTGGTATGACCTTGTAAGGAATGAGTCAACAGACCTTCAAGGCTATACCACAGATGTTAAAGACGACATATTTACCTGCCGCCTGCAATTCAGGTTTTAGTACCCGCTACTCAGGTACACACAATACCGCGTCTGCCATCATATCGCCCTGTACGCCCTCCGGCAGGGAAAGCTCTATGTAATAAGGTGAACCTTTCTTGTAGGAGTAAGATCCCAGTGGCACCCATTCATTGCCATGTTCTTCCAGCGGCTGCCGCATGGTTTTGTTGCCATCTGCAGATACGATGTTGAAATTAACAGCGGGCGCTTTGCCCTGTTTGGCAATGTTGTAGTAATAGATGGTGTACCGTCCTTCATGCTGCATGGGCGGTGTAAAGCGGATGCTGCCGCTGTTGGCGGTGGTAACAGAAGTGCCATAGTTGTGCGAAGCTTTCGTTTGCTGCCACTGGCCTTTTGTCTGCAGGAATGTTTTATCAGCATCATCTACCAGTACTTCAGGAATGCTGCCGTCTACCAGCGGGTCTTCTTTCAGCTTTTGCTGTAAAGCTTTTACGTTGATGTCCTGCACTGCTTTGCCGTCATTGATAGCCATTACTGCAGCGGTGGCAGAAGACTGGCCCAGCACCATGAACACCGGCTCCATACGGATAGAACCATAGGCAATGTGCGTGGCAGATAAGCACACGGGCACCAGCAGGTTTTTACAATCCTTTGGTTTGGGCACCAGCGAACGGTATGCAATAGGGTAGGGGCCGGGTGTACCTTTCTGCACATCTCCTTCATTCTTTACCATCCCATTTACCACTACGCGCTGACAGTTGTGAGAGTCCATGGTATAGGCAGCCATGCCGATCGCATCTTTTACTACTTCCCTGCCTTCGCAGTTGTGTTGTGTCATTACATACTGGCCTATCATCCTGCGGGCTTCCCTCACATAGAGCTGGAAAGACCATCCGCCATTATCGGTGTACTCATCTTTGGGGTAACCCCATTTCAGCATCTCGGTACGCAAATCTTCTGGTACCCGGGGATCATGGCCGATGAAATACAGCAGGCCTTTGTTATAATCTTCCATGCGCCTTGATGATCTTTTTGCGGGTGGCATAATCAGCTTCCGGGTAATCATAGTTCATACCGATCATGTCTGTGGAGAAGGGACCGTTGTTGTTGATATCCGTTTTATTATTCGGCATCAGGTCAAACTTCAGTCCGCCCCATAGGTTTTTCCAGCGGTTCTTTTCCAGCACTCTTACCAGCAGCTCATACCTGGAAGGATCGTAGTTGTCAGGCTGTGTAATGGGTATCAGGTTGGCAGGATCGCTGCTCAGGCAGATACGGAAATTATAGGCCTGTACCTTTTTATCGCCCGCACCGTTTTTAGCCGGCGGCTCGGGGCTGATGCCCCATAATAATCCGCTGGAAGCATTCCCCTTTTCTTTATAAGGATCAATGCCATCAGGAAACTGGTGCTTATCCAGCAGCTGAACACCGTTCCATGTTTCGTTATAGTCGCTGTTGGCTTCCCTGCCAATGGTATAACTCACCCCTGCGCGGGCCATCAGGTCGCCTTCATAGCTGCAGTCAATGAACATCTTTGCCCTGATGGTACGCTGTGCGGGGCCGTTGCCTTCTGCTTTATCCAATGTGATGGATTGTATGCTGCCCTGCTGCTTATCAGCTTGGGTAATATAGTAACCATAGAGCACCGGTACCTGTGCTTGCTGTATATAGTCATTCAGGATGTTTTCTGCCACATGCGGCTCAAAGATCCATTGTTCAAACTTGCCGTAATGACGGCCAATACGCCGGTAGAAATCGCGCGCCAGTCCGGTGATGGCAAATTTGTTGCCGATATCCGTATATCCCAGTCCGCCGCTGGTCATGCCGCCCAGGTGTTTGCCAGGTTCTACCAGCAATACGCTCTTGCCCAGTTTCTTTGCCGTATAGGCTGCAGTTACGCCCGCAGCGGTGCCGCCGTACACGCAGATGTCATAGCTGTCTGCCGGTTGCGCGGCAGCGTCATGGCCGCCTGCCAGTAATGCCAGCAGGGTGGTTAAAATGCCTGTTCTTAGTTTACGTATGTTCATCATGTTAGTTTGATTATTTATATCCCGGGTTTTGTTGTAAAGTAGCCTGACCGTTCAGGTAGCTGTTCTGTATCTCTGTCTGTGGAATCGGGTAATATTCATCTACGCCTTTCGTGAAAACGGCTCCTTTAAGATATACTCTTTTTACGGATACTTTAGCCAGGTAGGTGTTCAATGCTGTATCTGCAATGCCCCATCTTACCAGGTCAAAGAAGCGGTGGCCTTCCATCGCCAGTTCCAGCTTGTTTTCAAACCGCACAGCCTGCATGGCTGCGCTGCGGGATGTCCAGGCTTCTTTGTAGATATCTACGTTGTAATTGGCGGCAGGTGTACCATCGGGCAGCTGTACCACACAACCGTTGCGGGCGCGGCTGCGCAGCTGGTTCACATACAGCCTGGCCTTATCCGGGTCGCCGATGGCGGCCTCGCATTCTGCTGCCCAGAGGATCACTTCCGCCAGTCGCAGCAGCTTCACATTATTGGCTACTGCGGTAGGGCTGGAGGCATCGGTAAATTTGCCCTGCTGCTCCTGGTAGTAGACGTTTTTTTTGGGGCTATAAGGCCCTGCATAAGCCTGGTTGCGGATCCAGGCAGCGCCGGGGTGCGGGCCCCAGTCCAGGTAAGGAATGCCCCTGCGTCCAACGGTCCAGTCCAGGCGCGGGTCCAGCGCACCGGTATAGGGCGTGAAAGGCTGATCGGAGGGAATGCCCTCATCATTCTTCACATCTTCCAGGTTATAAGTACCCATCATGGGCAGCCCGTTAACATCCGTTTTGTAGGCATTCACAAGATCCTGGCTGGGCTGAAAGGTGCCGCAGCATTTACCGGGGCCTCCTGTATAGGGATAGTTCAGTGCGTCGCCCTGGTTGCCGTTACCGCCGTTGGCGCCATCGTTTACAGAGGTCTGTGCTTCCAGTATGGCTTCAGGGCTGTTCTTTGTTGCCGGGTTGAAATTATCATGGAAGCAATCGTTCAGCCGGTATTTTACCCCACGTGAGTTCTGGCCATTGGTAAGCACGGCTTCTATCAGCGGTTTGGCTGCTGTGTAGTTGCTTTGATACATATACGCTTTAGCGAGATAGGCGGTGGCCACCCACTTGTTCACGCGCCCGACAGCGTCCTGCGTTTCAGGCAGGTTGTCCATTGCGAACTGCAGGTCATTCATAATCTCCGGCCAGATATCATGATCGTTGGGTACCTTCGGGTTCAGCTCTGTTACGTTGTCGTCCAGGTAGGGCACCCTGTTCCACAGCTTCTTGGCCTCGAAGTGATAGAATGCCCTCAGAAAGCGTGCTTGTGCCGCTACATTGATTTTTTCTGCCTCGCTCATGTCTGTTACCTTGCGCAGTACTTTCAGCGTGTTATTGGCCCTTACAATGCCATCGTACAAGGTACGCCACTTACCCAGGTAGTAATTATCCGTAGGGTTGGATTCATATCTTTCAATGTTGTTGATATCCGGCTGACTGCTGGGATCAGCGCCTTTGTGGGCTTCGCCGCCGCGAATACTGCCAAAGCTCCAGTTGGAAGCGGTCTGCTCATAGCTGCCGCCGGCGCCTATGCCGTCCAGCAGGGAGTAAGCGCCAACCAGGATGGCATTCACCCCTTTTTTGTTGGCCAGTGCGTTTTCATCAAGTGACAGCGGCTGTTTGTCCAGGAAACTGTCTGAGCAGCGCCAGCCCAATAGCAGGAGTAGTGCAGTACAGCCGGTGAATATGAGTTTTTTCATGCGTAGATTTTTTACATCAGGAATTAGAAAGTAAGCGAAAGCCCCACCAGTACCTGCCTGGCGTTGGGATAGAATCCATAGTCCACACCTTTGTTAAGATCGCCGCCGCCGCCAAAACCAGCATTCATAATATCCGGCTCCAGCCCGCTGTAAGAGGTGATGGTAAAGAGATTGGTGGCCTGTAGATACACCCGCAGCTGGTCTATGTTCACTCTCTTCAGCAAAGTAGCCGGTAGTGAGTAACCCAGCTGTATATTTTTGGCACGCAGGTAGGAGCCATTTTCTATATAGTAGCTGTGCGAAATACCGTTGCTGATATTATCGTTGGCGTCCAGTATCGGCAGCTTTGCATCCGGGTTATCAGGCCGCCAGGAGTCGTACAGCATGCGTTTGCTGCGGTTGCCTGCAAAGGTCTGGAAGTCTGTATAGTATTTGGTGATGTTGTAAATATCATTCCCCTGTGAGCCATACAGGTACATGTTGAAATCAAAATTTCGCCAGGCCAGGCTGAGGTTGAACCCGTAGGTAAAATCAGGATGCGGGTTACCGATGATGGTTCTGTCGTTCAGCGTTACCGTACCATCTCCGTCAATATCTTTCAGTTTATACTTGCCTACAAATTTTGCAGGGTTGCTTTTATCCATACCGGTTTGCAAAGCATGCGCTTTTACTTCTGACTCGTTCTGGAAAATGCCTTCTATCTGGTAGCCGTAGAACATAGATACCGGCTTTCCTTTTTCGGTAAGGGTAATGGTGCCATAGCGGGTGCCGCCGCTGAATATCTGCTCCGTTCCGGTTTCTCCCAGGCGCAGCACTTCATTCTTGTAGTGGCTGAAGGTAATGCCGATATCGTACTGCAGTTGTCCGCGTATTTTATCACGGTAGTTAATACCCAGGTCAATACCCGTATTACGCATGTCGCCGATGTTCACGAATGGCGCGGTGGCTCTGCCTGCGAGCGCCGTGAGCTGTGGTTGTGTGAGCATATCGTTGGTGCGGCGGTCGTACACTTCTGCATTTACTTCCAGTTTGCCTCTCAGCATGGCGATATCAAGACCGATATTGGTCATCACAGTAGATTCCCATACGGTAGCGGGATTACCGAGGTTAGCCAGGTAGTAGCCGATCACGGTGCTGTTGCTGGTACCTCCCAGGTCGTAATTGGAGTTACGCGGACTGGTGCTGTATTCATATGCATAGTTATATGCGCGGGGAATTTCCTGGTTGCCGGTAGCGCCGATACCTGCTCTCAGCTTCAGCTCATCCAGCCAGCTGAGGCCTTTGAGGAAGGGCTCTTCAGAGAGGCGCCATCCCACACTGGCAGCGGGGAAGATGCCATAACGTTCTGCGGGTGCAAACCTTGATACGCCATCGCGGCGCAGGATACCGGTAAAGAGGTATTTGTCGCGGTAGGAATAATCCACCCGCCCAAATATGGATGCCAATGCTGTTTCCGTTTGGCTGCTGGCATTGGTTTGCGTACTGGGGTCACCGTTATTCAGGTTCCAGATCAGTTCTGATGTGCTGAAATAGTTTACCCTGCCGCCGCTCAGGTTGCGTCCTTTTTCAGAGATGGCTTCTGTACCCAGCACGAGGTTCACATTGTGCCGTCCGAATGTTTTCTTATAGTTAACGGTGTTGGTGAACACCCAGCGCAGGTTGTAGTTGGAGTTCTCGTTGAAACCATTGTTGGCCGCCGGTTCTGAATGCTCTGGATTGAGGTAGGAAAAACTATAGCCGTTCCAGTTGGTATAGTCTATCCCGAAGCTGGACCTGAACTGGAAATCTTTCAGGAAAGTGATCTCTGCAAACGCATTGCCAAAAGCGCGGAAACCTTTTGTTTTGTTGTCTTTGCCGCGGTACAGCAATGCATAGGGATTGGAAGAGTTGCCCAGCCCTGCGCCACGTGTACCTGCAAAATGTCCGTCAATATCATATACCGGTATAATAGGCGGCACACGCATGGCCTGTACAATGGCGTTGCCTTCACCGCTGGCATAATCACCGCCGGTGTTTTCGGTAAACGCTACCTGCAGGTTCTCACCGAAACGGATATTCTTTTTCACCAGCAGCGAGGTGTTAATACGCGCTGAATAGCGTTTGAAATAAGTATACTTCAGGATGCCTTCCTGGTTAAAGTAGTTAAGACCAAAAGCATAATTGCCCTTATCTGTGCCGCCGGAGCCTGTAAGCTGATGATTCTGTATAGCGGCCGGCGCAAAGATCTGTTTATACCAGTCCGTTCCCTGTTGGCTGGCGCGTACAATCTGGTTGGTAGTAAGATCATAGGCGCTTTCATCTACTTCACCCTGTTGTTTGCCCGAAGGTAGTATGTAGTAAGGAATGACCGGTTGCATACCATTTCCAAACTGCGGATGTGTGGGATTGCCGTTGGCGCCTACCTGTCCGGCATTTCTGAGGCTGGTCCATATAAGGTCTGCCCACTCGCTGGTGTTCAGCAGCTCCGGTCCTTTANCCGGGTATTGCATACCGTAGTAAGCATCGTAAGAGATCTTTGATACGCCTGCCTTACCCTTCTTTGTGGTAATGATCACGACACCATTACTGGCCTGCGCGCCGTAAATAGAAGCGGCGGCTGCATCTTTCAATACCTGTATAGATTCAATATCATTCGGGTTCAGGCTGTTGAGGCTCTGGCTGCGGGTAGATACGCCGTCAATTACATACAGCGGCCCGTTATCATTGATGGTGCCGATACCCCTGATACGGATGCTGACCCCCGCGCCCGGTGCGCCATTACTGGTGGTGGTAACCCCGGCGGCCCTCCCCTGTAACTGCTGGCCAAAATTACCGGCGGGTACTGAGAGCAGGTCTTTGGTTTTGACCACTGCTACAGACCCGGTGATGTCTTTTTTCTGCTGCGAGGTATAACCGGTTACCACTACTTCTGATAGAGAGCTCGTGGCGGATAACAGTGTTACATTGGCAGTAGCGCCGTCTGTAACAGCCAGCTCTCTTGCTTCGAAGCCGATGTACTGGAAAAGCAGTACGGCATTACGATCCGGCGCCTGTAAACGGTAATGCCCGTCGGCATCTGTTACCGTGCCTTTAGTACTGCCTTTGATCATTACGCTTACACCCGGCAATGCCTGTCCATTGGCAGCGTCTGTTACTTTGCCTGCAATGGTGGTATCCGTGGTGATGAACGTATTGATCACCGCGCTTAGCTCATTGGCGGGAAGCGTTGCTTCCCGCGGTGTATAGATGGTGTAGCTGTGCTGCCCGAACTGTTTTACCTTCATGCCAAAAGGCTGCAAGAGGTCTTTCAGCAGCGCATCCAGGTTGTTGTACTGTACCTGCTGGTTGCGAAGATGGAGCAGCACTTTCTCTGCAGTTACCTGTTTCTGCTGCAGTGTTTCGCTGTCATAATCAAAGCTTACCTGGTATCGTTGGGCGATGTTGTGAAGGGCAGCTGTGAGCGGCATGCTTTTCATACGGGTGTTTTTCTGATGCTGATCCTGCCGCCCGTTCCAGGAAATATCCTGCGCGGTGGTATCAGGGTGTATGAACAACATACAGCATAGGAAACATACCATCGCCCTGTGTAAGTAAAGGAGGTGCGTCATAACTGGAATTTAAAATGTTGAGTGTTAGGAAGTCAATGGCCGATGGACTATCGGGCATCAACTATCACTGTGTCTTTCTGCCGGGTTGTCTTCAGCTGGTAAATAGTACTGATCTTCTGCAGCAACTGGTCGGGTTCATTCGCCGGCGCTGTACCGTTAAAACGTTTATTCGTTAAGGTAACAGGCGCATTTATCTTAAAATGCCATCCGTATGTATCTGTTAAGTATCCTAATATCTCTTCTACCGGTGCATTGCTGAACACCAGCTGGTTGCTGCGCCAGGCAGTGTGCCATTGTGTGTGCACTTTTTTGCTGCGCATACCTTTATCATCCATCACTACCATATCGCCGGGCTGCATTTTTACCGCACGCGCATTCCGCATGGCCGGGTTTACCTGCACGGCGCCCTGTTCCAGTACCACCTGCAATTGCTGCTGCCGCGATCTTACATTGAATGCGGTGCCCAGTACCCGTATCTCGCCTTTATCACAGCGAACGGTGAATACAGGCGCATGGGGCCGGGTGGGTACGGAGAAATAGGCTTCTCCCTCCAGGGTTACCTGGTGCGGACTGAAACGATGGTAAACAAGCTTCGATTGCTGGTTTAGCATGATCTGCGATCCGTCAGGGAAGCTGATGCGCCGCAGCTCTCCGGCCTGGGTCTCAATAACGGTAGCCGTATTGGCCAGGTAACGGTAACTGCACACACCTGCTATTAACAGCAGCACAGACGCCGCTGCATACCAGATCAGCCGTCTTAGCACCGCACGCCGCGGACGGGCGCTGAGACTACGGTGCTGCAATTCCAGCTGTTGCCATATCCTTTCTACTACCGCCGGCTCAACCGGTGTTTGCGCAAAGCGGTAGTGCAGCAACAGGCTGCGGGCCTCCTGTACGGTAAGCGCCTTTTCCGGGTAGTCCTGCAGAAACTGTTCCCAGAAGGCATTCAAACCGGCGTCAGGTGTTTTTACCCAGCGGATGAAATCATCATCCAGCGCCAGCTGCCAGGTAGTGTAATGTTGATAGAAGGCAGACGATTTCATACTAAAGAGCCATTAGCCATTAGTTGTTAGCTGTTAGTGACGGTCATTAGTCCGGATCGGCTTCGGTTGGCAGACAGGACGAATGACTATTCACAGTGTCATTTGCATACAGAGTAACGGGATCTCCGTTTTTATCCCCCGGCGGCTGAAAATATTTCAGAAATGGATGTTGTCTAAAAACCGGCGGCTTTTTTGAATATCGTCTAAATATGCCTGCTGGCCTGTAAAATGAAACAGAGGCAGCCAAGAGAAGGGCCGGGCAGCAGCTGCCGTAAGGTATCAAGGGCCTTGTATACGGTTTTGTAGGCCGATTTCTGGTCTATGTCCATGATCGCCGCAATCTCTTCATAACCCAGCCCGTGAAAGAAGCGCAGGTAGATCACTTCTTTCTGCCGGTTGGGCAGCTGGTTAATATAATGCTGTAGCACAGACAGCTGTTCTTTTTGCAGGTACGTTTCCAGCGCAGGTGTTTGCAGGGAAGGCTCCAGCTGCAGCACAGTATCGAAGAGTTCTTGTGCAGGCAGTTCCTTGCGGTGACGTTTGAGCAGTTTTATCAGTTCGTTGCGCACACAACGCAACAGGTAATATTTAACAGAGCGGGGAACAGGCAATTGCCGCCGGTGTTGCAGCAGGTAAGTAAAAACATTCTGCACTGCATCTTCTGCCAGCGATCTTTCGCCGCTTATTTTATAACTGTAGTCCAGCAAGGTAGTAATGGAGTTACGGTACAGCCATTCAAAAGGCGCAATATCATCCTCCCGGGTAAACGCCTCCCATGCTGTACGGGCTTCATCTTCCGCTAGGGGAGCCTGGTTTTCATATGTCTCTTTGGCTGACAATACAGTAATAACATTCTTGCATCTCCCACACCCCCTCCCCAATTCTTAATTTTTAATTACACCCAATCACTCTTCCCCGTCTCCAGCGTAAACCCAAAAGTAGATCCTATCTCCGGTTTGCTGCGCACATTAATGGTTTGGTTATGTGCTTCAATGATGTGTTTAACAATAGCCAGCCCCAGTCCCGTACCGCCAATGTCACGGCTACGGGCCCTGTCTGTACGGTAAAAACGCTCAAATACGCGGGGCAGGTGTTCTTCGGCCATGCCGATGCCATCGTCAGAGATCTCTATCAGTACCTGCCGGTCGTCCATCGTATATACGCTGGCGATAGTATGGCCGTCGTTCTTGCCGTATTTGATGGAGTTGTCCACGAGGTTCATCAGCACCTGTCGTATCTTTTCCTTGTCCGCCAGTACGGTTACCGGCGCTTCGCATCCTTTTTTGATATTGAACTTAATGCCTTTGGTATTGGCTTTCAGCGAGAGGGTATCAAACACGTCCCTGATAAGATCCTGTATTACAAAAGGTTCTTTGTTGATGGTCATTTCGCCGCTTTCCAGCTTGGATATTTCGTCCAGGTCGTCTATCAGGTGGCAGAGGCGGTCAATGTTCTTGGTGGCATTCTTCAGGAAAACCTTGTTCACGCTCGGATCTTCTACAGCGCCATCCAGCAGGGTGTGTATATACCCCTGTACAGCAAATACGGGAGTTTTCAGCTCATGGCTCAGGTTCAGCAGGAACTCTTTACGGAATTCTTCATTGCGGCGCAGCAATTCCAGTTCTTCTTTTTTCTGAGCGGCCCATTTTTCCACATCTGCGCTTACTTCTTCAATCGTCTTCAGGGGGAGGATATTCTTGTTGAAGAATTCTTCCCTTTTGGAGGCCTTGGTCTGGTAAATGAACTTGTATATGAGCTTTATCTTACGGTAGATGAAGTTCTGTAAGGTATACAGGTACAGGTAGTAGGATACCAGGAATGTCAGTACGAACGCGGTGAGCATAAGCTGCCAGCTACCGTCGGTAATAAGGCTTCCCAGGGCTATAATTGCTGCTATAATAAATGCAGTGAACCCCGCCAGTTTCTGCGGGGAAAGGTTTTTAGCTTTGAACATACTCCAGTGTGAGTAATTATTGTGATAGTGGGAAATTAAGCCAATTTTTTTACTTGGCACATTCCGCGTCCCCCTACATTTCAAACTTGTAGCCCACACCCTTCACCGTAGTGATCAGGTCAATGCCTATTTTCTGGCGTATTTTACGGATGTGCACATCAATGGTACGGTCGCCTACGATCACCTCTGTGCCCCATACCTGGTTCAGGATCTCGTTGCGCAGGAATACACGTCCGGGTTTGGACGCCAGCAGCTGTAGCAGTTCAAATTCCTTTTTAGCGAGGATGATTTCCTGGCCTTTATAGCTAACGGTGAATTTTTCCCGGTCAATGATCAGGTCTCCCAGCTGCAGCTGTGTTTCTTCTGTTTTGTGCAGGCGGCGGAACAGTGCATTGATGCGGCTTACCAGCAATTTGGGTTTAATGGGTTTGGCGATATAATCGTCGGCGCCCATGTTAAGTCCGTCTATTTCAGATTTTTCATCGTTCAGCGCTGTGAGGAACAGCACCATAGTATCCCTGAATTCGGGTATTTTCCTGATCTCGCGGCAGGTGTCTATCCCATTCTTATTAGGCATCATGATATCCAGCATAATAAGATCGGGGCGGAATATTTTGGCTTTCTGGATAGCTTCGCTGCCGTCTTTGGCCGTAACGGTGTCGTATCCTGCAGATTTGAGGTTGTAGCTGATGATTTCCAGAATATCCAATTCGTCATCCACCACTAATATTTTACCTGCAACCGCTTGGTCTATCATAAATATCCTTTTGTTAAGATGGCACAAAATTAATTCGCCACCGGGTTAAGTTAACATTATATAATTGTTAACACAGCCGTCAGCAACAGCGGCTGGTACTGCAAACTTACTGATAATGCAGAGACAGCCAGCGGCTGGGATAATATATCTATTTAGTATTATCTGTATCTTTTTGGTTAATATGGTCATTTTTAGCATGCAGCTTTTTGATGGCGTGGGTAATTTCATTCAGCATGTCAATCTGCGTTTGCTGTAGTTCCAGCACATCCTGCTGCTGGCGGATAATGAGGTGGTCTATCTTTTCATGCAGTATCCGCACTTCCAGCTCAGATTTCAGGTTGATCATATAGTCATTTTTCGCCCTTTGGCGGTCTTTTTCCTCCTGGCGGTTCTGGCTCATCATGATCACCGGCGCCTGTAAGGCGGCCAGGCAGCTGAGCAGCAGGTTCAGGAGAATGAAGGGGTAGGGGTCAAAGCCCTTATTGGACAGCCAGAGGAGGTTGAGGCCCATCCAAACCAGTATGAAGCCCAGGAAAAGGAGGATGAAGGACCAGCTGCCGCCAAAGTCGGCTATTTTATCGGCCAGCCGCTGCCCCAGGCTCAGCTGGGTATTTTCCATGCTGTCTTCCAGTTTATCCGACAGGGTTTCGTGGTCGCGTAGCTTTTCCATCACTGTTTTTTCCAATTCCGTCAGCTCACCGATCTCTTTGGAGAAAATGGTCTCAAAATATTGCTGGCGATAATGGTTCAGTTCTGAAATGGCCAGGCTGCAGCGGTTATTGAACGCAGGGTGCTCCTTACGTATCAGTTCCAGCAGCTCCTGCCGGATGCCATGTCCGCTCACCCGTTCTGTGGTAGGAAACAGTTTTCCCGACAGGTCGCTTTTAAATGTCTGCATGTTTAACGATTAACGATTGAAGTTTGAAGTTTGAAGTTTGAAGTTCGTTAAAGGTTTAAAAGTTCAGAAAAAGATTTCCGGACTCAGGTCTAAACTCCAATTGCTAAGCAGCTCCAACCAGGCTCCCCGCCTCCGGCCAACCTATCACTTCGAAACAACCTCCAGCCTCAAACGTCAAACTTCAAACTTCCAGCCTCAAACCCGTCAACTTTTCCCGTCCGCAGGGCGTTTTATGAAATTGGTCGTAAATTTGCTATAAGGGAAGGAGAAAAGTATATATTAATATAATAGATGAAGAAATTTTTAATACTGTTATGCCTGGTGGCTTCTCAAGGTAGCCGGGTATTTGCACAGGGCGAGCAGAAGATAGACATCCCTATCGGCCGCCAGGGTTTTCACGATAATATTGATAAAGAGCAGGCTGCCGCCGCCAAATTTGATGGCAAGGCGGATGATTTTGTTAAAGTGTCCGATGACAAAACGATCAATCTGCAGGTGACCAATGCCGTTATCAGGCAGGTAGACGATATGCAGTTAGACATTGAGCGGGATACCCTGCTTGACCACCGCCTGAAGACCAAGTATCTCTCCGGGCTGTACGTGATGTTGCACGACTATAACAGCAAACGCGCCTACCGCAAGATAGATCCGGCTGAAGCCCCCGCCATGGTAGCCGCCTACCGCGATATGATGAAAGCCGATATCCATGGCCAGACCATATTGCCGATAGTACGGGGCCTGTCTTTCAACGCCGGCGAAAAAGTGATCGAAGTGTTCAAAGATAACCCCGGCTACAAAGAGGCCAGGGGCGTGATGTTTGCCAAATACGCTTATGACAACCTGGAAACGGTAATGTCCAGGATAGGGGAGTATCTTGACTACCCCGAAACAGACTCCATCGTAGCGGCCGTAGCCCGCAAGTATCCCAACCAGGTGCTTACCTACGCTACTTCTTATACGCCGGTGGCCAATGCCATCAAAAAGAACCAGGATCCCGTGGTGCAGCTGATCGTGAAAATCGGTAACTCGGGCCAGTCTACCCGCATCCTGCCCTTTATTGACGAGCTGATAGATGGTTCCATGAGCGTAGACTCCCTGGAGAGAGTGGTAAGCGGCGATTATTCCTACTTTAAACAGATGGTGAAAACCTCCATTGTGCTGCAGCAGAAGAAAAGTAACGGGCAGAACCCGCTGGGACTGAAAGCCATGATGGAGAACCTGCAATCCCGCTCCCTGCGCTACATCCGCGAGGTGAACGACCTGCACGAAGAATCCAACAATGTGCGCTTTGCCGTTGTAAAGAACTTTACACCCGAAGAACTGTATTACCTGATCGTGAACGGACAGGAAGAACTGTTCACGTCCAGCTATACCAACCATGGCAACGCCGGTTTATACGATCAGATGATGGCCCGTATGAAACCACCCCGTGGAGACAGCCTGCTGATGCTGGTGAGCTTTGACCGCTTTAAGAAGTTCATCGCCATGGCTGCGGGTTTTAACACGCTGGACCACTTCCTGAAATCCATGGAACCGGAGAACGCCAACTACCTCATGAAGAAATATGTGAGCAGCCTGGAAAAAACCGAAGACCTGGAAGATGCGGTGGATGTGGCCAACTCCTTTGGCAGCATACGCGATCCCAAGCTGCTGGATTTCCTGCGTGAAGAAGTGAAAAAGAATTATGTATTCGTATCCCGCAAGAATGACCGCCGCGGTAAAGTGATCTACGAACTGCTTTCCAGCCTGTTTGAAACGGAGTCTGGCCAGCAGAACGATTCTTCCAAGGCTTCAGATATGGCAGCCAGGTTGAGCCTGCCGCCCATCAATTATGTGAACTTCTCCGGACTGGTGAACGACAGCGGCCGTATCTATCAGCAGGTGTTCTTCTACGGCGATAAGGACGGACAGGAATCCTACGCCAGCTTTATGACCAGCTTTGGCGGCGGAGACTGGAGCGTGAGCCGTGGTAAATACTGGACCACCATCACCTCTCAGAAAGGCAAGCCGATCACCATCTTCGCCAACCTCCCGCTGGATGAACCGGAAGACAAAACGGCTATCGAGAAGCTCAGCGAGTACCTGGATGAAAAAGATATACATCCCACTGTATTCATACACCGTGGCCACAGTTACCATGTAAATACTACCATGGATAACCTGCAAAGCTCTGCCAAGATAGTAGTGCTGGGCTCCTGCGGCGGTTACCACAACCTGGCCAAGGTGCTGGAAAAATCTCCTGAAGCGCATATCATCTCCTCCAAACAGGTAGGTACGCGCTTTGTAAATGAGCCCATCATCCGCAGTCTTGAAGAAGTGATCCGCAGCGGCAGGAATGTAGACTGGGTAAATATGTGGGCCGCACTCGGCAAACGCTTTGCCGGCGATGCGCGCAACAAGGAACTTTTCAGCGATTATGTTCCTCCGCACAAAAACCTGGGCGCTATATTTATCAAAGCGTACAAGCAGATCATGAAAGATGATAAATAATTGGCGCAGCCCCGGGTCTTCACTCCCGTCATTGCGGGAAGCCGCTGAGCCAATGCGCGTGGCGCGACGAAGCAATCTTTAAACAGCAAATACCAAATACCAGATGGCAAACGGTAATGACTACATTCAACCGTTTGCCATTTGTCATTTAAAAGACTACTTCGGCCCGGCGCCCCGCCAGGGCTCTCCGGGCCTCGCAATGACGGCTGCTGAAGTCCCCCGCAATCACTAACCACTTTTTCTTCGTAAGTTTGTATGATCCATGGACAACTTAACTATAAAGCGGGTATTTGATTTCAGTTTGTTGCGGCGTCTCTTCTCTTTTGCTGCTCCATATAAGCGCTCCTTTTATCTTTCCATGTTCCTTACGGTGCTACTGGCCGTATTATCACCTTTACGTCCCTGGCTTATACAGGTAACAGTAGATAAGTATATCGCCAACCAGTGGATGCGCATGCTGATCATTATCACCATTGTTCAGATTGGCGTACTGCTGCTGGAAACGCTGGTACGTTTCTTTTTCGGTTATCTCACCAACTGGCTGGGACAGTCCGTAGTAAAGGATCTTCGCGTTACGGTATATAAGAAGATCGTGCGCCTGAACCTGTCTTTTTTTGACAGAACGCCCATCGGTACTTTAACTACACGTACCATCAACGATATAGAAGCCATCAACGATGTTTTTTCAGAAGGCATTATTTCCATTGTGGCAGATCTGCTGATGATCGTGGCCATACTGGTAGTGATGTTCATAGAAGACTGGCGCCTGACGCTCATCAGTTTGTCGCCTTTCCCGGTGCTTATCCTTGCCACCTGGATCTTCAAGGAAAGCGTGAACAAATCCTTTCACCAGGTCAGGAATGCCGTTGCAGCCCTCAACGCGTTTGTACAGGAACATATCACCGGTATGGTAGTGGTGCAGGCTTTCTCTGCAGAGAAAAGGGAATTTGCCCGTTTTAAGAAGATCAATAAAGATCATCGCAACGCCAATATAGACGCCATTTTCGCCTACTCCGTATTCTTTCCCGTGGTGGAAATTATCCTGGCTATCTCGCTGGGCCTCATGGTGTGGTGGGGCGCCAATAAAGTGCTGAGCTACGAGGTGACCCAGGGCGTGATGATCGCCTTTATCATGTACCTCAACCTGCTGTTCCGTCCGCTGCGTGTGTTGGCAGACAAGTTCAATACGCTGCAGATGGGCATGGTGGCCAGCGAACGGGTGTTTAAGATACTGGACAACGAAGACCAGATCCCCGATAAAGGAACAAAAGATGCGGCAGGCATGCGGGGAGACATCATCTTTGATCATGTTCATTTTGCCTATACGGAAGACCGTTATGTGCTGAAGGATATCTCCTTCCATGCCAATCCCGGTGATACGATCGCGATAGTGGGGCATACAGGCTCGGGCAAAACCACCATCATCAGCATACTCAACCGCCTCTACGAAATACAGAAGGGCCAGATAAAGATTGATGGCGTGGACATCAGCCAATATACCCTCGGTTCCCTCCGCACCAAGATAGGCGTGGTACTGCAGGATGTGTTCCTTTTCTCCGGCTCCATTTATGAAAATATTACCCTGCGCAATCCTGAAATTACCCGCGAGCGGGTAGAGCAGGCCGCCCGCCTCATTGGCATGCACGATTTCATTATGCAGCTGCCCGGCGGCTATGATTACCAGGTAATGGAAAGGGGCAGCACTCTCTCACTGGGGCAGCGCCAGCTGATCTCGTTTGTACGTGCACTGCTGTATGATCCTGCCATTCTTATTCTTGATGAAGCCACTTCATCTGTAGATACCGAATCCGAAGCGCTGATCCAGCACGCCATTGATAAACTGATCGCCGGCCGCACAGCGATAGTGATTGCCCACCGGCTTAGTACCATCAGCAAGGCCAGTAAAATTATTGTATTAGACAAGGGCGAGATCCGTGAAATGGGTACGCACGAGGAGTTGCTGAAGCTGGAAGGGTTTTATTATAAACTGCACAGCATGCAGTTTAAAAAAACGGCCAGTGTTTGATTTGCCGTTTTTACCGGTAATAAGGAGCAAACAGGCCCTCATTCCCGTCATTGCGAGGCGCCGCGGAACCACTGCGCGCAGGTGGCGGCGAAGCAATCTTCCAAACGGCAAGCAGGTCTTCATTCCAAACCAATAAAGTACTTTTATAATATAATACACAATAAGAATAAAGGGATTTTTAATGAACGCCATCCCCACAATCCCCTGCATTCCAATCATTTACCAATCCATTTTTCTCCTTTTAATCTCCTTCTAACCTTTTTTCTGAAACGATTCTCTTTTTGAACTAAAATCGGTTATCTTTGCGCAAAATTTCAGAAAACGGTGATTCCCTGCAAACTGTTCAAACATAGTCTGATAGCGCTCTTGCTAGCCTTTAACATAGTTGGAATTAACTCATCTGTTCAGGCACAAACACATGAGGAAAAAGATGTACATGCCGCTGCACAGCATGATGAGCACGCTGTTGCTGCACATGGTGAGCAGAAAGAAAAGGGATTCGACGCCAAGGAAGTGATCCTGGGCCACGTAAAAGATGCCCATGACTGGCACCTGATGGATCTTGGCAGCACCCCGGTTACACTGCCGCTGCCGGTGATCATCTACAGCCCCGGAAAAGGACTGAAAGTGTTCTCCTCTTCCCGCTTTGAGCATGGCCACGCCTCCTACGAAGGTTACCGCCTGGTAAACGCCCACTATCTCCACGAGAAAGGATTGGATGCCAGCCAGTACCCCGATGGTAAAGTGATCGCAGTAGATGCTAACGATAATCCTACCGGCGAGAAGATCTACGACTTCTCCATGACCAAGAACATCACCTCTATGCTGGTGGCCGCCATCATCCTGGTATTGCTGATGCTGAATGTAGCCAAAGCCTACCGCGTACGTGGTTCCAAACAGGCGCCCAAAGGCTTCCAGAGCCTGATAGAGCCGGTGATCATCTTCATGCGTGATGAAGTGGTAAAACCCAATATCCCCGGTAAACACTACGAAAAATACACACCCTTCATACTCACTATTTTCTTCTTTATCCTGATCAATAACCTGATGGGACTGCTGCCCGGTTCTGCCAACGTTACCGGCAATATCGCCGTAACCGCCGCACTGGCTATCATCAGCTTCATCGCGATATTGTTCAGCTCCAACAAACATTTCTGGGGACACATATTTAACCCGCCCGTTCCGTTTGGCGTTAAATTCATCCTGGCCCCGGTAGAACTGATCGGTGTGTTCACCAAACCGGTATCACTGGCCATCAGGCTGTTCGCCAACATCCTGGCAGGTCACATCATCATCCTGAGCATTATTTCACTGGTGTTTATCTTCGGTTCTCTCAGCAAGATCGCCGGTTACGGATTCTTACCGGTAACCATCGCCTTCAACATCGTCATGATGATGCTGGAACTGCTGGTAGCATTTATCCAGGCCTTCATCTTCGCGAACCTGACAGCCGTGTTCATCGGCCAGGCCATGGAAGGTGGTCATGATGAACATCATCATTAATAAACAGCAAATTTTCTTAACAAACATATATACATTAAACTATGGCTCTTTTAACAATTTTATTGCAGGCTGCTGCTACTTCTGGTCTGGCTAAGGCTGGTGGTGCCGTTGGTGCTGGTATTGCTGCTATCGCTGCAGGTATCGGTGTAGGTAACATCGGTAAGAGCGCGCTGGAATCCATCGCTCGTCAACCGGAAGCTGCTAATGACATCCGTGCAAACATGATCCTGGCTGCTGCGCTGGTAGAGGGTGTTGCCCTGTTCGGCGTTATCGCAGGTCTGTTGGCAGTAGTGCTGTAAGACAACATTTATTACTGCATCCGGCGCACAGGGCAATGGATGCAGTAATGCTATTAAATAAATGCGAACCAAACATAAATTCTGAATCATGGATCTGTTAATGCCGGCATTAGGCTTGTTTACCATTTCATTCTTAATATTCGTTATCGTTTTCCTCATCCTGAAGAAATTCGCGTGGAAACCCATTCTTTCCACACTCAAGGAAAGGGAAACCTCTATAGCAGACGCTATCACAGCGGCTGAAAGAGTAAAAGAGGAAATGGCGCAGATGAAGGCAGAGCATGAGCACGTACTGGCAGAAGCTAAAGCAGAAAGAAGCAAGATACTGAAAGAGGCCAAAGACGCGAAAGACCAGATTATCAGCGAAGCCAAGGCACACNGCCCAGGCAGAAGCCAAAAAGATCATTAACGAAGCATACACTGCTATCGAAAACCAGAAGATGGCAGCCCTCACCGATGTAAAGAACCAGGTAGGTAACCTCGTTATTGAAGTAGCAGAGAAAGTGCTGAGAAAAGAGCTGTCTGATAAAGCAGCCCAGGAACAATACATTAAACAACAGGCAGAAAGCATTAAACTGAACTAACAGCAGTTAGCAGCCGGCTGTCAGCGTCTAACGCTGACAGCTAAAAGCTAATAGCCAACAGCTTAAAATATGGTAAATCCCCGTCTCGCATCCCGGTATGCAAAATCTTTGGTGGATCTGGCTGCTGAAAAAGGCCAGCTGGAAGCAGTGCGCGCAGATATGCAGGTGCTGCAGCAGATCATTCGCGGTAACCGCGACGTGGCCAACCTGCTGAAGAGCCCCATCATCAAACCGGATAAAAAACAGCAGATACTCACCGCCATCTTTGAGAACAGGATCAGCACGATCTCTAACGCCTTTATCAAACTGCTGGTCATAAAAGGCCGTGAAAGCAATCTGCCCGAAATAACTACAGCATTCGAAAAACAATATAACCAGCTGAAGAACATCAGCAATGTGAAGATCACTACTGCAGTACCCATAGATGCCGCCGTTCTGGGCGCCATCAGGCAGAAAGTAGAAGCTGGAACAGATAAGAAGATCGAACTGGAAATAGCCGTAGAACCGGATCTGATAGGTGGTTTTGTGCTGGAAACAGAAGACAGGCTGTATGATGCCTCTGTGCTCCGCGACCTGAAGGATATCAAGAAACAGTTTACACAGAACATTTACACACCCAATATCAGATAAAAAGCTATCAGTTGTTAGCTTTAGCTATTAGAAGTTGAATCTCGCTTTAATCGCTAACCGCTAACCGCCAACAGCTAAAAAATAAGCAATTACCCTTTTAAAAAGCATAATTATGGTTGAGATAAAACCTGATGAAATTTCGGCGATATTGCGCCAGCAATTAAGCAACTTCAATGCTGCTGCCGACCTGGAAGAGGTAGGGACAGTGTTGCAGGTGGGCGATGGTATTGCCCGTATATATGGATTGAATAACGTTCGCTCCGGTGAACTGGTGGAATTTGAGAACGGTACCAAAGCAATTGCCCTGAACCTGGAAGAAGACAATGTGGGTGTGGTATTAATGGGTGAGTATTCCGAAATTAAAGAAGGGAATAAAGTACGCCGTACCGGACGTATCGCTTCCATCAAGGTAGGCGAAGGTCTGGTAGGCCGTGTGATCAATACCCTGGGCGAACCGATAGACGGTAAAGGCCCTATCAGCGGTGAACTGTATGAAATGCCCCTGGAGCGTAAAGCCCCCGGCGTTATCTACCGCGAACCGGTAAAAGAACCCCTGCAAACAGGTATCAAAGCGATAGACGCCATGATCCCCATCGGCCGCGGACAACGTGAGCTGGTGATCGGCGACCGCCAGACCGGTAAAACCGCGATCTGTATCGATACCATCATCAACCAGAAAGAATTTTACGATGCAGGCAAGCCTGTATATTGTATATACGTAGCCATCGGCCAGAAAGCCTCCACCATTGCAGGTGTAATGAAAACCCTGCAGGACAATGGCGCTATGGCTTACACTACCATCGTTGCCGCTTCTGCTTCTGAGCCTGCCCCGCTGCAGTTCTACGCTCCGTTTGCAGGCGCTGCTATCGGTGAATTCTTCCGCGACACCGGCCGTCCTGCCCTGATCATTTATGATGATCTGTCTAAACAGGCGGTAGCTTACCGCGAGGTGTCCCTGCTGCTGCGCCGTCCCCCCGGCCGTGAGGCTTACCCGGGCGACGTATTCTACCTGCACAGCCGCCTGCTGGAACGCGCTGCCAAAGTGATCGCCAAGGACGAAATTGCCCGCCAGATGAACGATCTGCCGGAGTCTATCAAACACCTGGTAAAAGGTGGCGGCTCCCTTACCGCGCTGCCCATCATCGAAACACAGGCAGGCGACGTATCCGCGTACATCCCCACCAACGTGATCTCTATTACCGATGGCCAGATCTTCCTGGAATCCAACCTGTTCAACGCCGGTATACGTCCCGCTATCAACGTGGGTATCTCCGTAAGCCGCGTAGGTGGTAACGCCCAGATCAAATCCATGAAGAAGGTGGCCGGTACCCTGAAACTTGACCAGGCCCAGTACCGCGAAATGGAGGCCTTCTCCAAATTCGGCGGCGACCTGGATGCTGCTACCAAAGCAGTACTGGACAAAGGCGCCCGTAACGTGGAGATCCTGAAACAAGCCCAGTTCAGCCCCTATTCTGTAGAAAAACAGGTAGCCATGATCTACCTGGGTACCCAGGGCCTGCTGCGCGAAATACCCGTTAAGAGCGTAAGAGCTTTCGAAGAATCCTTCCTGCATGAAATGGAAGTGCGTCTGCCCGATGTGCTCAACGAGTTCAAGAAAGGTAACCTCGCTGAAGACGGTATCAAGCGTATGGTAGCTTTAGCCAATGAGCTGAAGCCCCGCTTCGCATAACATATTGAATCTTAGTCAAGAAGCCATCCTGCTTACGCGGGATGGCTTTTTTATTGCTGCTATAATTCCAGGTGATCCCATCCCGACATCATCTCTATTCCATTTCCATCCCTTGATATTTCCTTCCTTATTAGAATGGGATGAACCAGGGATCAATAAGGGAGTAACAAGGGATCAACAAGGAGATATCTCCTATCAAAGCCTGAATGGTACTGCATTACAGCGCGGTTAACTATTGGTGCTCACGAAGATGGAACATGGAAATCAGTTGATAATCAATTGGTTCAAAGGCGGCTAAGTTTACCGGCAAATTCCCCGCTTTTACCGGAAATCGCCCCTTTGTTGGCCGATTTGTTTATCCTGTAACTTTGTTTACACTGTAAACCAGCCTATTTTTGACGTAAATCTTCTTCCGCCATGTCGAAAATTTACTATTCCCTATTATTCTGTCTGTTCATCCCAGGCATGCTGTCTGCCCAGCATAAGATCGCTGGTAAGATTACAGATGCCAGAAAACGACCCCTGCCGGGCGTAAATATTTATATCAAAGGCACCTATGACGGCGCTACTGCCGGGGCAGACGGCAGCTTTTCCTTTACCACTACTGCCCAGGGTAACCAGGTGCTGGTGGCCAGCCTGATGGGCTTCCAAACCCTGGAACAGCCCGTTACCGTAGGCGGCCCGCTGCATCTTACGCTGATGCTGAAAACAGCGGTAAATGAGCTGAAAGCGGTAACCATCTCTGCCGGGAGCTTTGAAGCCAGCAGCGATAAACAGCACACCGTGCTGAAACCCCTGGACATCGTTACCACCGCCGGCGCCACTGCAGATATTGTGCAGGCCTTGAAAACACTGCCTGGTACACAGCAGGCCAATGACCGTGAGGGCCTCTTTGTACGCGGTGGCACCGGTTACGAAACGCAGATCTTTATAGACGGCCTGCTGGTACGCAACCCCTTCTTCACCAGCTTGCCCGATATGCCCGGCAGGGGGCGTTTCTCCCCTTTCCTGTTTAAAGGCACCACCTTCAGCAGCGNCGGCTACTCCGCCCAATATGGACAGGGGCTTTCTTCTGCGCTGGTACTGGAATCGGAAGATCTGCCCGCCCGCTCTTCGTATAGCCTGGGCGCTTCGCTGATCGGCATCAGCGGCGGACTGGATGAACTGTCCAAAGACAAGAAAGGTTCTTATGGTATTGAAGCGGATTACACCAACCTGGGGCCTTATTTTGATGTGGCCAAGCCTAAACAGGAGCCCAGCATATCGCCGGAGATCATTGGTACATCTGCCAATTTCCGCAGGAAAACCTCTTCTACCGGTATCATTAAGTTCTATGGTTATGGCAACTGGAGCAAAATGGGCTTCCGCAAAAGCAGCATTGAATATCCCGGCTACCAGGAACAGTTTGATGTGCGTAACCAGAACATCTATACGAACCTCACCTATAAGGAAAGCCTGGGCAAGGGATGGCGGGTGAACACCGGTTTTTCTTTCAGCGCCAACCGCGATAAGATCGCCATTGACACCCTGCAGAAGACACCGCAAACCAGTATACGTAGCAATTCCAACCTGGGGCAGCTGAGGCTGATGTTCAGCAAGAGCCTGGGCGTACTGTCTGTACTGCGTTTTGGCGGCGAATACCAGTATGCCACGGAAAGGTCCCGCTTTAACAGCTTTGCCGCCAACTATGACGATAACTATGCAGCCGGTTTTGCCGAAACGGATGTTTACTTCACGCCCAGGTTTGTAGGGCGTTTTGGCGGACGTACAGAATATTCCTCCATCCTTGATAAAGTGAATATTGCACCCCGCGCATCGCTGGCCTATAAGCTGGATGATTACAGCCAGTTCTCCCTGGCCTACGGCGATTACTACCAGAAGCCGGAGCCGCAGTACCTCCGCTTTAAACGCGATGAGCTGGGGTATATGAAAGCTACCCACTACATTGGCAGCTTTCAGCGGGTTGCAGGCGATTATACCTTCCGCGTGGAAGCTTTCTACAAAAAGTATAAAGACCTGGTAAAGACGGTGCCCGATACATCTACCACGGGAACCGGTTATGCAAAAGGGATAGAACTGTTCTGGCGGGATCGTAAGACGGTGAAAAACCTGGACTACTGGGTATCTTACTCTTACCTTGATACCAAACGCAATTACCTGTACTATCCCTTTGAAGTGCAGCCGGATTTTGCGGCCAAACATACCGCCAGCCTGGTAATGAAGAAATACTTCCCGAAGATCACGACCAATATAGGCCTTACCTACAGCTTTGCTACCGGGCGGCCGTATTATAATCCCAACCTGCCGGAAAGCAAGTTCATGTCTGAAAAGACAATCGACTTCAATACCCTGGGGCTCAGCGCCAGCTACCTGACCACAGTGGGCAAGGCATTCACGGTGTTCGTGGTATCTGTTACCAACGTATTTGACATCAAGCAGGTGTATGGCTACCGTTATTCTTCCGACAGGTTGCGCAGGGAAGAGATTGTGCCCAATGCCCCGCGCTTCGTGTTTGTAGGCATGTTCATGAACTTTGGTATAGACAGGCGCCAGGATGTGATCAACAACCTGTAATCACTATTGCATCATTGTATACATCTAAAAACTAAAAACGGATATATGAAACAGTTTACCCTTCTCTTCTTTTTAGCGGCTTTCGCTGCTGTTGGCGTTAAAGCGCAAAGTCCGCAGTACCAGGAGGCCATGGCCAAACAGGTAGCTCTTTTAGACCAGGGCAGCAGCTATAACCCCCAAACGCTGCTGGAGATTTCCAACACCTTTGAACGTATAGCCGCTACCGAGCAAAGCCAGTGGCTGCCCTACTACTATGCCGCCTATGCACAGGTGATGTCTGCCTTCATGCAGCAGGACAAAACCAGGATGGACGAGCTGGCAGACAAGGCGGAGGCCAATGCCACAAAAGCCGATGAGCTGAACAAGAACAGCGATGAAGTAGCCCTGATCAAATCCCTGATCGCTACCGTACGCATTTCTGTAGATCCGCCGGGCCGGGGCGCTCAATACGGCCCTGAATCCGGTATGCAGATCCAGAAAGCCAAGCAGATCAACCCCGAAAACCCCAGGGTGTATTTGCTGGAAGGCCAGGCCCTCTACTACACACCCGAACAGTTTGGAGGCGATAAGGCGAAGGCAAAAGAAACCCTGAAGCTGTCCCTCGAAAAATTCGCCGCCTTCAAACCCGCCGACAGCATCGCTCCGCACTGGGGTGAAGCAAGAGCGAAACAGTTGTTGGAGGAGGCAGGAAAGTAGTCCATAAACCATGGTCCATAGTCTATGGCATGTTCCAACGAGGTAGACGACTTACCTGATGGGGCAGGCTATGGACTGTGGGCTATAGACCATGAACTTCATTTCTTACCTTTACACTTATCGTTAACTATTGAGCAGCGTGTGATGATGTATTTTAAAGACCTGGACCCTGTTTTACATTCGCAGCTTCGACTGGCAGTAATGTCAATACTGGTGAGTGTACAGGAAGCGGAATTCACCTTACTGAAGGAAAGAACAAATGCTACAGCTGGTAACCTGAGTGTGCAGATCAATAAGCTGAAGGAAGCAGGCTATATTGAGGTCATTAAACAGTTCCGTGATAATTACCCGCAAACCCTCTGCAGGATAACCGGCGCAGGACGGCTGGCTTTTGAGAGCTACGTAAACGCCATTCAATCTTACCTTAAACCCGGGAAAACCGGTTGAACCAGCCATCCATGACTGCGGTGTTACTTCAGTTCTAAGAAATAACTTTATAAGAAGCCATAGATCGGCCTTTTCATTCAGTAAATGTTACTCCCATGAATACCCCTGGATCCCGGCTGAGAGTGGCTCCCACCTCGGCACTTGTATTGTCGTACGTAAAAGACCTGTATACCGAAGGGCTGAGCGGAAAGTACATGCAGTACATCGATTTCAGCGCTGTACAGGATCTGGCTGTAGCGATGAACAATATCAGCGCTCATTTTGGAGCGATAATAAGGCTGCGTAAAAGAATGGTGCGGTACCTGATCAAACAGTTCATTAACAGGTACCCAAGGCAACAGGTGTGCATCATTGCGGCGGGACTTGATCCCCTGGCCCTTACCCTCAGTGAAGATTATCCCCAGCTGCTCAATGGCATCTTTGAAGTAGACCAGGCATGGATGGATGAAAAGATCAGCATCTATGCGCAGTTGTCCTCACACCTGCCTTTACCCGTGTCTATACAGACAGACATCACCAATACAATTCAACTGAAACGCCAGCTGAGAGATGCCGGCTACAATGCGGCACAGCCCACCATCATCATATTTGAAGGCATCATCCACTACATTACGGAAGAGCAGTTCCGGGATATTATGCAGTGCTTTACTACCCGTAACGGCCGCAATACCGTGATCATGGACTATGGCCTGATACCGGAGGAGATCAGCAATCCCATGCACCGCAGCATGGCCATCGAAGTAGGAGAGCTGGCAGAAAGAGCGCTGAACGTAAAGTTTCACCGCTACAGCCGTAAAAAAATACTGAACACACTTGAACTGCTGAACGCAGAAGTATATAACATCTATGATATGCAGGCCGTAGAATACATTATGCACGGCCGCAACAGGGACTATTACCAGCCCGGTGACGGCATGCTTGAAATGGCTGCATTCCATTTGTAGCTGTTAGCAGCTGGCATGGCCTATGGCTAATAGCTGGCAGCTAACAGCGCTATTCCGATGCCAGTTCCATCTTCTTTAGTGGATTGCGGGTGTTTTCCTCGTAGGTCTGACGTTTTTCCAGTATATCCAGGCAGCTGAAGATAGCCTGCCGGAAGGAGGCGGCGTCTGCCAGGTTTTTGCCAGCAATGTCAAAGGCAGTGCCATGGTCAGGAGAGGTGCGCACAATGGGCAGTCCGGCGGTGTAGTTGATACCTTCGCCGCTGGCCAGTGATTTGAAGGGGATCAGGCCCTGATCGTGGTACATGGCCAGTACGCCGTCAAACTGCAGGTACATGCTGCGGGCAAAGAAGGCATCGGCGCTGTAGGGGCCGAAGGCCAGTATGCCGCTGGCTTTGGCCTGGTTAACGGCCGGGGTGATGTATTTGATCTCTTCATCGCCTATCAGGCCTTCATCGCCTGCATGCGGGTTAAGGCCCAGCACGGCGATGCGGGGTTTATCGATACCGAAATCCTTTACCAGGCTGTCTTTCATGAGCGTCAGCTTAGCCAGGATATTTTCTTTGGTTACATATTTAGCCACTTCTGCCACGGGCACATGCTCGGTGAGCAGTCCGACGCGCATATTATCTGTCGTCATGAACATCAGCACATCTTTGGCGTTAAAGGCATCCCGCAGGTAGGGGGTATGCCCGGTGTAGCTGAAATTGGCGGTCTGGATATTCTTCTTATGAATAGGGGCGGTTACCAGTCCCTGTATAACCCCGTCTTTCAGGCATTGGATGGCGGCGGCGAGTGAGCGGGCGGCATATTTTCCGCCGGTTTCATTCAGCACGCCGGGCGTTATCTGCACTTCCTCTTCCCAGCAGTTGTAAACGTTCACCTGCTTATGGTTGAGGCGGTTGAGTTCTTTCAGGCTCTGGTAGTTGAAATTGCTCTCGTTCATCAGTTTCCGGTAGAAATTGATGGTCTTGTTAGACGCAAAGATCACCGGTGTGCAAAACTCCAGCATCCTGTTATCTGCAAAGGTTTTGATCACCAGCTCTGTGCCTATGCTGTTGAGGTCACCTACGGTGATGCCGATTACCGGCTTGTTGATATGCGTGTTACTCATGCTTGAAACGCCAAAATAGCTTACAAATATACTCATATATACTAACTTTGACCCCTAACGATGTATACACTTAAAAAATCGCTGGGTCAGCACTTCCTCAGAGACGAGCAGATGAGCAGGAAGATTGTCCAGTCCTTACCTGTAATTCCCGGCCAGCAAGTATTGGAGGTGGGGCCCGGTGCGGGTGCCATTACTAAGTATTTGCTGGAGATCCCTGATATCAGCTTCCGGGCGGTAGAGCTGGATACCGAGAAGGTGCAGTACCTGGAGCAGACCTACCCCCTTATTAAAGGGAAGATCATCAACCAGAGCTTCCTGGAGATGCAGCCGCCTTTTGAAGGGCCTTTCAGCATTATCGGCAACTTTCCCTATAACATCTCTACCCAGATTATGTTCCGTGTACTGGAGTGGAAAGACCAGGTGCCGCAGGTGGTGGGGATGTTCCAGAAAGAGGTGGCCCAGCGTATTGCTGCAGGGCACGGTAACAAGGATTACGGCATTCTGAGCGTACTGATACAGGCCTGGTACAAGGTAGAGTACCTGTTTGAGGTGCATGAGCAGTGCTTTAACCCGCCGCCCAAGGTAAAATCTGCTGTGATCCGCATTACGCGCCTGGAGCAGGGCTATGATATTGCCAGTGAACGGAAGTTCTTTACCCTGGTAAAAACGGCTTTCAACCAGCGGCGTAAGCAGCTGAGGAACCCGCTGAAAGGATTATTTGACAAAACATACCTGCAGGACAGTATCTTCAGCAAAAGGGCCGAGGAGCTGTCTGTAGCAGATTTCGTAGCATTATCGCACAAGATGATATGAGCAGGAAAGCGTTAATTACCGCCAAAGTACATGAGTACCTGATCAACAGACTGGAAAAAAGCGGCTATGAGGTGATCTACCGGCCCTCTGTTACTTATGATGAGACCCTGGCCGCCATCCCTGAGTGCGCGGGTATGATCGTAACCACCCGCCTTAAAGTAGATAAACAACTGCTGGACCGCGCGGTGCAGCTGCAGTGGATAGGCCGCCTGGGCTCTGGTATGGAGCTGATAGATGTGCCGTATGCTGAGAGCAAGGGCATACGATGTGTAAGCAGCCCGGAAGGCAATTGCGATGCGGTTGGCGAGCAGGCCCTGGGCATGCTGCTGTGCCTTATGAACAATGTGCTGAAGAGCAACCTGGAGTTGCAGCGCGGTATATGGGAGCGCGACGGCAACCGGGGTTTTGAGCTGAATGGCAAGACAGTGGGCATTATTGGCTATGGCCATACCGGTGGTGCATTTGCACGCAAGCTGCAGGGCTTTGATGTAAAAATACTGGCCTATGATAAGTATAAAACCGGCTTCAGCGCCGGTTATGTGCAGGAAGCCAGTATGGAGCAGCTCTATGCCGAAGCAGATGTAGTGAGTGTGCACCTGCCGCTGACAGATGAAACCTATCACCTGGCCAATGCTGCTTTTTNCAGCGCGTTTGCCAAACCGGTATATTTCCTGAACACAGCCAGGGGGAAGATCGTGAACACCCCTGATCTTATTGCCGCCCTGGAAACCGGTACCATCGCGGGCGCATGCCTGGATGTACTGGAAAATGAAAAGCTGGCTACCTACAGTGCAGCAGAACAGGCGCAGTTTGAAAAGCTGTTACGGTTCCCCAATGTTGTATTAACCCCCCACATTGCCGGCTACTCCCATGAAGCAAGCATTAAAATGCCGCAATATGTGTTAGACAAGTTGAATATTTAAATTCCAAATTCCAAAACCCAAATTCCAAAGTGATCGTAGCGAAGATCTCCGCATTTTGGAATTTGGTATTGGTATTTGCACTGCGATTTGGAATTTCCCACCATGGGGGCTATATTTGTAAAAATACCACATAGTACAACGCTTCTGTGCAAATGGAGGCGTTGATTTTTTTTTCTTATTTCTAAAACCCAAAAAGTTATGTCTGGCGTTAACTATGTAACGAAAGAAACCCTTGAGCAAATGAAAGAGGAGCTGAACATGCTCAAGACTAAGGGAAGGGCTGAAATTGCCAGGGCCATCTCGGAAGCGAGGGAGAAAGGGGACCTCAAGGAGAATGCAGAATATGATGCGGCTAAAGAGGCGCAGGGGCTTCATGAAGCCAAGATTGCCACACTGGAAAATGCGATTGCAACGGCCAGGGTAGTGGAGGCTGATTCTATTGATACATCTAAGGTTTCGATTTTGTGTAAGGTAACGATCACTAATGTTGCTAATAAGAAAACGGTGACTTACCAGCTGGTGTCTGAAACAGAAGCAGACCTGAAAGCGGGTAAGATCTCTGTTACCTCCCCTATCGGTAAAGGGCTGCTGGGTAAGCAGGTGGGGGAGATTGCGGATGTGCATGCTCCCAATGGAAAATTAAAATTCAAGATCGATCATATTTCGATTTGATTCCACGGATGAAAAACTGATACAATCCACTTATCCCGTTCGTGTTAACCGGACGGGATTTTTTTCACCACTCAATGTTGTCATCCCATGTCTGTATTTACCAAGATCATTAAAGGAGAGATTCCCAGCTATAAGCTGGCGGAGAACGACCGTTTTTATGCCTTCCTGGATATTTTTCCGCTGGTACAGGGGCATACCCTGGTGGTGCCGAAGCTGGAGGTCGACAAGTTCTTTGATGTGCCTGATGAGCTGCTGGCAGAATGGCTGGTATTTGCGCGGCCGATTGCCAAAGCTTTGGAGCGTTCTTTTCCCTGCAACCGCGTAGGAATAAGCGTGGTAGGGCTGGAGGTTCCGCATGCGCATATGCACCTGATACCCATCAATTCAGCGGACGACATGAACTTTGCCCGGCCGAAACTGAAATTATCTGAAGCGGAGTTTAAAGCAGTGCAGGAAAAGATCAGGGCAGAGATGTTGACACATTAGGGGCATGGGGCACATTGAACCGGAAACCTACGCCATGGAGGGTTTCCAGCCTTATATCAGGGTCTGATTTGAAATATTTCCTCAGCTTGGTGATAAATACGTCCATACTGCGTCCCAGGAAGTAGTCGTCCTTACCCCATACATTGAAGAGGATATCTTCCCTTTTCAGGGCCTTATTGGCGTTATCGCAGAGGTACCTGAGGAGGTCGGCCTCTTTTTGGGTGAGGGTAACAGACTTCTGCTGTATCTGGTCGTGCAGGCGAAGGTCGTTATAATCAAATACGAGCTTACCGATCACGTACTGGGAGGGTTTTGCCGCCTGGCTGGCCTGTACCATGTTCTTGGTCCTTTTGAGGAATACCTCTATGCGCAATACCAGTTCCTGCAGGTTGATCGGTTTGGTGATATAGTCGTCCGCCCCGGTCTTGAAACCGGCAATTTTGTCCTCTACCATTGATTTGGCTGTGATGAACAGGATGGGGATCACATCGTTTCGTTTGCGGATCTGCCTGGCGAGTTCAAATCCGTTATCTTTTTCGGGGGTCCCCCCTTTCTTGGGGATCATCACATCCAGGAGGCAGATATCGAACGTGCGGTGCTGGAACTCTTCCCAGGCCATAAGGCCGTCTGTACAATGTCTGACCTCATATCCCACCTCTTCCAGCCGTTTCTTTGTTGCCGCACCAACGTTCGGATCATCTTCCACAAATAGGATTCTTGCTTTCATAGTTGCAGTGATGCTGATTAATATAAAATGTCACATACTCTACCATAGTCGCATTAATGGTAATTACTGATTGTTATGGCGCTGTCCCGGGCCCTTGTCATGGAGTTACCTATTAGAATTTTAGTCAAAGTAAATACAATTTCTGAATTTTAGAAATAACCTTTTGACGGGGGCCACTGTTCAGTCGATAGTTGTAAGTCGTTAGTTGTTAAAAGGTTTCTGTCAGCGACTGGTAAATAACCGCTAACGACTGGCCACTCTCTCCGGATTTTGCTGCAAGAACTGTTCCCATCCTTTTGCTTTCGGAAGGCCTGCCAGGGGGCTGCTTTCCTGGAAAAAGTGACAAACGGCTACTGCGAGGGCATCCGTGGCGTCCAGGAACTCAGGTCGTTCTGAGAATGCCAGGATGCGCTGCAGCATCTGCCATACCTGCTCCTTGTCTGAATTACCGTTACCGGTGATGGATTGTTTAACCTTTTTGGGAGAATATTCTGCAACCGTAAGCCCGGCCTGCATGGCCGTTGCAATGGCTACTCCCTGGGCGCGGCCCAGTTTCAGCATACTTTGCACGTTCTTGCCAAAGAATGGCGCTTCGATGGCGCAGCAGTCAGGTTTGTACAGATGGATCAGCTCATTTACGCGGGCGTGGATCAGTTGCAGCCTTTCATAGTGGTCCTTATGACTGGATAGTTTAAGCACATCCATTTTTATAAGACTGGCCTTTTTGCCTTCCGCCGCTATCAGACCGTACCCCATTACCAGCGTTCCCGGGTCAATCCCAAGAATTATTTTTGACTTCTTTGCCAACCGGAGTTTATTTTTGCCAAAATCTTGAATGTCTGAACAAAAGTACCAAAATAATTCTCAATTACCTGTTAGGCGCAGGCCTTTTTAGCTGGCTGGCCTATTCCATCTACAACCAGGTAATACATCAGCCAGACCTTTCTACTTCCCTGAAACAGATGTCTTTCACCCTTCAGCAGAAGGGGGGTATATCCCTGGCGCTTGTGCTGATCCTCATGCTTTTTAACTGGGGCCTGGAGGCCCGTAAATGGCAGCTGCTTGTACGGTCGCTCGAAGAGGTGTCCTTCCTGAAGGCCTTCAGCGCGATCCTTTCGGGGGTGTCTTTATCGATCAATACGCCTAACCGTATAGGCGAATACGGGGGTCGAATGCTGTATCTCAGCAACCAGAACAAGCTGAAATCCATTGCCGCTACCGTGGTAGGAAGCCTCAGCCAGCTCATTATCACTATTATCTTTGGGTTAACAGGGTTGATATTTTATATCAACAACTTCCCGCTGGTAAAGGCCAACGGTTATTTTGCCCCTAATTTCTGGGAAAAAATTTTACTGGGCCTCCTGATCCTTATTGGCGCCTTGACTATATTATTATATTTTCGGTTACAGATCATTGTTGCCATTTTTGAAAGGATCCCAGCCCTAAGGAAGGCAAAGGTGTTTGTACAGATCATTACCCGCTATACCAATGCAGAATTGCAGTACCTCCTGCTCCTTTCCGCCTGCCGGTACGTGGTCTTCTCGGCACAGTATTTGATTTTGCTTGACACGTTCGGTGTGGAAATGCTGTGGTGGCAAGGTTTTCTGATGAATGCTGTGATCTACCTGGTAATGGCCCTGGTGCCCACAATAGCCGTAGCAGAATTGGGATTGAGAGGAAAAGTAAGCCTGTATTTCCTCGGCCTGCTGAGCACCAATACCGCAGCAATCATTGCCGCCACCGTAGGTATCTGGTTGATCAACCTCCTGTTACCTGCTATACTAGGGAGCATACTGCTGCTGGGAGTAAAGATTTTTAAGGATAAATAGATCCATCGATGAGGTATTTTATACTCATAAATTTACTGGTAGGTTTACTCTGCAGTTATCCCGTTAAAGCCCAGAACGAGTTTTGTGGTATTACCAATGGAAGTTTCCATGCCGGAGAGTTTATGACCCTGAAAGTATTTTACCGCCTTACCGGTGTGTACATTGGCGCAGGAGAGGCCACCTTTAACTGCCTGGCAGAAAAGCTGAACGGCCGTGACGTATATCACCTGGTAGGAGAGGGCAAAACTTACCGCGCATATGACTGGTTCTTTAAAGTGAGAGACAGATACGAAAGTTATGTGGATACCGCCACCCTGAAGCCCCTTAAATTTATACGTAATGTGAGTGAGGGCGGGCATACTATATACAACAACGTTACATTTGATCATCCTAATAATACAGCCAGCAGCACCAACGGTACCTTTAAAGTACCTGATTGCATACAGGATGTGGTGAGCGCTGTTTATTACGCACGCAACATCAACTTTGACAAGTACAAGCCGAATGATAAGATCACTTTCAGCATGTTCCTGGACGATAAGGTGTACAACATCTACATCCGCTATATCGGCAAGGAGGAGGTGAACACCAAGTTCGGGAAGTTCAGGGCCATTCACTTCAAGCCCTTGCTGATTGAAGGAACCATGTTCAAGGGCGGTGAGAAAATGGATGTATGGGTAAGCGATGATGCCAATAAGATACCCCTCCGTATTGAAAGCGAGATATCTGTAGGCAGTGTGGTGGTAGACATGATCAATTACAGGAACCTGCGGCATCCGCTGTCATCTTTGCTGAAGAAGAAGTGAACGGGGGAGTTCATGGTCGATGGTCCATTTTAACACTTCCTTGCGGTATAAAATTCTATATTTGTTCAAATTATCAACCCATACGTACTATGGAAGAGCGTAAACCTAAGATATTGCTGGCAGAAGATGATACCAACCTTGGTATGGTACTGAAGAATTACCTGGAGCTGAATGACTATGACGTGGAGCTTTGCCGTGATGGGATCCTTGCCCTGGCTGCCTTCAGGCGCGATAAATTTGATCTGTGCCTGTTGGACATTATGATGCCGAATATGGATGGTTTTAAGCTGGCGGAAGAGATCCGCGATGTAGACCCCGATATTCCCCTGTTCTTCCTGTCTGCCAAGACCATGAAGGAAGATATCATCCAGGGTTACAAGCTGGGGGCCGACGACTATATCGTTAAACCTTTTGACAGCGAGCTGTTGCTGCTGAAGATCAAGGCTATCCTGAAACGTAACCAGGAGCTCAACAGTAAGGAAGAAGATCAGCATGAGTTTACCGTAGGCCGCTATGAGTTTAATGCGCGGCTGCGCACCCTCAATCACGATGGAGCATCTCATACGCTGTCTCCCAAGGAAAATGAGCTGCTGCGTATGCTCTGCGAGCATAAGAATGACCTGCTTCCCCGTGAGCTGGCCCTTAAAAAGATCTGGGGCAGCGATACTTACTTTAACGGCCGCAGCATGGATGTGTACATTGCCAAGTTACGCAAGTACCTGAAAGATGATCCGGATATTGAAATAGTGAATATACACGGAAACGGTTTCCGGTTAGTGGTGAAGGAATAGCTATCAGCTGCCGGCATTTAGCTGTTAGCTGGTTAATCTTTCGGCAGCTAAGTGCCAGCAGCTAAATGCTAACAGCTAGAACAACATGTTGGCCCCTCCTCTGTTTGGCGTCTTTCCTAAATGCACATACGCTTTTTCTGTTACTTCTCTTCCCCTTGGTGTGCGCTTAATAAAGCCTTCCTGTATCAGGAACGGTTCATATACTTCTTCCAGGGTGCCGGCTTCCTCGCCTACGGCGGTAGCAATGGTGGTGATACCTACGGGGCCGCCTTTGAAGTTCTCAATGATTACGTTCAGGATGCGGTTATCCATTTCATCCAGCCCGTATTCATCTACGTTCAGGGCTTTGAGGCTGAACCTGGCGATGTCCAGGTCGATGGTGCCGTTGCCTACTACCTGTGCAAAATCGCGCACCCGGCGCAGCAATCCATTGGCAATACGCGGGGTGCCGCGGGAGCGCCTTGCTATTTCCATGGCGGCTTCTGAAGTGATCTTTGTCTGCAGCAGTCCGGCCGCCCTCCAGATAATCTTCTGCAAGGTGGCGGCAGTATAATATTCCAGCCTTGATTTAATGCCGAAGCGCGAAAGGAGCGGCGCCGTAAGCAAACCGCTGCGGGTGGTGGCCCCTATCAGGGTAAACGGGTGGAGGTTGATCTGTATGGAGCGTGCACTGGGACCGGTGTCTATCATGATATCTATCCGGTAGTCTTCCATGGCGGAGTACAGGTATTCTTCCACCACGGTGCTGAGCCGGTGTATCTCGTCAATGAACAGCACATCCTTATCTTCCAGGTTGGTGAGCAGTCCGGCGAGATCGCCCGGTTTTTCGATTACCGGACCCGATGTTTCGCGGATGTTTACGCCCAGTTCATTGGCCACAATGCGCGACAAGGTGGTTTTACCCAACCCGGGAGGCCCGTGGAACAGGATATGGTCCAGCGCCTCTCCCCGCATTTTGGCGGCCTTGATAAATACTTTCAGGTTTTCAATGATCTGATCCTGCCCGGAAAATTCTATGATCTCCCGGGGGCGTATACTGTTCTCAAACTCTTTTTCGGCCGCACTCAGGCGGGTCTCATCTGGTCTTATATGCGGATTGGACATACTCTGCTGAAAGTGCCCAAAAATACGTAATTAATGGCGTATGGGTTTGCATGTTTATTTGTATATTAGTTTATTTGTGCATTAATAGCAGCTATCAGCTTTCAGCTGGCTGCTAAATGCCAACAGCTGACAGCTTAAAACCACACCCAATATGAACAGGATCTGCCTTACCGGTTTAGTGCTACTGGCCTTCTGCACTGCCGGACACGCCCAGGATACCATCGACAGCTCGGAAGTAAGACGCATTATTACCACACTTGCAGCAGATGATATGCAGGGACGAAAAAACATTTACGCCCGGTATAGACAAAGCTGCCACTTTTATAGAACAGGAATTCCAGAAGGCTAGTCTGCAGCCCTGGCAGAACGCCAAAGGCTTCCGGCAATCGTTTTATATGTACCGCATTAAGCCGGTGTCTGTACAACTTACCATTAATAAAGAACCCCGTATACCCGATAACGTTATTGTGCAAAGTACTGCCGGCCAGCTTACCTGGAACCAGGAAGGACAGGTGGCAGAACAGCATGTAAAAGCCGGAGAAAATTTCTACGAGCGCATCCGTGAGCTGCGCAAGCATAAGGGCAATACGTTTGTATGGGTAGATGCCGCCCAGAGTGAAGCCTTCCGCCAGTACCGCCAGTACCTGCAATCCAGCAACCTGATGGCAGACAGCGCTAACCTGGTGCTGGTACTGCAGGAGCCCGCTGACTCTGCCATTCACAGCGTGAACCTGGAAGTGCGCCAGCAGGTAACGCCGCTTCCGCTCTTTAACGTAGTAGGCATGATACCCGGCAGCACCCGGCCGGATGAATATGTGATCTTCTCTGCTCACTATGATCACCTCGGCATTATACCCGCGGTAGCACAGGACAGCATCGCCAACGGCGCCGATGATGACGCCAGCGGTACCACCGCAGTGATCTGCCTGGCTAATTACTACAAGCACCATCATCCCGCACGCACCCTGGTATTTGCCGCCTTTACCGGCGAAGAGATGGGCAGCTACGGCGCCCGCTACTTTTCGCAGCAGTTTGCACCTGAAAAGGTAGTGGCCATGTTCAACATAGAGATGATCGGTAAAGAGGCCAAATTCGGGAAGAACAGCGCCTTCATCACTGGTTTTGAACGCTCTGATTTCGGAGAGATCCTGCAGCGTAACCTGGAAGGTTCCGTATTCCGCTTTCACCCGGATCCATACCCGGAACAACAGCTTTTCTTCCGTTCTGATAATGCTACCCTTGCACGTTTAGGTGTGCCCGCCCATACTATTTCCACTGACCAGATCGATGTGGATTCCCTGTATCATACCGTTAATGATGAGGTAGAAAGTCTTGATATCCGGAACATTACCAACACGATCGAAGCGATTGCGAAAAGCGCCGTTTCTATAGTAGACGGGAAGGATACGCCCACACGCATTCAACCGGAGAGCCTTGCACCGGGTTCTGCAAAAAAGCCCTGATAGCCGTTCGGTAACGTATATGGTTTTTGTCTGATTCTCCCACGAAATACACTTTTTCTCAGAAAGAAGCGTTATTTTCATGGGAGAATTCCACTATCTCCACATTTTAAACCATATCAAAATGCGACCTAAACTCCACCAACTTTGCGGAGCACTGGCAATGATGTCAGTTGTAATGTTCTCCGCCTGTTCGAAACAAGATTCTGCCGGTACGGTACCAGACCCACAAGCTGAGGGCAAGATCAGCTATGAAATGGTAGCCGTTAATCCCACTTCAAGGCTCAGTGGCGATGCCACCACCGGAGCTGAACGGCTGGCTTCTATCACGAACAACCCGTCTATGGCTAAAACCACGGCCTTTGACTTCACCTGGACCGAGGTAATGGTAAGGGTACGGGAATTAAAATTTGCAGCTAAAAAAGGGGATAGCGAAGTTGAGTTCAGTGCAAAGGTAGACAGATTGGTAGATGTATTGAAAGCCATCGGTTTTCTTGGGGTAATAGACATTCCAAAGGGTACTTACAAGTATGTAAAAGTATTCGTAAAAATAGCCGGCGAAGAGCCTAAACCTGCGGCGATCATGAGCGGGAAGATCACCTGGGATGGTAATGATATTCCATTCACCATCCGTCTTTCCGGGACTGCTACGATGAAAGCAGATGCAAAGAACGTTGTGGTGTCTGACACCTCGCTGACCTTCAAAGGCAAACTGAAACTTGACCTGAAACTGGTAATGGCCAAATTGCAGGTAGGCGACTTTACCGGTACAATGGAAGGCGGCCACCTGGTGATCAACATCAACGTAAATGATAAGAGAGGTAAGAAAGTGAGAGACGGTCTTGAAAACGGCGTAAGCTGTGATCATCGCCGTGGTAATGACTAAGCTAAGCTGAAAAGATCTTACTGATTTCCGTTAGCAGGAATAGGGAATAACAACCGCTTGCCAGGTTACATCCTTATTCCTGCTTTTTTTATGCACCCAAAAATACCGCTATGACACAACCGGAAGCGCTTGCCAAAGATGAACAATTGTGCTGGTCACCCGGAACAGGGACGGATGTATGGGCCATATTCCAGGCAGCCATGCAGGGCGATCTGCCTGCTATCCGACGGCTGCTGCAGAAGGATGCTGCGCTCGTCAACTGCCATTACGACTATCGTAATCCCCTGTATTTTGCTGTACGCGAAAATCAGCCGGAAGCAGTTGCGTACCTGATAGAGCAGGGTGCTAATCCCTTAAGGTCGGGCGCCAGCGATACCTTATTGCAGATGGCAAGAGATCGCGGGTATACTGCAATACAACAGTTGCTGGAGAATACCATTGCGGGGAAGGGAGGACGGCCTGAAGGAGTGGCCATTGCAGCTGCCATCAGGAACCGCGACCATGAGCAGGTGCGTACACTGCTGGATGCATCGCCCGCATTGATACATGCCTGTGATGAAAATACCAATCAGCCCATTCACTGGGCCGTAATGACCCGGCAACCGGCGCTGATCGATGAAATGCTGGCGCGCGGGGCTGATATAAATGCAACGCGCAGAGATGGTGCACGGCCCATACATCTTTGCAACGGCGATTATGACTACCGTGGTTGGCGTGACGTACCTGCAGATACGGTGGCCACACCAGATGATATCTACCGGCTGCTGGTGGCGAAGGGCGCTTACCTGGACATCTACATGGCCGCGCTGAAGGGAAACATAGAGCGGGTACGCGAGCTGCTGGACCAGGATCCCTCACTTGTCAATCGTATATCTGATTGCTTCACCGGTTATGGTGGTTCTGGCGCCGCACTTACCAATGCAGCGGCTGGCGGACATTTAGCTATTGTGCAATTGCTGCTGGAACGTGGCGCTGATCCCAATTTACGGGAGGAAGGTGTTGCACCGCAAGGCCATGCCTTACATAAAGCTGCCGCCAGGGGACATCTGGCTATCGCAAAACTGTTACTGGAACATGGCGCCTTTCCCAATCCAGAGGTGGAAAGTTCTGCTGATGCGCTTAGTATGGCCATCAATAACGGGCATACTGACATGGTGGAACTGCTTTGTTCTTATGGTGCAGCCAGACGGGTACATATGCTGGGCTATATGGGAGATATACGCACCGCAGCTGCGATGTTTGCAGTAAACCCCTCGCTGGCAAATAATCCGGATGCGCTTGAAAATGCTGCAGGTCAGGGACATGATGCTTTTGTACGCCTGATGCTGCGATATCAACCCGGGTTGGCCCGGAAAATTGCAGTGGGGGTACGAACACAGGGATCCCAGGACCCGATAAGGACACAGGAGCTGACGTCATTCCTTTTCAGCCATGGTATGAATCCCAATTTTAAAAGCTGGCTGGGTATCACGCCGCTTCATTTCTTTGCCAAGTACGGAGACACCGCAAATGCAGCACTCTTTATAAAGCAGGGGGCTGATGTAAATGCGGTGGATGAAGAGTACTGTGCTACGCCATTAGGTTATGCTGTAAAATTCAAGTAAAAAAGAGATGGTACTGTTCCTGCTGGAGCATCAGGCCGATCCCAATTTGCCTGTCAGCCCTGCATGGGCAAGGCCCCTGGCCTGGGCAAACAGGAGGGGCCTTGAAGCAATTGCCACCATTCTCAGGCAACACGGCGCTTTATAATAGTTATTTGATAATGATCCTGCTGAACACCGGGAAGTGATCTGAGGCAAAATGCCCTTTCCAGGTATTGGAGAGCGAAGCATGTTGTAATACAGAGATATTTCCTTTCAGGAATATATAATCAATCGGCGCATCTCCCCGTTCTGCGCGTTTAAACCCATTGAAAGTACCATCAGGACCGAAGTGCGGTGTTTTGCTGNCGGCTTTGCTGTCTGTTAAATGCAGCGGATCGCTGTTGTTCATGNTCACCTGTATCGGCTCATCAGTGGGCGTGGCGTTGAAATCTCCGGTGATCACAGCTGGTGTTCTACCAGCAATAGCGGCTACCTGCTTCAGCAACAGATGTGCACTTTCCCTGCGGGCTACCGTGCCTATGTGATCAAAATGCGTATTAAAATGGATGAATACCTGTTTGGTCTTTTTATCGCGAAACTTTCCCCAGGTTACAATACGTGTGATAGCGGCATCCCATCCCTTGCTGCCCGGCACATCAGGCGTGGCGGATAACCAGAAGGTCTTGCTTTGCAGCAGCTGTAAACGGGTGGTATCATAGAAGATAGCGGAGTATTCGCCCTGTGTTTTGCCATCGTCGCGCCCTACACCGATGTATTTGTATTGTGGCAGTCGTTGCTGCAGGTCTGTTATCTGCTCATACAAAGCTTCCTGCACGCCCAGCAGCTGGGCTTCGTAAAACAGTACAGCACTGGCAACCTTATCCTTACGGTAGGGCCAGGCGTCCAGGCTGTCTCCGGGGTTGTTATAGCGGATGTTGAAGGTCATAACGTTTAGTGGCGTCTGCGCTGCGGCTACAGTACCAATGAGCAGCAACAGGTACAATAAGCATGTCTTTCTCATGAATGGTTTTAGTTTAGGTTTATAAAAATAACAATGCTGCAGCGAAGTTGTAGTACTTAGCTGTTAAGTTATTATGAGCGGTAATTGTATACAATAAGAAAGGGTGTTACACCGCTGTATACGGCATAACACCCTTCTGTTTTGTTATATCTTTCTTACACAACTACATTGATCATCCTGCCCTTTACGATCACCAGCTTCTTCAGCGGCTTACCTTCCATCCATTTCTGTACTACTTCATTGGCCAGCACTTCCTGTTCGATGGATCCATTGTCTGCATCGAGGGCAAAGCCCATTTCCGTGCGGGTTTTACCATTGATGGCAATGGGATAGTTAAAGGCGCTTTCCTTTACATACTGCTCTTCAAACACCGGGTAAGCAGCATCGAGGATGCTGGTAGTGTTACCCAACAGGTGCCACAGCTCTTCGCTGACATGCGGTGCAAATGGCGCCAGCAATATCAGCAAAGGCTCCAGTATGCTACGCTTGTTGCACTTCAGGGAGGCCAGCTCGTTCACACAGATCATGAACTGGCTTACTGCGGTGTTATAAGAGAAGTTGCTGGTATCGTTGTCTATTTTCTGGATGGTCTTGTGCAGCACTTTGAGCTCTTCCGGGGTGGCGGGTGCATCTTTTACGATCAGGCCTTTCTGCTCGTCTGCATAAAGGCGCCACAGCTTTTTCAGGAAGCGGTGCACCCCTTCAATGCCTTTGGTTTCCCAGGGTTTGGACTGCTCTACGGGACCCAGGAACATTTCATACATACGGAAGGTGTCTGCGCCGTATTTCTCTACGATATCATCCGGGTTGACGGTGTTGTAACTTCTCTTACTCATTTTTTCGAGCAGGGTACCGCAGATGTATTTACCATCTTCCAGAATAAATTCAGCTGCGCTGTAGTCAGGCTTCCACTGGCGGAAGGCCGCAGTATCCAGCTCTGTACCGTCTACGATGTTCACGTCCACATGCAGCTCATCTGTTTCATACTGGTCTTTCAGACCGGCGGAAACAAATGTATTGGTGCCGCGCACGCGGTATACCAGGCGGGAGCTGCCGCCGATCATACCCTGGTTGAGGATCTTTTTGTAAGGCTCGTCAAAGCTGATATAGCCAAGGTCGTACAGCACCTTTGTCCACAAACGGGAGTACAGCAAATGTCCTACGGCATGTTCGGTACCGCCTACATAAACATCCACCTGGTTCCAGTAATCAGTGGCTTTACGGTCTGCAAATGCCTGGTCGTTATGCGGGTCGGCATAGCGCAGGAAGTACCAGCTGCTACCTGCATAACCGGGCATGGTATTGGTTTCGCGGCGAACGCCGGGGGCAATGTCCACCCAGTCAGCTACATTGGCCAGCGGGCCTTCGCCTTCTTCGCCGGGCTTGTAATTTTCTACGTGCGGCAGTTCTACGGGCAGGTCTTTTTCATCTACCGCATAAGCTATACCGTTTTTATACACAATAGGGAAGGGTTCGCCCCAATAACGCTGGCGGCTGAAACCGGCATCCCTCATTTTATAATTGATCTGGCGTTTGCCGATGCCCATTTCTTCCACCTTTTGCGCCACGATGTCTATAGCGGAGCGCATGTCCACACCGTTCAGGAAATCGCTGTTCTGCAGCACGGCATCCTTGGTGGGATTGGCCTCTGTTCCGTTAAAGGCATCGCCGATTATATTAGTGATGGGAATATTAAAGTGGCGGGCAAACAGGAAATCGCGCTGGTCGCCACAGGGTACGGCCATAATGGCGCCGGTACCATAACCAGCCAGCACGTATTCTGAGATCCAGATAGGAATAGGTGTTCCGTTAAAGGGGTTCAGGGCATAGGCGCCGGTAAAGCAGCCGGTGATCTGTTTCACTTCAGCCAGGCGTTCGCGCTCTGAACGGCTTTGTACATAGTCCAGGTATTTCTCTATTTCGGCCTTCTGTTCCGGTGTGGTGATCTGGCTCACCAGCTCATGCTCGGGCGCCAGCACCATAAAGTCCACTCCGAAGATAGTATCCGGGCGGGTGGTATACACGGTGAGGGGCAGGGAGGAATCCTGGATCTGAAAAGTGATCTCCGCGCCCTGGCTCTTACCGATCCAGTTGCGCTGCATCTCTTTCAGGGCCTCGCTGTAGTCTACCTGTTCCAGGCCTTCCAGCAGGCGGTTGGCATATTCGGTAATGCGCAGGAACCACTGGCGCATCTTTTTCTTGATCACGGGATGGCCGCCACGTTCGCTTACGCCGTTCACCACTTCATCGTTAGCCAGTACGGTGCCTAATGCGGGACACCAGTTCACTTCTGCAAACGCCAGGTAGCCCAGGCGATAGTGCATCAGTATTTCACGCTGGCGGCTTTCGTCAAAGCTTTTCCATTCAGCCGCGCTGAACCGGATGGAGCGGTCGCCCGGGCATTCATGCGCCTGGTTGCCTTCTTTTTCGAAGATGGCGGTCAGTACGGCGATGCGCTCGGCCTTGCGGGACTGGCGGTTGTACCAGCTGTCAAACAGCTGCAGGAAGATCCATTGGGTCCATTTATAGTAAGAGGGGTCCGATGTACGGAATTCCCTTTCCCAGTCAAAGCTGAAGCCGATGTTATTCAGCTGCTTACGGAAAGCAGTGATATTCTGCCCGGTGGTAATGGCGGGGTGCTGCCCGGTTTCCAGCGCATACTGTTCTGCCGGCAGGCCAAAGGCGTCGTAACCCATGGGGTGCAGTACGTTGAATCCTTTCAGCCGTTTGTAACGGGCGTAGATGTCTGATGCAATGTAACCCAGCGGGTGGCCTACGTGTAAGCCGGCGCCGGAGGGATAGGGAAACATGTCCAATACATAGCATTTGGGCCTGGAGCTATCATTACTTACCCGGTAAGCATTGGTCTGCTTCCAGTGCTCCTGCCATTTTTTTTCTATATCTCTGTAATTGTATTCCATTTTGTTAAAAAAATCCGTTCGGATTGGCAAAATTAAACATAACTGCCAATTTTTATTATTTTCGCCGATAAACTCTAGGTTAATGGCGCAACCGGGAAAATCATCAGCAAAGAGATCAAAACCATCATACTTATACTCAATCATCGGCGTAGCACTGGTATTGTTCCTGCTGGGCACCCTCGGCCTCATTATTATCCATGCCAACCGGCTGAGCGCCTATTTCAAGGAAAGTATTGAGATCCAGGTGATCCTGCGCGATAATGTAAAGGAAGAGCAGGCCACCGCTCTCCGGGATTCTATTGCACAAAAGCCATATGTAAAGTCTATTGAGTACGTGTCCAAAGATATGGCCGCCGCCCGGTTTAAAAAGGAATTCGGGGAAGACTTTATTAACCTGCTGCAATATAATCCTTTATATGCCAGCATCAATATTAAGGCAAATGCCGGTTATGTGAATGCAGACAGTTTACGTATTATAGAAAATAACCTGACGCGCCAGAGTGTGGTACGTGAAATATCCTATCAGCGCCTGCTGGTAGACAAGCTGAACGAGAATGTGCGGAAAATAGGCTTTGTAATGCTGGCCATCAGCGCCCTGCTGGCCATCATCGTGATCGTACTGATTGATAATACGATACGGTTGGCTATGTTCAGCAACCGTTTCCTGATAAAGACCATGCAGATGGTGGGCGCCACCCGCTGGTTCATTGCCAAGCCATTTGATATACGTAGTATTATCAACGGGGCATTGAGCGCTATCATCGCTATCGCCGGACTGGTAGGCCTGATCTATTTTGCCGACCAGTGGCTGCCTGAATTAAGCGGTCTGCGTGATTACTTTATGATCACCGTGCTGTTCCTGGGAATGATCATCATCGGTATCTGTATCTCCCTGGTGAGCACGCATCGTTCTGTAATGAAGTACCTGAAGCTGAAACTGGATGATCTTTATTAAAACCAATCATTTCTAACTGATAAGAAATTTAACCTGGTATGGTCAAAGAAACTAAACCTGCAGACAAACTGATCACAGACAGCCGTCCGCTGTTTGCAAAAGATAATTTTAAGATCATGCTGGCCGGGCTGGCAGTGATCGTAATCGGCTTCCTGTTGATGCTGGGCGGTTCCAGCGATGATCCCAATAACTTCAAACCGGAGGAAGTATACAGCTTCCGCAGGATCACCCTTGCACCCATTGTAATTGTACTGGGCCTGCTCATTGAAGTATATGCCATAATGCGGAAACCTAAAGCCTGACCCGATCACACCTGTAAAGAATGACCATATTTGAAGCGATTGTTATTGCCATTGTAGAAGGGCTGACTGAATTTCTGCCGGTCTCATCTACCGGCCATATGATTATTACCAGCGCGCTGCTGGGCATCAGCAAAGATGAGTTCACCAAACTATTTGAAGTATGTATACAGCTGGGCGCTATCCTGGCTGTAGTAGTGCTTTACTGGAGAAAGTTCCTGGTATTTGACAAACACCGCCTGAATTTTTATTTCAAATTATTTATAGCCGTTATCCCCGCGCTGATCGTGGGCTACCTTTTTGGCGATAAAATAGACGCCATGCTGGAAAGCCCGCTGGTGGTGGGCATTACCCTGCTGCTGGGCGGCATTGTGCTGCTTTTTGTAGATAACTGGTTCCTGCATCCGGAAGTGGATACAGATGAAAAAATAGACGTTTTCAAGGCGCTTCGCATTGGTTTCTGGCAATGTATTGCCATGATACCGGGCGTAAGCCGCAGCGCTGCCACTATCATAGGCGGGATGCAGCAGAAGCTGACCCGTAATGTGGCCGCTGAATTCTCCTTTTTCCTGGCCGTGCCTACCATGGCTGCCGCCACGGGTTATAAGCTGCTGAAAGGAAGAGAACTGCTCACCGCTTACCCCGAAAACCTGAAACTGTTGCTGATCGGCAACATAGTAGCCTTCGTAGTAGCCATCCTGGCCATCAGATTTTTCATTGACTCATTAAAGAAATACGGCTTCAGAATGTGGGGTTATTACCGCATTGTTGTAGGCATTATCATCCTGGCGGCGATCGCCATGGGGTATAAATTAAATGTTTAGATGTTTAAAGGTTTGAGGGTTTGAACGTTTGAAGGTGCCCTGATAATTATGGCCACTTTCAAACGTTCAAACCCTCAAACTTTCAATCCTTATACTTTTATGAAACAATTTCTGTTGTATTTGTTAGTCCTTAGCTCCGTTGTTGCCCGCGCACAAAAGAACTATGTACCAGCCGTTATTATCAGCCAGCAAAACGATTCGCTCCGTGGTTTTATAGATTACCGCAACTGGCGTATCAATCCTGAACAGATCTCATTTAAACAAGACCTGCAGGGCCATGAGCAGCGATTCAGCGCCGGTGACATAGCCGGTTTCCTGGTTACTGCTGAAAATGAACTGTATGTAAGCCGCCAGGTAGAACTGGATGTAACGGTGCAGACCATCGACAACCTGCTTGCCACAGGAGAGCGGGTTACCAGGAATGATACGGTGTTCCTGCTGACTATTGTGAAAGGCGCCTATAACCTGTACCTGTTCAACGACAGGAATGATCAGCCGCATTTCGTGTATGACAGCGCCGGGGTGCCTGCTAAAGAGTTAAGGCTCGTTAAAAGCAGGGCAAGTGATGGCTCTAACGCAATCGCTACCTTTCCGCTTTACCAGCGGCAGCTGAGCTACCTGTTTGCCGCCTGCCCCGAAGTGGCCAGGAAAGCCGCTGATGTGCGGTATTCGGAAGATGCGCTGCGCAAACTATTTACGGACTATCACCAGTGTAGAAATCCATCAGAGAAGATCGCGGTGAAAGCAAAGGAAAAATTAAATGTGAGATGGGGCCTGCTGGCGGGAACTGGTTTTAACAGCTTTAATTTCAGCGGCAGTCATTCCATGACCAGGGCCAGCTATAAAAGCAATACTACTCCATTAGCGGGATTGTTCATTGATGTTCCTGTAAGCCGTAACAGGCAGCAATACTGGCTCAGCGCTGAAGCGTTCTATAAAACGGAATCAGCTTCCGGAACGTTCACGAATGCCAATATCCTGGAGTCCTGGCAGGAGCAGGTGAGCATGAAATTCTCTTACGCGCAGCTGAATCTGCTCTTCCGTTATCTCTATCCTAAAGGCACGGTGAAGCCTTTTGCCAATGTGGGCTGGGGCAACGGTGTTATGATCGGTGAAAACAAAAACGAAAAGTATCGTACAGACCGTAAAGATGATGTGGAAAAAGCAATAAATGGTCCCCGTAAGCATGAAACCACTTTCCTCGCCGGAGGCGGTGTACAGTATAAAAGGATACAAATAGAAGGCCGCTATGCGTGGAGCAATGGCTTTTCTCCCTACATCAGCCTCAACACAAGCGTTCGCTCGCTACAGGTGATTGCAAGGTTTGCGTTGTAAGGGTTTGAACGTTTGAAAGTTTGATGGTGGCCTTAAACATTCAGGACTCCTTCAAACTTTCAAACATTTAAACAGTACCTGCCTATCCTTTCACGGCCAGTAACAGTTCCAGGTCTGTGTATTTTAGTTTGAATTTTTCGCTGAGGTGGTAGTTGGTAAGCGCGCCTTTGTACAGGTAGATGCCGTTGCGCACACCGCGCTTGATCCATACCAGGTTTTCAAAGCCGCCATCGTCGGCTGCTTCCATCAGCAGGGGCATGAGCACATTACTGATGGCCTCAGAAGCGGTACGTGCAAAGCCGGAGGGAATGTTGGGCACGCAGTAGTGTACCACGTCATACTTCTTGAACACGGGGTTTTCATGACTGGTGATCTCTGAGGTTTCAAAGCATCCGCCACGGTCTATGCTTACATCCACGATCACGGAACCGGCTTTCATATTGCTCACCATAGATTCAGTTACTACAATAGGGGTACGGCCGCTTTGGGAAGAGAGCGCACCCACGGCCACATCGGCATTGCGCAGTTGCTCTGCCAGCGCTTTGGGCTGTATAACGGAAGAGAATATCCGAACGCCGATGTTATTCTGCAGGCGTTTCAGCTTATAGATATTATTGTCAAATACTTTCACGGAAGAGCCTAAGGCCAGTGCTGTACGGGCGGCAAATTCCCCTACAATGCCTGCGCCGATGATCACTACTTTGGTGGGCGGGATACCTGTAACGCCGCCCAAAAGGATGCCTTTGCCCTTGTTGCCATTGCTGAGATACTGTCCGGCAATCAGCATTACTGCGCCGCCGGCAATTTCGCTCATGGCCCTTACAATGGGATAGGTGCCGGCGTCATCTTTCAGGTTCTCAAAAGAAAGGAGGGTAATACGTTTATCCATCATCTTTTCCACCTGGTGTGCCTTCAGCGCTGCCAGGTGAATGGGGGATATTACGATCTGGTGCGGGTGCAGCAGTTCAATTTCCTCGTCGTTCAAGGGGGCTGATTTTACAATGATCTCCGCCTTGTATACTTCTTTTTTGTCGTAAACAATCTCGGCCCCTGCCTCTGAATAGTCTGTGTCGTAGAAATGCGACCCATCGCCGGCTTTATGTTCCACTACAATATGGTGCCCGTTGGTGGCCAGAATGCTTACAGCATCGGGCGTTAAGGCAATCCGGTTTTCCTGGAAAGAGGTTTCTTTTGGGATGCCAATGAATAAACGTGAGTTTTTCTGCGGAATATCCAACGTTTCCTCCATTGGTGAATAAGTAAAGCCAGCACTCACAACAGGTTTTTGCCTTTGCTCCATATTCGTGTCAAAATTGTTCTGTGAAATTACGTCTTATTCAAAGATAAGCTATTTAAGATTGCGATTCCAGCCGCAGGTTTTATAAGCGCCTGTGATTCAATACATGTTGTCACATGTTTCTACAGGGTGCTTAACCGTCTCCGCTGATCGGGCAGTACTTCCAGGTGCAGGTGCACCGTGTCTGGCGGCAGCAGGCGGCTGATGATCCCGGGCCATTCCACAAAGCAGGTGGCATCCGGCTGATACAGGGTATCTTCTATACCTGCCGCTATCGCCTCCTCTTCATCCCGCAGCCGGTAAAGATCGAGGTGGTAGATGGTATGCGGCTGATTTTCCCCGTTATGATAAACGTATTCATTGATAATAGCGAACGTGGGACTGGCAGTGGCATCTTCCACCCCCCGGGCTGCACAAAGCGCCTTGATAAAGGTGGTTTTGCCGGCTCCCATCTGCCCTTCCAGGGTGAAAACCCGCTCTCCGTCAAAATGCGTCCAGAAAGCGCGGGCTGTTTCGGGCAGCTCCGCTTCGGTAAATGTCCATTCCATCACCAAAATTAATGTTTCCCGGGTCATTTATCCGTCAAATTAGCCATCCCGTTGCATTAATAATCCCTTCCCGGACAACCGGTTGATCTGTCCGGATGGTCAACAGGTTACAAGTCGCCGTCCATCAAATTTGCCTTTCCGTTGCATTAATATTTTACCGCCAAATACCCCCCTTTTCTAAATTTGTTGGGAGCGGTCTGATGACCGTCAGTTGAATAACATGGAAACGATCAGTTGCAAGGTAAAAGGAATGAATTGCACCAGCTGCGCGCTTACGGTATCCAGATACCTGGAGAACAAGGGCATGCAGGATGTGCAGGTAAGCTTTGCCACGGAGGAGCTGAGCTTTACCCTGCCTGCGGGCGTCAGCAATTCTCAGGACGTGCTCAAAGGCATCAATGAACTGGGATACCAGGTAGTGCTGCCCAACCAGGAAGCGCCCAGGGGAGTGTTTTTCAAAAGCCTGTATTTCAAATTCCTGGTATGCGCAGTATTTACGGCGCCGCTGCTGCTGCATATGTGGGTGAAATGGCCCTGGCTCCATAACCCTAACGTACAGCTGGCGCTTGCCACCCCGGTGTATATTATCGGGCTGTGGCATTTTGGCCGCAGCGCATGGCGCTCACTGGCCAACCGCATGGCCAATATGGATGTGCTCATTACGCTGGGCGCCAGCGCCGCCTATGTATACAGTTTGATCGGTACCTTGCAGCACCTGGGGCCTGACTATATGTTCTACGAAACCACGGCCGCCATCATCACCCTGGTGTTCCTGGGCAACCTGCTGGAAGAAAGATCGGTGAAGCAAACCACTACCGCTATTACCGCCCTGGCCAAAATGCAGGTTACCACCGCCCGCCTGATCAACGACGACCACGGGCATGAACATATTCACGAAGTAGATAACCAGACCCTTCGCACGGGCGACAAGGTACTGGTGAACACCGGCGATAAGATACCGATGGATGGCACCATCTACTGGGGCGGCGGTACGGTGAACGAATCCATGATCACCGGCGAAAGCACGCCCGTAGAAAGAAAAGAGAAAGATAAAGTTATAGGCGGCACCATACTGGAAGAAGGCACACTGAAAATGTTTGTGACGGCCACCGGTAAAGACACCGTGCTGTCTTACATCATAGAGCTGGTAAAGCAGGCGCAGGGCAGCAAGCCCCCCATGCAAAAACTGGCAGACCGTATCAGCGCCATTTTTGTACCCGCAGTACTGGGCATTGCGCTCCTTACTTTCCTGGGCTGGTGGCTGATTGCCCGGGATACGGCGGGGAATGCCATGATGCGCAGTATAGCCGTACTGGTGATAGCCTGTCCCTGTGCGATGGGACTGGCCACCCCCGCCGCCGTGATGGTAGGGCTGGGCCGCGCCGCCCGCAATGGAATCCTGATCAAGGGCGCGCAAACGCTGGAGGCATTCCGGAACATCCGCTACGTGGTGTTTGATAAAACAGGCACCCTTACCACCGGCAAACTGCAGATGGGCAATTTCCGCTGCTTTGATATGCAGGAGGCCGAATTTAAGGCGATCGTATACAGCCTGGAGAAATACTCCTCCCACCCCATAGCGAGGTCTGTCAGCGCTCAATGGAAGGGAAACGGCGAAGTGATGCTGCAGCAGGTACGCGAATATAAAGGGAGGGGCATGCAGGCCCAGGATAAGGACGGCAACCAGTGGCAGCTGGGCTCTTACATCATGGCCAGAGAAGCCACAACAGATGACAGCCACAACATTTACCTGCTGCGCAACGGCAAGCTGGCCGGCTGGATCGATTTCACAGACGAACTGCGCCCCGGCGCTGCCAAAGCCATTGCCGCACTGAAACAGGCCGGTATCAAACCCGTATTGTTAAGCGGCGATACCGCCCGGAAATGTAAAGACCTTGCACAGGAAGTGGGCATAACAGAAGTATACGCAGAACAAACACCGGAACAAAAACTGCAACGCATAGATGCGCTGATGCAACAGGCGCCGGTAGCCATGGTAGGCGATGGCATCAACGATGCCCCCGCACTGGCCAAAGCCACTATCGGCGTATCCCTCAGCGACGCCACCCATGTGGCCATGCAGAGCGCCAACGTAGTGCTGCTCAATAACAGCCTGGCCACCTTGCCACTGGCCATGGGCCTTGGTAAACATACTTACCTTACCATTAAACAGAATCTTTTCTGGGCTTTTATCTACAATGTGGTGGCGCTGCCTGTAGCAGCAGTGGGCCTGCTGAACCCTATTGCGGGCGCCGGTATTATGGCGGTATCAGATGTGGTGCTGGCCATTAACTCCGTGCGGTTAAGATATAAACGGGTAATTTAGCGGAAAAACAAGATTGACCGATCCAAGCTCCATACTGCGCCAATACTGGGGCCACGCTCAATTCCGCCCCCTACAGGAGGATATAATCAACGCTATACTGGCGGGCAGCGATACGCTGGCCCTCATGCCTACCGGTGGCGGAAAATCCATCTGCTTCCAGGTGCCCGCCATGATGAAGGAAGGGATCTGCCTGGTGGTGACCCCGCTCATCGCCCTGATGCGCGACCAGGTAGACAATCTTGAAAAACGCGGCATTAAAGCCGTTGCCATCTACGCCGGACTTACCAACCGGGAGGTGGAACAAACTTTGGAGAACGCCCGCCGCGGTCACTATAAATTTCTCTACGTATCACCGGAAAGATTGCAGAGCCGCCGTTTCCTGGACTATTGCGATGGCATGCCCCTGAACCTGCTGGCGGTGGATGAAGCGCATTGTATATCCCAATGGGGCTACGATTTTCGCCCGGCTTACCTGCAGATCGCCAGCATCCGCCGCTTGTTTCCCGGGGTACCGGTACTGGCGCTAACGGCTACGGCTACCCCGCTTGTACAAAAAGATATCTGTGCAAAGCTGGAAATGCAGCAACCAAAAGTGTTTGCCAAAAGCTTTGCCCGCGCCAATCTTTCCTACAGCGTATCGGAAGAAGCCAACCGCCTGGATAAGATCAAACATATACTGGACCGTGTACCTGGCTCCGCCATTGTGTATTGCCGCAACAGGCTGCGTACCCGGCAACTGGCAGAGGGCCTGCGTTTGCGGGGTATCGCAGCGGATTACTACCATGCGGGATTATCCCCTGCAGACCGTACCGCCAGGCAGAAAGCCTGGATAAAGAATGAGGTGCGTGTAATTGTCTGCACCAATGCATTTGGGATGGGGATAGATAAACCCGATGTACGGGTGGTGATCCACCATGATGTGCCCGACAGCCTGGAAGCCTATTACCAGGAAGCCGGTCGCGCAGGCCGTGATGAGCAGAAAGCCTATGCCGTGCTGTTGTACGATGAGCAGGAGCTGGGCGATATGGAAGACCGCATCCCTTTGCTGTTTCCCTCCCTGCAGGAAATAAAGCACGTATACCAGTGTATTGTGAACTACCTGCAATTGCCGGTGGGCAGTGCCGAAGGGCTTTATTTCAACTTTGACATCAATGAATTTGTAAAGCAGTTCAAGCTCAATATCACGGTTACTTACAGCGCTATCCGCATACTGGAACAGGAAGGCATACTGCAGCTGAGTGAAAGTGTATACCTGCCTTCCCGCGCCATGTTCGTTACCAATAAGGAAACCTTATACGCGGTGGAAGATGCGCAGCCCGCACTGGAGCCTTTAATAAAAGCATTGCTGCGCAATTATGAAGGCATCTTCGATAACGAAGTGCGCATCTTTGAAAAGCAGCTCAGCCGCATATTACGGCAAACCGAAGCACAGGTAACAGAGAAGCTGTGGCAGCTGCACCAGCAGGGCATTATTCGTTACAGGCCCAAAAGAGATGAGCCGCAATTATGTTTTCTGCAGGAAAGATTACAGGCAGGGAACCTGCGTATCAACATGGCGCGGGTGGAAGAACGGAAGCAGGCCTATATTACCCGGCTGAAAGCGATGTTCGGTTATATCCGCAGTAATGAACAGTGCCGTACACAAACTTTGGTAGCATACTTCGGAGAAAAGAATGACACGGCCTGCGGCGTTTGTGATGTATGTGTAAAGCGTAAAACGCGGCCGCTGGATCATGGCGCGGTAGATCATATTGCGAAATTGGTGATACAGCATCTGCAACAGCCTGTATCGCTTGCTTCGCTGCTGCAGATGCTGCCTGGTATCCCGGAGGACCGGCTGATGGATGTATTGCAGTTCCTCGTTGCCGAAGAGAAAATTATCCGTGACAAAGACGGCCTGTTAAGCAAGCGCCAATAGGCGCAAACTTAAAGGTCCACCACTTTTCTTTCTTTACTGCTCCTGAAGGCGGCTTCAATCACCCTGATGATGCGTACGGCATCTTCCGGTTGTACCGGTGGCGGAGCGCCGTTTACCAGTGCATCATACACGCCCTGGTAATAGTCCATATAGTTACCCTTGGGTGAAGGCAGGTATTGTTTCAGCACTTTCCCGTCTTTCTCGGTATGCAGCAGCCCCCATTCATGCGGACTTTCCACGCCCCAGTCAAGTGTGCCCGGAAGCAGTCCCTTTTGCAGCTGTGCTTCCTGTATGTCAGATTTTGTTTTGATGAAGGAACCGATGCGTCCATGGAACTGGTAGGAGGCCAGCGGCTCTCTTACCAGGTAATTGCATTTAACCCTTACACGCAGCTGCTCATAGAAAAGCACCAGCTCAAAATAATCATCTACAATAGAATCTTTGCGGATGACGCGTATATCGGCCCACAGGCTTTTCGGCATACCGAACAGCAACAGTGCCTGGTCAATGATATGAGAGCCCAGGTCGTACAGGGAGCCGGTACCCGGGTTGGGTTCTTCCTTATGTTTCTTGTAGCTCAGCTCTTCCTTGAAGCGGTCATAGTGGATCTCTGCTTCCAGTATATCGCCCAGTATGCCTGACTGCACTACTTCCCGGCTGATCCTGAAATCACTGTCATAGCGCCTGTTGTGGTACACGCTCAGGAACAGGCCTTTCTGCTTTGCCAGGGCGATCAGGGCTTCACCTTCATCGCTATGTACGGTAAAGGGTTTTTCAACGATCACGTTCTTGCCTGCTTCCAGTGCGGCCTTGGTATAATCGTAGTGAGTATAGTTGGGTGTGTTCACTACAATCAGGTCCAGTGAGCTGTCTTGCAGCATCTCTTCCAGGCTTCTGTATACTTTTACATCAGGGTGCTGCTGCTTTGCCAGGTTTTTGCTTCTTTCCACCACTGCGGTGAATTCAAAACCCGGGTGCACATGAATAAAAGGAACGTGGAATATCGTGCCCGACATGCCGTAAGAGCATACGCCTGTTTTAATGATCTTTTCCATATCAGTTAAGTGGTTACTGCTGTTGTCCGAATCTGAGTTTTAAGTTTCGTTCTGTAAGATAGACAGGCAAGGCCGTAAATACAAGCACTACCAGCACCGCTATGGTCGTACTGATGTCTTGCGCAAGCGTAAAGGGCAGTGATAACAGTGCTAAACAGGTTAGCGCAATACCGCAACAGCATAAGGCTTTGCCTGCATATACCTGGGCAAAATCCCAGGCGGCCTGGCTTTTCATCGAACGCGGCGTGCGGTAGCCGTATATCCTGCTGATCTTTGCAGGCGGTTTTTTCCACAGCCATAATCCGCCGGGGATATAGAGCAGTCCTGTAAGGCCCAGGGTCAGCGAAAATAGATGTTGAGCAATATTCATCGTATTAGTTGTAAACATAAGATCACGTGCAGCGGGGTGGAAGCAATCTCCTCCTGTGGTGTTCAGTTGCGTCCTCTCTAAAACCAGCTGCTGCTGCTCTTCTTCCTGCTTCTTCCCCCCAATCCCAGCGCTCCCAGCAAACTCCGGGTGATCATACTTGTTGCCGTGCGGCCTACCTGTCTTGCTACCGGGCTGTCCAGCACACTTTCCAGCACACTTTTCTCTTCTTTCTGCCTGCCTTTTTTAGCAGGTGCTGCCGTTTCGGCTTTTTCTGCTGCTTCTTCCAGTTTAGCGGTCAGTATCTCGTAAGCGCTTTCATTGTCAATTTCCTGGTTATATTTCTTTGCGAGTTTGGATTGGGCCAGGAGCTGGTCCATTTCTGCATCAGTCAGGATATCCATACGGGAGCGTGGAGATACCAGCATGGTAGCTGCCAGCGGGGTAGGGGTGCCCTTTTCATTCAGGCAGGTTACCAGTGCTTCGCCGATGCCTATCTGGGTAAGCAGCTCGTCTGTTTTATAGAAATCTGATAAGGGATAGTTTTCTGCGGTTTGTTTGATGGACTTACGATCATTGGCGGTAAAGGCACGCAGGGCATGCTGTACTTTGAGGCCCAGTTGTCCGAGTACGGAAGGTGGTACATCCATAGGGTTCTGTGTACAGAAGAAAATACCTACGCCTTTGGAGCGTATCAGCTTGATGATGGTTTCTATCTGTTGCAGCAGCGCAGCGCTGGCTTCCTGGAAGATCAGGTGGGCTTCGTCAATGAACATCACCAGCTTGGGTTTGTCCAGGTCTCCTTCTTCGGGCAGGGTGGCATATAGTTCAGCCAGCAGGGAGAGCATGAAGGTGGAGAACAGTTTGGGCCTGTCCTGTATATCGGCTACACGCACAATGGAGATCATGCCGCGGCCGTCATCGCTGATGCGCAGCAGGTCGTCTACTTCAAAGGATTTTTCTCCGAAGAAGCGGTCGGCGCCCTGTTGTTCCAGTTCTATTACTTTGCGCAGGATAGTGCCTGCGGAAGTGGAGGATATTTTGCCGTATTCTTTTTCCAGCTCCGCTTTGCCTTCTGCGGTAGCGTATTGCAATACTTTTTTGAAATCTTTGAGGTCCAGCAGGGGCAATGTATGATCATCACAGTATTTGAAGATCATAGATACCAGGCCTGCCTGTGTGTCGTTCAGCTCCAGGATCTTTGACAGCAGTACGGGGCCGAATTCGCTGACGGTGGCCCGTAAGCGGCATCCTTTTTCTTTACTGAGCGACAGCAGCTCTGTGGGGTAGGCCGCCGGCGACCATTCGCCGCCTATTTTCTGGTAGCGTTCTTTTATTTTATCGTTACTGGTACCTGCTGCGGCTATCCCGCTCAGGTCTCCTTTGATATCCATCAGTAATACAGGCACGCTGGCATCACTCAATCCTTCTGCAATTACCTGCAGGGTTTTTGTTTTACCGGTACCGGTGGCGCCGGCAATAAGGCCATGCCTGTTCAGCGTTTTCAGGGGCAGGAATACATCTGCGCCTGTTACTACTGTTCCATCCAATATAGCGCAACCCAGTTTGAAATGTTCACCCTTGAAGGTGTATCCGTTCTTAATAGTCTCCAGGAAGGCTGCTTGATTTGCCATGATGTAAAAATTTTTCCTGAAGATAATTAATAAACGCTGAACGCTGAATGCAAAACGCTTAACACCTCCTGCAATTTGCACTCAGCGTTAAGCGTTCAGCATCCGGCATTTTGCCTGTATTTATAGTTCTTCTTCTCTTTCCAGCATCAGTATGGCGCCCTGCGGCACGATGAAGTATTTTTCTCCCTGGTATAGTACTTCGGTAGAACCACTGATCAGGAAGATGGCCAGATCGCCTTCCCGGGCCTGTAAAGGAATATACTTCACTTTCTCTTCTTCCGGTTTCCAGGCTTCCGTTTCTTCTGCCGGAACGGGGATGGCGTATCCCGGTCCGGTTTTGATCACGTAGCCCTGTTGTACCTTCTCTCTTTCCTGTACGCCGGGCGGCAGGTATAAACCGCTTTCCGTACGCTCATTGGGTTGTGTGGGCTTTATCAATACACGGTCGCCTACTACGATCAGCTTTTTCAATTTATTGTCGGGTGTAAGGTGAATTGCCATTATCTGTTCCTTTTTCAATTTCAGAACAAAGGTATTGCAAAATGCGTGCTGCCGGGAAACAGGGTGCCATTCTGACAGCTCTTATACGATGTCTTTTACCGTGAAAAGCTCACCTGCGCGTATGCCCCGTTCTGTTTGCCGGAGGGTGCAGCATTCCGTTTTAGGATCATGCTCAAAGAAGAGAATATACTGCTGTTCCAGCGCCTCCTGTAAGAAGCTCTTCTTTTCCTGCAGGGTGGTAAGCGGGAACATATCATACGCCATTACATACGGAATGGGAAGGTGGCCCGTAGAAGGCAGCAGGTCTGCCATAAATACCAGTGTACGCCCTTTGTAACGTATCTGTGGCAGCATCATGGCATCGGTGTGGCCATTGGCGAAGCGGATGGAGATATTTTCTGTAAAGGTAACGCCGGGCTGTTGTGGTATAAACTGCAGTTGTCCGCTTTCCTGTATGGGCAGGATATTCTCTTTCAGGAAAGAAGCCTTTTCGCGCTCATTGGGTTGGGTAGCCCATTTCCAGTGAGCTTCATTGCTCCAGTATACGGCGTTCTTAAATGCGGGAACCAGGCGATCGCCTTCGCGTATAATGCTGCCGCCGCAATGGTCAAAATGCAGATGGGTCAGGAATACATCGGTGATATCATCCCTGTGAAAACCGTGTGCGGCCAGTGAGCTGTCCAGCGTTGCATCGCCATGCAGGTAGTAATAACTGAAGAATTTTGCCTCCTGCTTGTTGCCGATGCCGTTATCCACCAATATCAGCCGTTTTCCGTCTTTGATAAGCAGGCAGCGCATGGCCCAGCTGCACATATTATTTTCATCTGCCGGGTTCAGCTTCTGCCAGATACTTTTGGGCACTACGCCAAACATCGCCCCGCCATCCAGTTTAAAAAAGCCGGTGTCTATCGAATATAATTCCATGTTTGAGAGTTTGAATGTTTGAGCGTCTGAAGGTAGTCAAAAATCAGAAGTTAGCTACCTGCTGCGCCTGCCACAACAAAACACCTTCTGACGCTCAGACTTTCAAACACTTAAACTTTTAAACGCTTAAATTCAAACTTTCTTTCCTTTGTTGCAGCAATGCCGATACAATCCACGCCAGGCCTATGGCAAAGAAAGCCATCAGTGCAAGTACGGAGTTACGCATACTGCCGGTGAGTTCTTCTATGTAGCCAAAGCTGAACATACCAACTACGATTGCCAGCTTTTCTGTTACGTCGTAATAACTGAAGAAGGAGGTGGTATCTTCTGTTTCCGGCATCAGTTTGGCGTAGGTGGAGCGGCTGAGTGATTGTACACCGCCCATTACCAGGCCTACTACAGCGGCCAGTATATAGAAGTCCATAGCCGTTTGCATACGATAACCGGCAATACAGATACCCAGCCATACAATGATAACGGCAATGAGCACACGCAGGTTGCCGAATTTACCAGACAGCCTGGCAATGCCCCATGCACCCAGTACGGCCACCAGCTGTATCACCACCACTGCTATGATAAGGTTGGTAGAAGGCAGGTTCAGCTCTTTGCTGCCAAAGAGCGTAGCCGCCAGCATTACGGTTTGCACACCCATGCTGTAGAAGAAGAAGCCACGCAGGAAGCGTTTCAGCACGGGCATCAGCTTCACCTGTGCATACACTTTTCTCAGCTCGGTAAAGCCTTCCGTAAATGCGCTGGCGTAGTGCTTCTGCACGGTAGCTTTGGATGCAGGTAAACGGCTTATGCTGAACAGGCCAAAGCCCAGCCACCACACACCCACCAGCAGGAAGGTGATCCGCACGGGTGCTGTGCCTTCCATGCCGAAAGGTTTCAGCGCCACCAGTGCAAAGCCAACCAGCTGCAGGATCACACTGCCTATATAACCCAGTGCAAAGCCTTTGGCGCTGATACGGTCGCGGTCTTCCGGTATGGCTATCTCCGGCAGGTAGGAATTATAGAATACCAGTCCGCCGCAGTATCCTACCGTTGCCAACAGGAAACAGATGGTGCCAAACTCCACATTCCTTCCTGTGAACAGGTATAAGGAGCTGCATGCTACTGCACCCAGCATGGTGAAGGATAAAAGAAAGCGTTTTTTATTGCCCCTGGTATCCGCTATAGAGGAAAGGATAGGGGAGAGTAGCGCAACCAGCAGGTAAGCCGCTGCAGAGGCATAATCATACAAGGCAGAGTTTACAAAACCGGCGCCGAAGAAGGGAATGATCTCGCCTTTAAATTCGGCTTTGGTGATCTCTGTAAAGTAAATAGGGAAAAAGGTAGTAGTGATAACGAGGTTGTATACTGAGTTGGCCCAGTCATACATGGCCCAGCCGTTGATCACCTTTTTACTGGCAGTCTGCATAAATTAAAAGTAATTCTTTTTTCTTCTTACTTGTAATCAACAATATTGATCCGCTCCGGGCACATATAGTACTCCTGTTCATCATTAGAGCTCACGATCAGCATCCTGTTGCCGCAATGCGTTTCTATCAGTTGCTGGTATAACTGTACGCCGGCGGCATCCAGGTTGGTGCAGGGCTCATCCAGCAGCAGTACTGGGACATCGGAAAAAAATGGAAAGCGCCAGCTTCACACGCTGTTTCATGCCTGAAGAAAAATACCGGATCTGTTTATTCCATGCTTTTTCCAGGCCAACAATGGCGGCGATATCTTTGGGCGTGAAGCCCGGTAGGAATGATTTGAATTGTAAGTGGAATTCGATGCTTTCTGCCAGGGTAAATTCCTCAACCAGTTCCTGGTAGGGGGCAGCAATAGCGCAATAGCGGAAAAACGCATCGGGTTCGATGGGTTCTTCCGCATTGCTGTATGAAAGGGTGCCTTCGTTGTGATGAAGGTGTCCGCTGATAACCTGTAATAAAGTGGATTTTCCCGATCCGTTAGGCCCCAGTATGGCATAGCGCCCGCCTTCGTGGAAGGTGTAGCTAACCCGACGGAAGATCCAGTCGTAGTTAAAACGCTTGCCTGCCTGGTTAAGCGATATCGTCATTGTTACGGGTGGTATATCCTTTCATCACACCCCGTCCGGAGTCCCGGATAAAGGAGAGGATCTCATCCCGCTCATCTGTGGCGGGGAATTCCGCTTCAATGATGCTGAGGGCTTTGGATATATTATATCCTTTCACGAACAGTACGCGGTAGATATCCAGGATGTGATTGATCTTTTCAAGAGAGAAGCCGCGGCGTTTCAGTCCTATGGAGTTTACGCCCACATAGGAAAGCGGCTCACGGGCAGCTTTAACATAAGGCGGCACATCCTTGCGCACCAGCGAACCGCCGGTTACAAAGGCGTGATCGCCGATCTTGCAGAACTGGTGAACGGCTACCATCCCTGCCAGCACCACGTGGTCGCCCACGGTAATATGGCCTGCCAGGGTAGTGTTGTTAGAGAAGATACAGTTGTTCCCTACTTCGCAGTCGTGCGCAATATGGCAATAGGCCATGATCAGGCAGTTCTTGCCGATCACGGTTTTCCACCTGTCTTTGGTGCCGCGGTTAATGGTTACGAATTCGCGGATGGTGGTATTATCGCCAATTTCAACGATGGTATCTTCTCCTGCAAATTTCAGGTCTTGTGGAATTGCTGAGATAACAGATCCCGGAAAGATACGGCAGTTCTTACCGATCCTGGCGCCTTCCATAATAGTAACGTTGGAACCTATCCAGGTTCCATCCCCAATTTCTACGTTCTTATGGATAACGGTGAAGGGATCTATTTTTACATTTGGCGCTACTTTGGCGTCCGGATGAATGTACGTGAGCGGGTGGATCATGCTGTTAGTTCTTGCCTTCTCTTGTTTTAACGATTTGAGCAACCAGGTCGGCCTCTGTTACAACTTTGCTACCGACAAATACGGTACCCCGCATCTCCACAATTCCTCTCCTGATAGGGCTCAGCAGCTCCATCTTCAGGATCATGGTATCGCCCGGCAATACTTTCTGTTTGAATTTGCAGTTGTCTATTTTCAGGAAGTAGGTGTCATAGTTCTCTGGGTCAGGCACGGTGTTCAGTGCCAGTATGCCCCCTGTCTGCGCCAGGGCTTCTATCTGCAGCACGCCCGGCATTACCGGGTTACCGGGAAAATGCCCCTGGAAGAAGTATTCGTTGAAGGTTACGTTCTTGATACCCACCACCTGCGTGTCAGACAGATCAATGATCTTGTCTACCAGCAGGAAGGGATAACGGTGCGGCAGCATTTTTTCAATGCGGCGCAGGTCAAAGATAGCAGGCTGGTTAGGATCATAGATAGGAATATCCTTTGCATGCCTGTTCTTCTTGATATATTGTTTGATCTTCCTGGCGAATTCTACGTTGGAAGCGTGTCCCGGGCGGTTGGCAATGATATGCGCCTTGATAGGGAAGCCGATCAGGTTCAGATCGCCCACCACATCCAGCAGTTTATGCCGGGCCGGCTCATTGGGATAACGCAGCTGTATATTGTTCAGGATGCCTTCGCGCTGAACGGAGATATTGTCGCGCTTAAAGGCTTTGGCCAGGCGTTGCAGCTCTTCTTCGGTTACCGGCCTGTCTACCACTACAATGGCGTTGTTGATGTCTCCGCCTTTGATCAGGTTGAGCGACAGCTGGTATTCCAGCTCATGCAGGAAGCAGAAGGTGCGGCTGCCTGCTATTTCCTTTCTGAACTCATGGAGGCCTTTTAAGTTGGCGTGCTGGGTGCCCAGTACCGGGCTGTTGAAGTCGATCAGGCAGGTAATGCGGTAATCCACTGCGGGCAGGGCTACCATTTCCACCTTTTTCACCTCATCGTAATAAGATATATTGGTATCTATAGAATAATAGACCTTTTTAGCATCCTGTTCCTGGGAGCCGATCTCGTCCAGCACTTCCATGAAGGGAGCCGCGCTGCCGTCCATAATGGGCACTTCAGGGCCGTTGAGCTCTATCAGCACGTTATCAATACCCGTACCTGCGAGCGCTGCCATAATATGTTCTATGGTGCTTACCCTGGCGCCGTTGTGCTCCAGCGTGGTGCTGCGGGTGGTATCAACTACATAATCCACATCTGCTTTAACAACAGGTTGTTCGGGGAGGTCGATCCGCTGGAACTTTATACCAAAACCCGGAGGGGCCGGTTTCAGGGTCATATTTACCTGAGCGCCCGTGTGCAGTCCAACACCTGATATGGTGACAGGTCCCTTTAGCGTATGTTGGTTCTGCGACTCTTGATTTTCAATCATAATATATAAGAAGTTTGTCTATACGTCCATCAAACCCCCTCTCGCTCGGAGAGAAGTTGTTTTACCATGTCTTCCAGCTCTTTCACGCGTTTTTCAAGGTCCGGCAAATTTCTAAAAATTGCCTGACTTTTCAGCGAACTTTTATAATCGAACGCGGGAGACCCATTCCAGGAAGTGTTGGGTTCCGTAATGGACTTGGACAAACCGCTCTGCGCATTGATCTTGGTATTGTCTGCAATGTGTATATGGCCTACCATGCCTACCTGGCCGCCTATTACACAGTTTTTGCCTATTTTGGTGCTGCCTGAAACGCCTGTTTGTGCAGCTATCACGGTATTGGTGCCGATGTCTACGTTATGGGCCACCTGGATCAGGTTGTCCAGCTTAACCCCCTTACGGATCACGGTAGAGCCCATGGTGGCGCGGTCTATGGTGGTATTGGCGCCTATTTCAACATCGTCATGGATCACCACGTTACCGATCTGGGGTACTTTCTTATAAGAGCCGTCCGGCTGGGGGGCAAAGCCAAAGCCGTCGCCGCCAATCACACAGCCGGCATGTAATATTACCCGGCAGCCCAGCACACAATTGTCATACACCTTCACACCCGGATAGATCACCGAGTCGTCATTCACAATCACATTATCGCCCAGGTATACGCCGGGATAGATCTTGACATTGTTGCCCAGCACTACATTCTCACCCAGGTACGCAAATGCGCCTACGAAAACATTCGCCCCCATTTTCACGGATGCTGGAATATACGAAGGTTGCTGCACACCGGTTTTGTTGCCCACCATCTGCTTATACTTCTCCAGCAGCAGTGCAAAGCTGCTGTACGCATCTTTCACACGGATCAGCGTGGGTTTTACAGGCCGTTCTGTTACAAGGCTTTCATTCACGATCAGTATGGACGCCTGCGTGCTATATATGAACTCTTCATATTTTGGATTGGCAATAAAGCTGAGCATGCCATCTCCGGCCTCTTCTATCTTCGCGATATTGCTCACCTTAACTTCCGGGTTTCCCTCCAGCTTACCATCTAACATGGTAGCCAATTGTACTGCGCTAAATTGCATAGTTAAAGATTAATAAAGTTACCTATTAGGCCCTCACCGGATCGTATAAGTTAATTCTGTAACATTTTAATTACTTATAAAACGTTGCTTACCTATATTTTTGGATGACAAATGTAGAATTTTTTTACGGGTATAGCCAGCGTATGACTCACTAACGCATTGTCTATACTGGAAATATCTTTCACAGTGCCATCCTTAAAAAGAATGTTAATTTTTTCATCTGCGACATTATAGGCGCGTAAACTGGCTGTTCCGGTAAACACAAAATAGTCCAATTCCCTGCCTTCAATGCCCCATTGCTGCCTGACCTGCTGCTGCAGCAGGGATACAGCGGTCTCGTCAAAGGCCTCATTACTGAGAATGCATTTAAACAAATTCCTGTTTATCAGCCATTTGCATAAAAGCGACAATACTTTATCCTCATGCTGCGTCCAGACCTTTACGGCGCCCATGATATCATAGTCATCCAGCAGGCAGAACTGTTGCAGGCAGGCAGGTTCCCGCTCAAAGTTATCTGCCGTAATGGTATGATACAGAAAGTATTGTAAAGCGGGCGTGGCAAAAAGCTCCACCCCTTTTAACGCTAACTCCTTAGCCCGGCATAAGATCTTCACCAGCATATTTTCGGCGCTCAGCACCGTTTTTATGCAGGTATACCTGCCAATACATCAATCGCCGGGCCACAATGAATTTTTCGATAGAATAAATGCCTTTTTCTTCCACCATCAGCTCTCCGTTGTGCACCGTCAGCATCTTGATAATACGGTCATAGCCAATCACCCCCTCCGATACCCCGGTAAAAAAGCTGTCCCGGTTCAGGTAATCCATCCTGTCTACGTCCAGCTGGCTGCTCACCAGCTGGTGGAGGAACTTTTTATGGTAGCGGTCATTAATTATATCCAGTGTCAGGCCCAGGGCCCCCTTCAGCTGCTGGTTCAGGTCTTCCATCAGCCAGCTGCCGATGGCCTCATGAGACACCCCTTCAATAATATCGGTCTCCAGGGCATGAGAATACGGTCCGTGACCGATGTCATGCAGCAGGATGGCCATTTTAGCGGCCAGCTCCTCCTCCCTGGTAATATGAACCCCCTTTCCCTGCAGCTCGCTCAGCGCCCAGCACATCAGGTGGTAGGCTCCCATACTATGATGAAAACGCGTATGCATGGCGCCCGGGTACACCAGGTGGGCCAGGGCCATTTGATGGATACGGCGTAATCGCTGATAGTAGGGATGGGAAATGAGGTTAAAGATCAAAGGATGATCGATCGTTATAAATCCATATACCGGGTCATTTATGATCTTTCGCTTGCGCTCCGTCATTAATCTCGCTTTAGCTATCTACAAAACTACGGTTTCAAACGGTAACTTTTTCTAATGTATAGACGTTTAACGAATAAAATACCCCTATATGTTACATTTAGCCAGGCCAAATCCGCAGGATATTACCAAAATATATTAATCCCATTACATATGAGATCTCACTTTACGCGTATTTTCACCATAGTGACAACAATACTGGTAACACTCACCCTGCTGCCCTCCTGTAGCAGCGATGATGAGCAGCCCGAAGGCCCGGCAGCCCGCATAAGGGTCAAACTGCTCAACAAAGACTGTATGGGCGTTATCGTGGATATCCTTGACCCGCGGGTGATCCGCTGGGGAGCGGCAGACTACCGCCTGGATAATGTAAACCATCCCGGGGCCGTATGGGTACAGCAGGGCGATCAGCTTTTTGCCAACCTGGCCGTAGGGCAGGAGTATTTTATTGATGCAGAATCTATTGTGCCCATTGAAGGCGCCGTCTGCAAACGGGGCCCCGGTCCCCCTGATAAAGCGATAGCTGTGTATAAAGTGTATTAACAACCCTGGACGCCCTTCCGCATCCATTTGCAGATATCCATAAAGTATATTGATCGTCTTTTAACAATTCATTGAGCGATGTGCGGAATGATTATTGCCGGAAAAGGTTAAATTGTTCCTGGTTTAATCATTCTTAATTAGACAACTGATATAGATGAGTCAAATAAATATACTTTGGGTAGATGATGAAATAGAATCGCTGAAGTCCCAGATACTCTTTCTTGAGAACAAAGGTTACAAGGTGTCGGCCCTTACCAATGGCTATGATGCCCTTGAATTTCTGAAGGACCAGGTGGTGGATGTAGTGCTGCTGGATGAGTCAATGCCCGGTATTACCGGACTGGAAACCCTGGGTAAGATCAAGGAGATCGATCAGCAGATCCCCGTGGTGATGATCACCAAGAATGAAGCGGAGAACGTGATGGACGATGCCATCGGCAGCCAGATCACCGACTACCTCATTAAACCGGTCAATCCTAACCAGGTATTACTTTCTCTTAAAAAGATCATAGACAATAAACGCCTGGTGGCCGAAAAAACCACCAGCGCCTATCAGCAGGAGTTCCGCTCCCTCTTCATGGCCCTGAGCTCTAACCTGGACCATACAGAGTGGATGGACATCTATAAAAAGCTGGTATACTGGGAGATAGAAATGAGCAAAGCCAACAGCCCCGAGCTGCTGGAGGTGTTCAATACCCAGAAAGCCGAGGCCAACACGGAGTTTGCCAAGTTTATCAGCCGTAACTATGCAGACTGGGTGCATCCCAAATCAAAAGATGCCCCTGTAATGTCGCATACCCTTTTCCGGGATAAGGTGATCCCCAACCTCGATCCTGAGGTGCCCAATTTCTTTATCCTCATTGATAACCTGCGGTTTGACCAGTGGAAGACCATCCTGCCCATTTTCCTGGAATCGTTCCGTCTCCTGGAGGAGGACACTTTTTACAGCATCCTGCCTACTTCCACCCAGTACAGCCGCAATGCCATCTTTGCCGGTATGCTGCCGGTAGACATTGAGCAGAAGTTCCCGGTACAGTGGAAGAACGATGATGAAGAAGGAGGGAAGAACCTGTACGAGGAAGAGTTCTTTGCCGCGCAGCTTTCCCGCCTGAAAGCAGATGCACGCTTCTCCTACACCAAGGTGATCAACCATGCCGATGGTCAGCACCTGGTGAACAATATTCATAACCTGCTGGACTATCCGCTGAACGTGGTGGTATACAACTTCGTGGATATGATGAGCCATGCACGTACGGAAATGGAAGTACTGAAAGAACTGGCGGGCGATGAAACATCCTACCGCTCCATTACTGCCAGCTGGTTTGAACACTCTCCGCTGCACCAGGCCCTTAAACGCATTGCAGACAGAAAGATCAACCTGATCGTAGCTACAGACCACGGCAGCGTGCGGGTAAAAACACCGGTGAAAGTGATAGGCGACAAGCAAACCACCACCAACCTGCGTTACAAACACGGGCGCAACCTCAACTATGATCCCAAGGAAGTACTGGCTTTCCGCGATCCCAAAGAGGCTGGCCTGCCCAAGCCCAATGTCAATTCATCGTATATATTTGCCCGTGCGGATGGCTACCTGTGCTATCCCAACAACTATAATTACTTCGTAAACTACTACAAGAATACCTTCCAGCACGGCGGCATCTCTCTCGAAGAAATGATCGTGCCTGTGGCAAGGCTGGTGAGTAAATAACTGGTTTGAAGTTTGAGGTGGCTGTTGAGCTGAACCTGCAACGTGTAACGAACCTCCAACCTCAAACTTCAAACCTCAAACCAACAGGATTGTTTATTTTTGCAGGATGAACATCAAAATCACGCAAGCCAATCTCAACCGGCTGGAAAAGATTTTCGAAGAGGGGAAATATATGCTCCGCTTTGAAAAGGGGACTTTCACCTCCGGGTATTGTGTGTTGGAGCATAAGAAAGTGGTGGTGATCAATAAATTCCTGAACCTGGAGGGCCGTATCAATACTTTGCTGGATATCCTGTCTACCCTGCAGCTGGACACCACGCTGCTCAGCCCGGACTCCCTGAAACTGTATACACAGGTACAGGAAAACAGGAATATTACAGACGCAGAAAACCCCTCCTCTGAAGAATCAGCATGATGAAGATCACTTTTCTTGGTACAGGTACATCGCAGGGAGTACCCGTTATAGCATGTAATTGCCGGGTATGCACCTCTGCAGATAAAAAGGATAATCGTTTAAGAAGCAGCATATTTGTTGAATCGGAGATCGGCAATATCGTGGTAGATACCACACCGGATTTTCGCTACCAGATGCTGAGGGCACGTGTACAGCACCTGGAAGCTGTGCTCATCACCCATTCCCATAAAGACCATATCGCCGGTATGGATGATATCCGTGCTTTCAACTACTTTCAGCAAAAGCCCATTGATATCTACGCTACCGAATTCACACAGGGCGCCATCATGCGCGAATTTGCCTACGCCTTTGCCGACTTTAAATACCCCGGCATTCCCGAGCTGAACCTCAAAACCATTACAGACGAGGCGTTCAGCGTTAAGAACTTCCCCATCATTCCCATACAGGTTATGCACCATAAGATGCCCGTGCTGGGCTTCCGCTTTGGCGATTTTACCTACATTACCGATGCCAACTTTGTAGCCGATGAAGAAAAGGAAAAGATCCGCGGCTCACAGGTACTGGTGCTGAACGCGCTGCGCAAAGAAAAGCACATTTCCCATTTCACCCTGGGCGAAGCCATTGCCCTGGCACAGGAGCTGGAAGTGCCCCGCGTATACTTCACCCATATCAGTCATCAGCTGGGCCTGCACCAGGAAGTGAACCAGGAACTGCCCGCCGGTATGGAACTGGCCTATGACGGCCTTCAGCTGGAAATGTGATCCTCCCTGCCTGTCATCCCTGTCATTAGTATCTGATTAACGCGAAAGCTTCAGGCTATCCGTTAAATTGCCGGCGTTTATGAAAAAACGTTTGTTACAAAACCAGCTGACCTTCACTAAGCAGGAGCAAAGAGGCATACTGGTATTGCTGGCCCTTATTGCCATAACGGTTGGTGTGCCCCGCCTGCGCGAAAATTGGCTACCCGCCACCCTCCCGGCAGACAGTACCTTCGCGGCCGAGGTCAGGGCCTTTCAGCAGCAACTGGCTGCCGCAGATACGGTAAAAACACGCAACAGGACGTATACTCCGTACCCCCGGAAAACCTTGGCCAAACAGCCGGTCCGCCTTCAAAGAGATACTTTCCCGGCCCGCTTTCCCCGGCGTAAACCCCTTGTTATCTCTGTCAATACCGCCGATGCTGCCGCCTGGGAGGCTTTACCTGGCATCGGTCCCACGTTGGCAGCCCGCGTGGTGCGCTTCCGTGAGAAGCTGGGCGGCTTCTATTCCATCGCCCAGGTGGCCGAAACCTACGGCTTGCCGGATAGTACATTTAATAAAATTCAAGCTTCTCTCCGCCTGGATAGCGGTTCTCTAAAAAAACTCAACATCAATCAGATGGATGAGAAATCTTTAGGCCAACATCCATACATACGCTACAAATTAGCCCGCTTAATAGTGCAGTACCGTAATAACCACGGGCCTTTCAGCCGCCCGGAAGACCTTTACAACATACCATTGGTGAATGATAGTATTTATCGTAAACTTGAAAAATACATCAACTTGTAGCTTTTAGCTTCCGGCTGCTGGCATTTAGCTAACAGCTAACAGCCGGCAGCTGAATACAAACCTCAAACTTTAAGTGCTATGGATTTTCAGCCTTCAGAAATGCAGCAACAGATTGCGCAAATGATCCGCGACTTTGGAAAAGTGCATATACAACCCCATGTGATTGACTGGGACGAACGCCAGGAGTTCCCCAAAGCCCTCTTGCAGCAAATGGGAGAGCTGGGCCTGATGGGCGTACTCGTTCCTGAACAATATAAAGGCAGCGGCCTGGGATACCCCGAATACGTAACCGCTATCAGCGAGATCGCTAAATTCTGCGGCGGTATCGGCTTAAGCATGGCCGCCCACAACTCGCTCTGCACCGGGCACATCCTGCAGTTTGCCAATGAAGAACAGAAACAGCAATACCTCCCCAAACTGGCTACTGCCCAGTGGATCGGCGCCTGGGGCCTTACAGAGCCCAATACCGGGTCTGACGCTATGAACATGAAATGCGTGGCAAAGCAGGATGGAGATCATTGGGTGATCAATGGCACCAAATCATGGATCACCCACGGTAAAAGCTGCGACGTAGCCGTGGTGATAGCCCGCACCGGCGAAGTGCGCGACAGCCACGGTATGACCGCCTTTGTAGTAGAGAAAGGCACGCCCGGTTTCAGCGGTGGTAAAAAAGAGAACAAGCTGGGCATGCGCGCCTCCGAAACAGCGGAAATGGTCTTTGATAACTGCCGCATACCGGCTTCCCGGATGCTGGGCGAAGTAGGAGAGGGCTTTATCCAGTCTATGAAAGTGCTGGATGGCGGCCGTATCTCTATTGCTGCACTGTCGCTCGGTATTGCCAAAGGCGCTTATGAAGCCGCCGTGAAGTATTCAAAAGAACGTCACCAGTTTGACAAGCCCATTGCCAGCTTCCAGGGCATCTCTTTCAAGCTGGCCGATATGGCCACCCAGATAGCCGCAGCAGAGCTGCTCACCATGCAGGCGGCCGATCTGAAGCAGCGCGGCCAGAAGTGCACCAAACAGGCTGCCATGGCCAAATATTATGCTTCCGAAGTAGCCGTGCGCACTGCCAATGATGCGGTACAGATCTTCGGCGGCTATGGCTATACCAAAGACTTCCCCGTTGAAAAATATTACCGCGATGCCAAGCTCTGTACTATTGGCGAGGGCACTTCCGAAATACAGAAGATCGTTATTGCCCGCGAAGCCCTGCGCTCTTAAATGAATAATGAATAATTAACAATGAATAATTAATTTGTGTTCCGTAATTATGAGTGGTCTTCACTCAGGCTTTTACTTTATTGAAAACAACTGCCGCCTGATCGAGATGCTTATCAATGCAAGAACTCCACTACGCAATTATTAATTATTAATTATTCATTGTTAATTATGACAACCTTTGCTGAACAATTAGAAAAACTGTTCCCTGAAACGGAAGAGACAATACCCGCGGAATACCGCCTCCCTGCAGAGATCCATCAACGTGAATACCTGTCCGGCGGTGAAATGAGGCCCTGGAACGGTGACGTACACACGGTAGTATCACCCATCGGGGTCAGAACAGCCAACGGACTGGAACGTAAAGTAATAGGATCATATCCTTTGTGCAGCGCAAAAGAAGCCATGGCTTCGCTGGACGATGCCCTGGCCGCCTATGATGATGGCCGTGGCGAATGGCCCACCATGCCGGTGGCAGAAAGAATTGCCTGCGTAGAGAAATTCACCGGTAAAATGATCGAGCGCAAACAGGAAGTTGTGAAGCTGATCATGTGGGAAATTGGAAAATCCTACACCGATTCCGTAAAGGAATTTGACCGTACGGTAGAATACATCCACGCCACCATAGATGCGCTGAAAGATCTTGACCGCAACTCATCCCGCTTTGAAATACAGCAGGGCATCATCGGCCAGATACGCCGTTCCCCCCTGGGCGTAGTGTTGTGTATGGGGCCTTTCAACTACCCGCTGAACGAAACCTTTACCACGCTGATACCTGCCCTGATCATGGGTAATACCATCCTTTTCAAACCTCCCAAACATGGTACCTTATTGCATTACCCCCTGCTGGAAGCCTTCCGCAGCTGCTTTCCCAAGGGCGTTGTCAATACTATTTACGGCCGCGGTAATGTGATCGTGCAGCCCCTGATGGAATCCGGCAAGATCAATGTGCTGACCCGTGATCGGGTCCAGCAAGGTGGCCAACCAGCTGAAGAAGATGCACCCCAAGGTGAACCGCCTGCGCGCCATCCTGGGACTGGATGCCAAGAACGCCGCCATCATCACGGATAAAGCAGATATCGACCTGGCGGTGAAAGAATGTGTGCTGGGCTCATTATCGTTTAACGGTCAGCGTTGTACGGCTATCAAAATCATCTTTGTTCACCGCCGTATTGCGCAAAGCTTCCTCGACAAACTGAGCGAGGCGGTAGGCAAGCTGAAAGCAGGTATGCCCTGGGAGAAAGATGTGTTCCTGACACCCCTGCCTGAACCGCAGAAGCCAAAGTACCTCAAGACCTGTATAGAAGACGCTATTGCCAATGGCGCTACCGTAGTGAACCCGCACGGCGGCGATGCATATGAGTCTATGGTATTCCCTGCTATCGTATATCCCGTAAACGAACGTATGAAGCTGTATAGCGAAGAACAGTTCGGACCCGTGATACCGGTGCTGCCGTTCGATGATATCAATACCCCGATAGAGTACCTGATCCACTCAGAGCATGGACAGCAGGTGAGCCTTTTCACCAATAACGCATCAGAACTGGCTTCTCTTATAGATCCGCTGGTGAACCAGGTGAGCCGCGTAAATATCAACTGTCAATGTCAGCGTGGCCCGGATACCTTCCCCTTCACCGGCCGTAAAGACAGCGCCGAAGCTACCCTGAGCGTTCCCGATGCTTTGAGGGCATTTTCTATCCGTTCTATGGTAGCCACCAAACAAACGGAAGAGAACAAGGCATTGATCAATAAGATTGTTAGCGACCAAACATCCAATTTCCTGTCAACAAAATATATATTCTAATCGCACATAATGTAAAAAAAGGCGTATTGTGTGACCACTTATGGGTTTTGACAAAAAAATGAATATTACCCTTTTGTGTGATGGAAGTTTAAAAAGGAAATGTTAAATTTGGGTTAAGTCAATCACTCTTTACCTTTTATCAACCTAAACCCAAAACACAAAGATTGAAACACTTTTACGCAATCTAAAAAGCATTCCGGTATCACCGGGATGCTTTTATCTTTGTGGCCCCTTCGTACTAATACCCGTTTCCATAATTAAGTAGTTCTACTGATAGCCGTCGCACGCCCGCCTTATATTTTTGCATTAAAATTATTCTAACCCCATGCGTAAAATATTAAAGTGGACAGGCATTGTCGTGTGTACGATCCTGGTATTATTGCTGATCGCTTATTCCGTTGCCTGGATGAATGTATCGGGCCGTCTAAACAAACAGTATGCGGTAAAGGTAAAGCCTGTATCGCTCCGCGCCGATTCAGCCATGCTGGCTTACGGCGCCCGTCTTTACATCGTAAAAGGGTGTGCGGATTGTCATGGCCCCAACCTGGCCGGGAAGGTATTTGTAGATGATCCTATGATAGGGCGTTTCACCGGCGCTAATCTTACCAGGGGCAAGGGCGGATTGCCGGCTGATTTTGATGATAAGGCCTGGCTGATGGCCGTGCGGCATGGCCTGAAACCCGATGGAAGATCGCTGATCCTGATGCCATCTTACGAGTTCAATGGCCTGGCAGATTATGATATTGCCAGCATCATCGCCTGGTGTAAAACGCAGCCTGCGGTAGATAATGAACCGCCCCCCACCAAGATCGGGCCCCTGGGCCGTGTATTAACGGCGCTGGGAAAGATACCCCTGGTACCTGCAGAAAAGGTGGACCATCATTACCAGGCGCCTGAAATAGTGAAACAGGAAGTGTCTGCCGCTTATGGCAGGTATCTCTCTACCTCCTGCACCGGCTGTCATCATAAAGACCTGCGGGGCGGCGACAACCCCGTACCGGGTAAAACACGTGTGGCGGATATTACGGGAAAGGGGCATGTAGGCAGCTGGACCACAGCGCAGTTCATTACCACGCTGCGCACCGGTAAAACCCCGGAGGGCAAACAACTGAATAATGACGACATGCCCTGGCAGATGACCGCCCAGTACACGGAGCCCGAGCTGGAAGCCTTGTACCTCTACCTGAAAAGTCTTCAGTAATTAATAGGTATTAATAAAAAAATAAGAGACGCGAAGATCACCTCCGCGTCTCTTATTTTTTTATTTATTAATTATTAATTCAATTGTCGAGGAAATCATCCTGCTGTTCGGGGGCCTGCTGGTTGGCGCCGCCGGCGCTGGCAAACCATTTATCAACGGTTTCACCAATGAAGGGGGGCACTTTGCTTTTCACAAAGTCTTTTACCACTTCAATTGTTTTAGTGGCCTGTTCTGCGCTGAGCCCTGCTTTTTCCTGGAGTTGCTGAATGAGTTCCTGCATAAATATGTTTTAAGCTACTTTGAGTTTCACCAGTGTGGATTGCTCCAGTCTTTCCTGGGCATAAGACTTGGTGAGTAAGAATACTTTTTCGCTGGTAGACGGCAGGTGGAACATCGCTTCGCTCATTACCACCTCGCAGATGGAGCGCAGGCCACGGGCGCCGAGTTTGAATTCCATGGCTTTGTCTACGATGTAATCTATTGCATCTTCGTCTATATTCAGTTCAATACCTTCTACCTTGAAGAGTTTCTTGTATTGTTTAACGAGTGCGTTCTTGGGTTGGGTGAGGATTGCCTTCAGCGCGTCCCTGTCCAGTGAGTTCAGGTAAGTCACCACCGGCAGGCGGCCCAGCAGTTCGGGGATGAGGCCGAAAGACTTCAGGTCCTGGCTGTTCACATAGCGCAGGATGTGCTTTTTGGTTTCCTCTTCTTTCTCTTTATCTACGGTAAAGCCGATGGAATGTGTTTGCACCCTTCTGCTGATGATCCTGTCTACACCGTCAAAAGCGCCGCCGCAGATAAACAGGATGTTCTGTGTATTTACCTTGATCAGCTTTTGTTCCGGGTGTTTACGTCCGCCTTGCGGGGGCACCAGCACTTCGGTACCTTCCAGCAGTTTCAGCAGGCCTTGCTGTACACCTTCGCCGCTCACATCGCGGGTAATGGAAGGATTATCGCTCTTACGGGCGATCTTGTCAATCTCATCGATATATACAATGCCTCTTTCGGCAGCCTCTACGTCATAGTTGCACACCTGCAGCAGGCGGGTCAGGATGCTTTCCACATCTTCTCCTACATACCCTGCTTCTGTAAACACGGTAGCGTCTACAATGGTGAAAGGTACGTTCAGCAGTTTGGCAATGGATTTAGCCAGCAGGGTTTTTCCCGTACCGGTTTCTCCTACCATGATGATGTTGGATTTTTCTATTTCCACCTCATCTTCGCCGATCTGCTGGTTAAGACGTTTGTAGTGGTTATATACCGCTACGGCCAGTATTTTCTTGGCATCGTCCTGGCCAATCACGTATTCGTCCAGGAATTTCTTGATTTCAACCGGCTTTGCCACTTTGGGTACAAAGTGGGAGGGGGCCTTTTTATTATGCTGGAACAGCTCCTGTTCTATAATTTCCTGTGCGTTGGCCACACAATTCTCACAAATATGGCCTTCTGCACCGGCAATCAGTATCTGCACCTCATCTTTGGAGCGGTTGCAGAAGGAACAACGTATTTTGGATTCTTTCATCCGTGATTAGTTTATTTATTAGGCAGCTAAGCTAACAAAGTTAGGTAAAATAGGAAAAACAGAAAAAAGGAGAAACGGAGCAAAGGCGGTTGCCCTTCCTCCGTTTCTCCTTTCTCTATGATGCGCTTACTGCGGCGTGTTTTCCTGTTTCTTCCTCGGGTTCCTGTCCAGCACGTCGTCGATAATGCCGTATTCTTTGGCTTCATCGGCGGTCATCCAGTAGTCACGGTCGGAGTCTTTTTCCACTTTCTTGAACGGCTGACCGCAATGGGTAGCGATGATCTCGTTCAGTTCTTTCTTCAGCTTCACGAACTCGCGGGCGGTGATCTCGATATCGGAGGTCTGGCCTTCTGCGCCGCCATGAGGCTGGTGGATCATTACACGGGCGTGTTTCAGGGCGGTACGTTTGCCTTTCACACCTGCTACCAGCAGTACAGCGCCGAAGGAGGCGGCCATACCTGTACAGATAGTGGCTACGTCCGGGGCGATGATCTGCATGGTGTCATAGATACCTAAACCCGCATACACACTACCACCAGGGCTATTGATATACATCTGTACATCACGGTTACGGTCTGTAGATTCCAGGAACAGCAGCTGGGCGGTAACCACGTTGGCTACGTAGTCATTGATCGGGTCGCCCAGGAATATGATCCGGTCCATCATCAGGCGGGAAAAAACGTCCATGGTAGCAACGTTCATCGGGCGCTCCTCAATGATGTAGGGCGTCAATGCGTTGATCTGATGGCGTGCATAGCTATCTACTACCAGGCTGCTGATTCCGCGATGCTGGATCGCATATTTTCTAAATTCGTTATTAATGTTCATGATGGTGATGTTTATGAGGTAATTTAGCAAATTCTTCGGCTGTTATTTCCTCTTCTTTAAGATCCACCTTGGTTTCTGCCCACTCGAACAGTTTCTGGGTCACCATTTCGCGATAGGTCTGGTCTACAAATTTCTCATCCTGCATCAGGCGGTCCAGGTAGCTGTCCAGCCAGTCGGCCCCGTCAAGGGCAGCGCCTGCGCCGTAGTAGCCCAGTAATTTCTGTTTGGCGCCTTCTCTGAGTTCCTCAAAGGAAACTTCCAGTTGATTTTCGCGGATCAGTTTATCGCTTATAAGCGTCCAGCGCAGCTGGTGGTCAAAGTTCGGATATTCTTTTTCGGCTTCTTCGGCGGTCTTGGGTTTTTCGCCACCGGTCTGCAGCCAGCGTTTCAGGAAATCTTTGGGCAGTTCCATGGCAGTTTCGTGCACCAGCGTTTCAAACAGGTCGTTATGAAGGCGGTTACGGCTTTCGGAATCCCAGTATTTCTCGATCTCTTCTTTCAGTTTAGCTTTGAAAGCTTCTTCTGTGGTGATATTTTCGTTCGGGTAGATCTCTTTGAAGAACGCTTCGTTCAGCTCGCGCTTTTCAATGAGGCCTACTTTGGTGATGGTCAGTTTAAAGTATTTCTGGGCGGCAGCCTCGTCTTTCTCGTCAAAGCCCAGGTCTTTCAGTATCCAGCCCAGTCTTTCAGCGTCAAAGGAAGGAGCCAGCTGGAACACCAGTGTGTCGCCGGTTTTCTTGCCTTTCAGCTGCTCCTGCAGGGAGGCAGAGAAGTATTTCAGCAGCAGGGAGTTGTCTTTCTTGATACCGCCTTCGATCACATTGCCCTGTGCGTCGCATTCTTCAAACTCAACGTTCAGTACATTGTCTTCATTATCAATAGCTTCCGGCTCGGTCATGTTACCGCCTTTGATCTGCAGGCGTTTTACTTCCTCTTCCACTTCCGCATCGGTAGCTTTGATCTTGTAGCGGGTAAGGGTGGTTTTGCCGGATTCCAGGGGAGATACCTCGAAAGAAGGTTTCAGGCCCACTTCAAAATCGAAGGCATATTCTTCGGGCTTGTTAAAGTCGAAATTCTTGGATTCTTTTTCGAGAGACAGGGGTTGGGCAAAGATGTCCAGCTTCTCGTTCTGGAGATAGCCCATCAGTTCTTTCTCAACGGTTTTCAGCACCTCGTCAGCAAACAGCGCCTGACCGTGCATCTTTTTTACCATACCAGCCGGCACCATTCCTTTACGGAAACCGGGAATATTAGCAGCTTTGCTGAACTGTTTTACTGCTTTGTCAAAATTAGGAAGGTAATCTTCCTGGCTCACTTTCACAGTGATCTTATCGTTCAATAAACCAATGTTTTCTCTGGTAACGGTTGCCATAATAATTATTAATAAAAGTGTTCTGTATGTGCAATAATAGTTCCTGAATTATTTTTTCTGCCATGAAGTCACTAGGCACGAAGGAATGGCAGCGGGGAAGATATATACTTGGTGACCTAACGCCTTTATGGCGTGAAGTACGCCCTCAGCTCCTTGCAAACTCCCTGGTAAAAATCTATCTGTCAAGTAGTTACAAAAAAATGACTATCTTTTCAGAAGCGCGAAGATAGTGCGTTTAGCTGAAGTTTGCTTGCAAAATATTTGCAAAATTTTAGCCGCCAGCCCGGATGTACCCTGCATCAGGGCTTTTTAACCCCGCTTTTTAACCCTCCCGCTCCCGGCCACCCCCTTGCAGATTCCGCCGTTTTTTCGTATTTTGGTGCGTTAAATGGTTTTTGTTTTAGTAACAAACATATGAAGAAAATAGCCCTACTATACCTATGGATGCTCGCCTGCATTTCCTATGCCCATTCCCAGGACAATACCCCCCTTACAGACAGCACAGTAGCGCTCACCAACGGCGGTGAATACGGGGAGGCCATTGCCGTCTATACCCGGATACTGAGCCAGGCGCCGGATGATGCCGAAGTCCTGGCGCTGAGAGGCCATGCCTATGCGGAGATCAACGAACATGAGAAAGCCCTGCAGGATCTTGCCCTTTCACTGAACGCCGATCCCAGCTACTGGCCGGCTTACCGCTGGCGCGCTGACCTGGAGACCGACCTGGAAGATTTTGAAGCGGCCATCAGGGATTATGACGAGGCACTGCAGTATGCAGACAGCGCCGCCGATAAAGAGACCATCCTGGTGAACAGGGCAGTGGCAAAGAGACTATCTGGCGATCATGCGGGCGCCGCAGCAGATTTCCGCGAAGCGCTTAAATACAACCCCAACAGCGTGTGCGCCCTGGAGAACCTGGGTGGACTGCTGCCGCATATGGATCAGCCGCAGGAAGCCATCGCCTGCCTGGAAAAAGCCATTCAGCTGGATTCTACTTTTGAAGGCGGTTACGGCAACCTGGCCTATTTATATTCCAACCTGGGGCAATACCAGAAAGCGCTCGATATCAGCAACAGGCTGCTCTCCTTCAAACCCGGCGAAGCCTATGCGCTGAACAACCGCGGCTATATAAAGTATAAGCTGAACGACCTGCAGGGCGCCCTGGAAGACATCAATAACGCCATCAACGTATTGCCCGTAAATGCTTATGCCTTTAAGAACAGGGGACTGATATACGCCGCCCTGAAAAGGAACAGCGATGCCTGTACCGATTTTCAGAAAGCACTGAGCCTGGGTTTTGCCAGGTATCATGGTACCGAAGTAACTGAGCTGATAGAGACGCTTTGCAAAATGCGGTAAGCCGCAAACTGTAAAGACTACTATATATCCCGGTTAACAACAAAGGGAAGATCACTGTGATCTTCCCTTTTACATTTCTTTCAGGTTCAACGCGGCTAATCATTACTGCCGGATGGAACGGTACGTTGCAGTGTATTTACATGTTGTACAAAGCCTACCGGGTCTGATGGGCTGATCAGCATTTTTTTGTTGTCATATTCGATCAGCACCAGATGTTCCCGGTTGGTACACCAGCTTTGATGGTAGCCAATCACACTTGATCTGAAACTGCCCAGGTAACCAAAAAGCCCCCCGATACCGAAAACACGTACGCTGAAGCCCAGCTCAGCCCTGGTAGTGGTGCTTATTGTACTGATCTTTTCTATGGGCACATGTAATACTTTTAAAAGGCCTTTTGATAATGATCACCCCATCTGTTACCTCGTAGTATTGCGGGCTCAGGCCCCATGCAATCAGTATTACCGGGAGGAGAATGTATGAATAAAAGGGAAAGCCTGAAGCGGTGTTGGTGACATTGGTGATGTGCAGCAATAACATCATCAGTGCTATAATGATGAACACATTCGTAATGATTTTTGACAAGGAATCTAAATTTGCCTGGTATCTCATATATTAAGCTGGTTTTATTTTTGGGGATGATCAGCATCGCACATTCATCACCGGCCATGCTGTTACAGGGATCAGAATGTTATGCGGACCTGCGTAAAAATAAGATAATCTTGGCTGGCCGCCAAACCGCTACTGCACCTAAATCGGCATAAATACCCTCAAAAAATTGATCCAGATCAAGAAATTACTACCCCTGCACCAGGTTTAAAATGTTTCCCTTATTTTCATATAAAATAACTGCTCATGGCGCTACAAGTCGGCATTCACAAGTTCACCGGCAGACTTGATAACGTGATAGGCTACCGCAGAAATGGCAAATATTTCTTCCGTAGCATGCCGGACAACATACAACAGACAGCTGCAACTAAACGCGCTGCCCGTCGCTTCGGTATTGCCAGCCGGAAAGGAAAGCTGCTGCGCAGCGCTTTTCGTCCGCACCTGGGCATACGCCACGACGGTACCTTGGTGAACCGTTTGAATAAGTTGTTCATTCAATCCGGTGCAGATAATTTCCCCGATCTGCTGGGCTTTCACTTTAACCGCTATACGGGACTGGAAAAGCTGTTCACCATTCCGCCTGTATTTACGGCAAACGGTACCCTGCACGTACCCGCGCAGGAGCTGGAGCCACCCGGCGCCCATACCCACCTGGAGCTTCGCCTGATTGCGGTAAGAGTGAATTTCCGCACACATCGTGTAGTGAGTGCCGAATCATCTACCGCTGTCATTGAGTTAAATGATGATGTACCTTTCAACGGACTAGCCCTGAGCGTTCCTGCCGAAGGAGAAGGTGTGCTGATGGTGACCTTGCAATGCCGCGCCTGTAAAGACACTAACGGCGTATTATATCCCACTAATGACCGCCGCTACATAGCTGCGGATATTATTCATCTTGAAGTACCGGCTGACCAGGTACGTATACCGGCAGCTATCTTAGCAAAGGCATATCGTAAACGGTTTGTATTCCGCAACCGGAGTGTATCACTCTCTGCTGCGGAAGAAGAAGTGCGGCATTCCTGTATTGCGACGGTAAACGGGCCGCCGGTGCCGTCATAGCGGTAAAAGGTTCTTCCTCCCCCGTCTAGCAGCAAACGGTTCTTCCTCCCCCGTCATTGAGAGGCGCCGCGCAGCCCAGCGCGTAACGCGCCGAAGCAATCCTTTAAACGGTAAACGGTGATGGTTACACTTAGCTACTACCATTCCTGTTTAAAGGATTGCTTTGACCGAATAACACCCTGCCATCTTCCGGTACTAACCCGCATTCCATCTCCCGGTCCCCGCATCACGCCCCCGTACCACCCCGCATCAACTCCCCCTGAACTCCTGATCAAGTCCACCTCAGCTCCGCTAAGCCCTTAGTTCTACTTAACGCTTACTATAGGCTTACGAGACGCTTACCTAAGGGGTAAGCTTAGTGCAGGCGGAGTGTTTGCTTAGTAAGTGCTTAGTGATTGCCTGCTGAGTGTTTAGTAAGTGTTTGCCCTATGCTTCACCTATTCCTTTTTACCCCCCGCCAACTCCCCGAAATTTCCCTCGCGCTAATGCCAACACGGGAAGCTATCACCTCATCATCCCCTGGCTTTTTCCGGTAAACAATCCATCGCCAATATCTTCCCATTTTCTTATGGAAATACTACCCGGCTGCATCTTTAGTGTTGATATGAAACATTTGTTTGTCACTATCCTGCTGTTTGTACATTACCACCCTTCCTGTGCACAAACAGCTACCAACAGCCTGCTGCTCAAAACAGACAGCAGATCCCACCTTCATTACGTTGAACTGAAAGACACCGCTGCCTGGGTGTTTGACCACTACCGCGACCATCTGGGATATAAAGCAGCAGTGATCACAATAGACACATTACATAAACAGCCAGATGGCGGTTACCGCGGCAACTATTTCCGGGTAACCTTGTGCAACAACGGGCTTTACCAGCTCAACATCCCGGGGAAAAAGAAGGCCCTGCCGCTAAACACCGTTACTGACACCATACAGGCAAATCTTCACCTGAATAACGCCTGGCACATGAGTCATTACCTGTCGCTAAGCCGGCAGCTAAGGCAAACTTATCCCCTGAGCAACTATCATTACACAGAAGCCTACGCTGCCTGGAGAAAGCTTCCTGAGCATGAAAAGTATATGCCCTACCTGCAATTCAGGGCGGTGTCAGCCGCACAACAAAACGATACAAAAGCGCATATCTACGCAGAACAGGAGCGATGCACCCGCCTGACAAACTACCTGCTGCAACACATGGATACCCTGCACTATAGCGTGCTGAAAGACAGCCTGACGGCGTTATTGGCATATCATCAAAGCCAGTACGCCGGGGTAGTGATAGATACAATCACACAGCGCCAACCCAGCTACTTTTTCCGCCTGGCAGAAGATCTGCCGCAACAGCGGGAATGGATTTTTTCCAAAGGGGTGTATAACAAACGGGCATTCTCCCGCCTGGCAGGTGTGGAAGGGCATGAGGATGTAAAAAGGGAATTCATGAAGAGCAGGAAGTCGCAAAGGAAGTTTACCTGTCAGGCTATTGGTAGTGCTGTTTTGGGGTATGGGTTGATAGCGGCGCTGATTATGGTGTTGCTATAGCTAAGTATTTAATGAAGGGAAATAAAAAAGCCACAATGATAAATCATTATGGCTGTTGTGCGGGTGGAGGGACTCGAACCCCCATGCCGTGAAGCACCAGATCCTAAGTCTGGCGTGTCTACCAATTTCACCACACCCGCAAACTTTAGGAGGACTGCAAAGGTATTATTTTTTGGGAATTAAAAAAATGTAAGGTCATCGTTTATACAGAAAAGTGAGTGGCTCTTGTTTATCAATTAGTTAGATTTGATATTAAAAGCAGGTAATGCTCCATTTGGCAGACTTTTTACTCACCGGCTTACACCTCCTGATCATCGGGTTTAACCTGTTGGGATGGATCTTCCCGGCTACCCGTAAGCTGCATTTCATTTTCATCCTGCTTACCGCCGCCAGCTGGTTTATATTGGGCATCTGGTTCGGCATCGGTTACTGCCCTATCACCGATTGGCAATGGCAGGTGAAAGAAAAGCTGGGAGAAACCAACCTGCCTGCTTCGTTTATTACTTTTAGGCAAACAAGATTACCGGCCGTCATTTCAGTGATGTATTGATGGATCGTGTGGTGTTGGTAACGATGAGCTGGCCGCCCTTCTTTAACCCCGCATGTTTTTTGTACAAGGTGTTCTCTAAAACCATGCACTATGCACATCACCAGCGTTTTTGACCATCAGCAGCACATACCGCAGCCATACACCTGCCTCGGACCTAATATCAGTCCGCCGCTGCAGTTCCATGATATTCCAACCGCCGCCCGCAGCCTCGTCCTCATCTTTGAAGATGTAGACGCAACACCCAAACCCTCGGACACACTGGATGGTATTCAACATCCCGGCCAGCACCACGGAAGTGCCCCAGAACACCATCCCGCCCGGCGGCGTGGAAGGCCTGGCCAATAATCACAGCTTCGGCTATGAAGGCCCCTGTCCTAAATACTTCAGCGGCACTCATCATTACTGGTTCCGCTTATATGCACTGGATATCATGCTGGATCTTCCTCCCGCATCCGAGCGGGAAGCCGTAGAGGCAGCTATGCAGGGACATGTACTGCAGACAGCCGCCCTGCAGGGATTATGTACAGCGGCAGAACAGCCGGTCAAGACTGTGCAATGATCGCTACAGTCAGCTGTCTTTCCCGTTCCATATTTTACTCGCGGCATCGGCATAGGCAGCGCCAATGCTGATGCTCGCCTGTTGTATGTAGAGGTAATTGCGGTCAATACGCTCTACCTTGTTATTGGCAACAATAAAAAAGCGGTGTACCCGGGTGAACAGCGGCGATGGCAGTAAGGCCAGCGCTTCCTGCATGGATATACGCGAAAGCAGCTTGCGGTCTTTCAATACAAAGTTCACATAATTACCCGCGCTTTCCAGGTACAGTATATCATCCAGTAATATCTTGTATTGCTCGTACCCGCTTTTGATAAACAGATATTCAGGGATATAACCAGTCAAGGTATGCTGCTGTTTCATTTGCAGCAGGTAATGCGCTTTGTTGCAGGCCTTCAGGAAACGCGAAAGGGAGAAGGGTTTCAGCAGGTAGTCTATCGCATCCAGCTCAAAGCTTTGCACCGCATGCTCTGAATAGGCAGTGGTGAATACTACCATCGGCGGGTTAGACAAACTGGTCAGGAAATCGATACCCGTAATATCAGGCATCTTGATGTCAAGGAACAGCAGGTCTGTTCTTTCCCGGTTCAGGTGCTCCATTGCCTCAAAGGCATTGGTATAGTAACCCGTCATTTCGAGGAAGGGCACTTTACCTGCATGTGATCTGATGACAGACAGCGCTACCGGCTCGTCATCTATGGCAATAGCGGAGAGCTTCATACCATACTGTTTTTCCGGTATCCAAGATAAACATTATTATGGTCCATCAGCTTGTCATATTCTCCCTTTGGCATCAGCAGTTTGCTGAGTAAGGGCATAATCTCTATCAAAGTAATGATTAATACGATCAGGCGATAGCGCTGGCGTAATGCAGGATGCTGATCCGTTAGTTCGCCCAATGCTTCTGTTTGTGCCAGGAAACCGTCTGTAAGCGAGGCTGCATAAGCCTGTTCCTTTACACGGTTCTCTTTCCAGATCTCCTCCTGTTGGCGCTGCCGCTCCTGCAGCTGTGGCATAAGGCTGCTGCGCAGCATGCTCAGCTCCTGCTCCGCTTTCAGGTATTCGGTTTTCTTAACACGGGCAATGGATGATTCACCGATCTTGCCTGTACCACCGGTGCCGTCGGTTTCTTTGATGTAATCGTCTTTATAGGCTTTTACCTGTGCTTCTTTCTGCTGCAGCTGCTGTTCCCATTGCTGCCGGTCTTTTTCCAGCGCTGCTTTACGCGGGGGCATTCAGCGCGTCCAGTTCTTCGCGGAATTTTTCCAGCTTACCCTGTCGGTTCAACACCATCTGTGCCTGTATATCTTTCTGAAAAAGCATCAGCACAACAGGTTGTGAGATGAACAGGCCAATGATAACGGCCAGGAACAAACGAAAGGCCACCGGAAGAAACTGCCGGCGGCCTGCGCCCGACATGGCTGCTATCAGGCTACGGTCAATGGAAAGGATGGCAAAACCAAAGAAAACAGCCAGTCCTGCGACCACTATTTCGTCGTTTATCACGGTAGAGAAGAAGTAACCCCATGCCAGTGTGGCAAATAACCAGGTAACGAGCACGGATATACCAATGATACGGTAGCGCTCGCGGTCTAGCCGGCATTCTTGCAGTGTGGCTGCATCTGCAGCAGCCATCCACCAAAGAAATTTACTAAGCCCGTCTGCTGTTGTTATGCTGTTCGTAGGCGTCTGTTCCATGCGCTTGTTTTATTTTACGTGTATCGTCAGGTGTACAAAATATTCGGTAGCGGTTTGGCGGATGCCCAGTTCGTGCCTGTCAGGATATAATAAAGCAAGGCGGGTCCTTACATTGTTCAGGCCAATGCCACGGCCTTCTTTTTCAGGGTCATTCTCCGGCCTGGTATGTGTGGTGTTCGTGCACATCAAAATAGATCTTCTCTGCATCGCAGGAAAGCGAGATGGTGATCCTGGAACGGTTGCGCAAACTGATGCCGTATTTAAATGCATTCTCTACAAAAGGGATCAGCAGCATAGGTGCAATGTCATGCTCGCAGAAATTTTCTTCAATGTTCACATTGATCTGTATGTCTGCGGCACCCTGTGTGCGCAGGCGTTGCAGCGAGATATAGTTTTGCAGGTATGCTACTTCCTTATGCATGGGGATTTTCTCCAGGTGATTTTCATCCAGCATAAAACGCATCATATCTCCCAGCTTCTGTATGCCTTCACTCGTATTTACCGCGTTTTCCTGCAGGGCGGTTCCGTATAGCGTGTTCAGTGCATTGAACAGGAAATGCGGGTTGATCTGCGCACGCAGAAAGTCAAGATCAGCGGCAGAACGTCCCAGTGCCGCCTGCAGGTTCAGCATGGTATGCTGACGCGATTGGCTGGTGGTATACAACCACCAGGTGAGCGGCAGCAGCGCCACAAATTGTACCAGGAACATACAGAACACCATCAGCGACAGCGGCTCCGGAGAACCATGCCAGGCAATCAAACCGAAAAAGAAGGTCAGTATGCCTGCAGCCATGGAGGTCAGGATAAGATCACGCCAGAGAATGGATTTACGATGATGTGTTTTATAAAAAGCAGGGAATGCCCGGTGATACCAAACATAAAAGACAACGGTGTAGTAAGGTCCTCCGCATAAGAGCACAATGAAAAACTCCCGATGGTGTATGCCATATGAAAATACCAGCAGCATCGCCCAGATGCAGCCCAGCAGCAGGGGCTCACTCAGTACTTTTTTCCTGCCATGGAAATACTGGAAGTAAATATGTTTGACCGCATAATACAGCACATAGAGCAGCGCGTAAAATGCAGTAGTAGTGAAAGCTGATTTGGCAAAGTGCATATGCGCCCCTCTCACGGTAGCATACACGCCAAACAGGTAACCGTAACGGTAAGAGTAGGCAACCATCAGCACCAGGAACACCAGCGCCAGCGTAACCACAGCCAGTGACAGACCAGGCAGCCAGCGCCGTTGTTCCAGGAATCCGGGGATCACATGCATATTCAGGAAAAGAAAGGCGGCATATACAACAGACATCTGCGCCAATAACGGCAACACATAATGGATATAATAATCAAATACCTGGTGGTAATGATGAAACTTATAACCATAGTCACGCTGCATATCAAACACATTATAGGTAACGCTTTGATACAGCAGCGGGAATAATAGTAACAGGAATATGGCGGTAGCAACGCCGAATTCTAGTTTTTTGAAAGGGATCATTGTTGAAACTTTCAACAATGATAGTGATCTATTACGAGTGCGTATTTAAAATGGGACGAACACGTGTGAAAATGGGATGAAACCCTATCCAATGGTGATCTTCCAGATACATTTATACCCGTAGTCCGCCACATAGATCAATCCGCCGTGGATCACCGCCAGTCCGCCCACCTGGTCCATCCGGATGGCTTTCGCCAGTTCCTCATGCCCGTCCGGATCCAGTACGATCAGCGGCAAATGGTAGCTGCTGTCCCGCGGCCCCACAAAGGGGCAGCCGCAATAGGTGGCGGTAGAGAAGTGCCCCACACCCGCGAGGGTGATTACCTTACCGGAGGTGCTTACCTTACGTAATGCCCCATTGGTACCGTCTGCCACATAATAGAAATCATTGAAAGCGGCAATAGCCTTGGGATAGGAGAACTGGGCAACCGCCCCCGTGCCGTCATTCAACCCCTCGAAAGACGTTTTACCCGCGAGCCGCGAGGCCACCCCACCCGGACTGATCTTTGTAATGCCCTGGAAGAACCCCGAGCTGCCGCTCACATAGAAGAGTTCATTGCTGGTGTTGATGGTGACACCGGATGGAAGGGCCACCTGCTCCTGTGCCATGGGCGTTATCCGGCTGCCCGGCACCGTGGTGACTACTCCCGCTGGCGTTATCTTTCTGAGTTGTGAGCCGAAGGTAACGGCGTTGTAATTTTCTCCCACAAAGATATTACCGGCAGCATCTACTGCGAGTCCCTGTCCCAGTTCTGAGCTGGCAAAATCGTCTACCCGCTGTGCGCCGAAAGCAAAGCTGGCGGCGGCGCCTGTGCCATCGGTATTGCCGGTGGCCCCGCTACCTGCGAGTACGGAAACAAGGGAGGGCGTGGCCATGTTAATGGTTTTCACCTGTTTGGCGGTAGCGTCTGATACGTACATCAGTCCTGTTGTGTGGTTGATCCCAATACCCACCAGGCGGCCAAATTCATTGGCGCCTCCTGCAAACACAGAGGTTACTCCTGCGGGTGTTACCTTGATGATCACATCATGGGAGGGGCGCTGGTCTATCACATAGAGATTGCCGGTGCCATCGGCTGTCATTTCTGCGGGCATGGTGAAAGTGCCGTCTGCTTTTCCGCCTGTAAAGCCGGCGAAGACCACGCCCCGTACGGTAGGCCGGTACAGCAGGCAGCTGCGGCAAAGCTGGAAGATGGAACTGCCAATGGTCAGGCCTATAACATCAATACGAACCGTGTCTATATAACCCATCAGCGGCAGGATGGTAAGGATATAATTATCCCTGGCCTCAATGATCTGCGCAGGAATGGTATCAAAGTACAGTTTGCCTTCTGCCTTTATCCGGCCTTCCTGGTTCCATTTCCTGAACGCTTCCGCGGTAAGCTGTATAATGGTTCCTGCATGCGCATCGCCCAGGGGCTTACCCCCGGCATCGGTAATAATGGTCGAAATCTCTTTGGGAGGCTGGGACGGCGGCGGATACTTTTTACAGGCGCCCGTCAGTAGCAATAGCAACAACATCCAAAGTAATGGCAACTTTTTCATAACATTTTGGGGTTTAGTAGTTTAGAAAAAGGGGTGCTGGTACGAGGGCTTATCAGGAGAATAACCTCGGCAAAAATAATGTTATTTGCCCGTTACCCGGCAGAAGAAATGATCGAAATTTGTCGTAACTTTTATAGACCCAAATTAACCTTATATGAAAACCGTAACTTTACGCAAAATCCCTTTTTTCTTAAGCTCCGTTTGCCTCCTGGCTACCTGTTTCAGCGCTGCTGCACAGCAGCGTGGCAGCAGTCGCCTACGCTATTACGGCAGACACCATCGGCGGCATGAACTGGAATGTATTGCGCCTCATTGACATCAACAATGGATCAGCTATCAACCAGCTCGGGTAAGGCCCCCGCTCCGGCCACTGCCGAAAATGCAAGGAACAATGCAGGCAAGGTAGCCGCCGCCGCATTTGATAATACCACGCATCGCCTGTTCTTTGCCACCATGCATACCAATGAGCTGTATGCGGTGAACCTCAACAGTAATAGTGCCGCACCGGTAAAAGTGGCTGATCTGCGTATCAATGATCCCTTTGTCAGCCATCCCGAAGAGAATAATATCAGCCGTATGGTCATCGGCGCAGATGGTAACGGCTATGCCCTTACTAACGACGCAGAACACTTCTTTACCTTCGCCACTACCGGGCAGCAGGTAAAGTTCAGAGACCTTGGCAGCCTGAAAGATGCGCCGGAGAATGGCGGGAACTCCGTTCACGCTTTCTGCACCGGCTGGGGGGGCGACCTGGTAGCGGATAAATACGGCTACCTGTACCTGATCAACATTTACAACAAAGTCTTCAAGATAGATGTAAACAGCCGTGAAGCTACTTTCATGGGCGCCATACAGGGCCTGCCGCAGGGCTTTTATACCAACGGCGCCGCTGTAGACGATAACGGCAAGGTGATCTTAAGCTGCTCCACCTACGGCAAGGGTTACTACCTGCTGGATATGCCTTCGCTCACGGCAGCCGCCATTACAGGAAAAAATACCGATGTATACAACGCTTCCGATCTGGCCAGCGGCAACCTCCTTTTCCAGGATAATAAGAAAGACAACTACATAGCTACCGCACCGGAGAAACTGGATGTAGACGGCAGCAATATCTCCGTCTGGCCCAACCCCGTTCCGGTAACGGGCAATACTTTCAATGTGGCCTTTAACGCGCTGGATAAAGGCGATTACATTGTACAGCTGGTAGATATGGACGGTAAGGTGGTGGTAAGCAGGCCTGTAAGGCTGGGCTCCAAACGCCAGACCATCCCCATTAACTACGGGTCCGGTATTTCCGGCGGTTTATACGTGGTACAGGTGCTGAACAGCAATAATATAACACAAACCGCCCGTAAAATTTTTATCCTATAAACAGTTCCTTACTGTTCCTGATAAGCAACCATCCCGGCGGGTTCTGCAACGTGGAGCCCGCCGGTTTTTTTTAACTTCTCTGTGCCGGCTGCAATATTGCATTTCCTTATTCGTCTATTACTGTATAAACAAAAAGCTGTTGTTTTGCAGTTATGTCTTCACGTCTTAAGCAAACCATACCCGTACATATATTAGAAGAGCGGTCTCCCCTGGGACTGGAGGTTTGGTCTGTCAGCATGGCGGGGGAGAAACCCGGAGAGAGCCTGGGTATTCATCGTGACGATCACTATATTTTTGTGCTGCTGGAAACAGGCGAGAGCCGTATTATGATAGACTTCCAGACGCAGTGCCTTAAAGCGCCCGGCCTCCTGTATGTGCAACCGGGACAGGTGCATGAATACGTTGATTCCATCAATGCAAGCGGCTGGTTCGTGGCGGTAGACGCCATGTGGGTAGGAGATCTTTTTCAGCCCGTATTACATGAGGCAGCCGCCCTGGGGCCGCTTTGTATTACAACAGAGCAGCAGGCCTCACTGTCCGGTCTTTTGAAAGTACTGGAAGCCGCAAGGAATGATGCAGCGAGCGCCTACTTTAAACCCATCCTGCATTCCCTGGTAAGCGCCTTCACCGGGATGGTGGCAGGGTTATATGCCGGGCAGGCGGGCGACTGTAAACAGGCGCTCCGCAGCAGCGCCATTACGGCCTCCTTCCGCCAGTTGCTCACAGCACATTACAAGACCCTGAAAAGCCCCGCAGATTATGCCGGTAAGCTGAATCTTTCGCTGTCGTACCTGAACGAAACGGTAAAGGCCAATACCGGTTTTCCGGTAAGCTACTGGATACAGCAGGAAACAATGCTGGAAGCCCGGCGCCTGCTGTATTACAGTAAAATAAGCGTTAAAGAGATTGCCTACCAGCTGGGTTATGAAGACCCTACTTACTTCTCCCGCGTATTCAAAAAAGTGGTAGGGCTCAGCCCCGGAGACTACCGCAGGCAGAACCGCGAATAGTCCTTCTTTTGCCATGTTTTGTCCCTTTCCTGCGGAGGACGATGTTGTTGTTTTGCATATTATTTTGAATACATCACATAATCATTTAATCATCGTCTATGGGAGCTACTCTTCAGCTGATTAAACGGAAAGCGATATCCCTGATAGAACAACGGATGTCTAAAACAGGTACCGTATTGGCGGTACGCGCCTGGCAGCCAGACGCTGTCATGGAAGTAGATCTTCACCTGCCCGGGGTTAATATGCATAAATGGACACAGGCGCAGCATATCAAATGTAAAGTGGCAGATTTTGAGTACCGCGATTACACCCCCTGCGGCTGGGATGCAGAAACAGCTACCTGTACGCTGATCATACACACCGGTCATGATGGGGCGGGGGCACGATGGGCCCGCAATCTGCAGAGCGGCGATATCATCTCTTATGTAGGCATCGGTTCTTCCATGCAGAAACCGGCTGACAATGTGCACCTGGTGTTCCTGGGAGATGAAAGCGCGATAGGTCATTTTGTTGCACTACACCAGCTGGCTAAGCGCCCGCTTTCGGTAACAGGTGCCATTGCTTTTTCGGAGCCTGCACACCAGGATGCGTTCCGGGAATATTTCTGTGACTTTGGCACCGTACAGGCAGTAGTTAAAACACCCGGGCATGATAGCAATGCATTACTGCAATGGGTAGCCGGGCATCATTTTTACAGCAATACGGTATTCTACCTGGTGGGGCAGATACCCGTGGTAGTACAGTTAAGGAACTTGCTGAAGGCCCAGGGCATCAGCGGTATACAGATAAAATCCCAGGGCTTCTGGAAATAAAAAGGCCACAGCCTGTTACGGAACGATCATCAGCAATGATCATGTTCGCAACAGGCTGCGGCTTATTGGTTGATGGCGCCAGGGCCTTTTTTTACTGAACTTTATAACCGGCAGTTCCGATAGTGGAACCAGACATCGGTTGATAGAAGTAGCTGGTATTTACCTTGGCAGCTGTAACGGTTGCAAATTTCTTGTCAGCCAGTGTACCGGTACCTTCTTTGTAAGTACCACCACCTTCTGTATAGATGTAAGCGTTGTCATACAGCGGTCCGCCACCCATTCTCGGCTGGATAAACACGTTGGCGTTAATGATCTGCGGAGCAGTCATCTGGCCGTTGAAGCCGTTGATGCGAAGGCTGTTACCACCTGTTCTGGCAACGGTGTTGTTGCTGATGGTAATGGTAGCCTGACCGGTACCCCTTAAGCTGATACCATCGTGGCCGCCCTGGTTGTCACGGAACAGGTTATTGCGCAGAATGTGTCCGGCGCCTTCACCGTAAAACTGTAGCAATTCTCCCCAGCCATCATGCACGTAGTTGTCATGTACGTTAGACCTTGTAACGCGGCCGCCAATCAGGATGCCGCCATTGTGGGAAGAGTTGTGCTGCAGCGCCCAGTTCTTCACTTCGTTCTTGTACACCTCCAGCAGGTCAATAGCGGCAGTCTGGATACCATCTGCACCACCATCGTGTACATAGTTGTTGTAGATCTTCACATTAGACCATTTGATGGGCTGTACGTACTGGTGACCGGAAGTAAAGCCGGATTTATCACCGTAGTAGGAAGTGTTGGAAGTCAGGTCCCAGTAAGTGGCGGTATGTCCAATGTACATTGCCTCATTCCAGGTGCCGCTGATTTCGCAGCCGTAGATGGTCAGGTTCTTCATCTGTGAGTTCGGATACCAGGTGCTCTGGTCGTTCTTCTTAGGATCTGTTTTAGCCCAGATACCGGTACCGCCATTGGTGATGGTCAGGTTCCTGATCTCGAAATTGTCTGTCTTCTCTGCCAGGATCAGGTTGAAGTATGCCTGGCGGGCAGACTGGGTAGAACCTGTGATCTTGAAATAATTTTTGCCGGTAGGACTGCCAAACTTAATGTGGTGGCAGTTTGAGAAGCGGGCCGCTTCTGCATAGGAACCGCCTGCCCAGTTAGGATTACCAATGGTAGTTACAGCGCCAACCGGATGTTTAATGTAGATCGGAAGATCAGCAGTTCCGCTCATGTTGTAAAAATAAACTGCTTTGAAATTACCCTTCAGGAAGATCTCGTCACCGGGCTTGTAATAACCGTTGCTGTTGTTTACGCTCAGGTACCCGTTGGCGTCTGGTGTAAGGGTAAATTGTCTTCCGGAAACGCGGTTGCCTTCTACTGATACTTCGGCAGTTGAATCTGCCCCGGGTTTCACAGTGTCTGCTAATTCGTTTTTGCTACAGCTTACAGCCAGGATTGAAGCGGCAGTAACAACGGCAGCAAACAGTTTTCCTGCATAAAGTTGGCTTAGAACTCTCATGGTTTTTCGGTATGGTTTAATTGTTAAAAAGTAAAAGCAAACAGGGTGTCAGCATGACAATTATGTGACAGGTAGTACATAACCGGCATTAATGACATATACTAATGGATGTTGTGGTAGAGGTTATACAAGATATGGATGTTGCGGTGTTGATTTGTTGTGTTTAGTACTCAAAATGTGTTTGCAAAAAAACGGAACTTATTTTAAAAAATTATACCTGCTACGTTGGTGGATGTCCGTAAGCTGAAAGTTATGCCTGTGGCGGGCCTTCAGGCGATAAGTAATACTTTATACCTAACCTGATTAAAAAAAATATGTAATGAATAGAGTAATGTTATAATATATAAAAAACTCTAACTCTTAAAATTTTTTATAATTTTTTGTTTTGATTGTTTAACCAAAAATACAGGGGTGTCCGGTTTACCCCCTTTTTCTGTAACCGGAAGTTGAAAGTGGTGAGTTTAGCCGTGGCTGATAGAAGTTACTTACATCTACATCTGCTGCTTCTACGGTGCTGAATTTTGTGTTGGCTTCAGCGCCGCTTCCTTCTAAAACAGTAGCGCCCCCTTCCGTATAAATGTATGCGTTAGGATAAAGCGGAGCGCCGCCCATTCTTGGTTGTATCAGCGCATTGCTGTTGGCTATCTGCTGTGAGGTCATGCCTGTAAAGCCGCTCAGGCGGATGCTGTTGCCACCGGTTCTTGCCACCGTGTTGCTGGTGATCTTCACAACTGCTTTGTTGGAACCCCTGATGCTTACGCCATCATTGCCTTCCATGTTATCGCGGAAAAGATTATTGTGGATAATATGGACAGATCCGTTCTCGCCGGATCCATAAAACTGTAGCAATTCTCCCCAGCCATCATGCACGTAGTTGTCGTGCGTGTTGGTGTTGGTAGTGCGGCCACCTATCAGTATACCGCCGTTGTGAGCAGAGTTATGCTGCAGTGCCCAGTTCGTTACTTCGTTATTATATACTTCCAGTTGGTCAATAGCAGAAGTCTGTATACCATCTGCACCAACATCATGCACATAGTTGTCGTATATCTTTACATTATGCCTGGGCTGTACATATTCATGACCCGGGGTAAATTTATCCGGAGAATCGTAGAAGGATAGATTGGCTGTCAGGTCCCAGTAAGTGGCCGTGTGCCCGATGTACATGGCTTCATTGTTTGTTCCGCTGATCTCTACGTTGTGTATAGACAGTTCTTCCATCTGCGAGTTGGGATACCAGGTGCTGGGGTCGCTTTTTACAGGATCTGTTTTTGCCCAGATACCGGTGCCGCCGCCTTTAATGGTCAGGTTCCTGATCTCCACGTGATCGGTATGTCCTCTTAATATAAGATCAAAATAGGCAGCCCGGGCAGAAGAGGTAGCGCCCTGTATCACAAACTCGGAGCGTTTGCTTTCAGCGCCTATTTTAATATAGTGGCAATTGGTAAAGCTGAGCGCTTCTGCCCATGAGCCGCCGTTCCAGCCGGGGTTACCTATATAGGTTACCGTGCCGGGCGGGTTCCTGATGATGATGGGGGCAGTGGCGCTGCCGCTCATATTGGTAAAATAAATGCTGGAGAAATTGCCTTTCAGGTTCAGCACATCGCCTGGCTTGTAGAATTTATTACTGTTATCCACTGACAGTCTGCCGTTGGCATCCGGTGTCAGCGTATAGGTTTTGCCCACAGCAGGTGGAGGGTTAGTCTCTGTTCCGGGCGGATGGCTATTGTCCGGTTTGGCGGGAACGTCACCTTTTTTACAGCCAACAAAAAGAAAGGTTAGAGCTGCAATGATCAACATACATGATTGCTTAAAAGGTATGGATGATTTCATGGTATAGGGCTTTTCATCGGAATAGCACAAATAAAGATACGCTTACACAGGTATATTAAAAATACGTAGCTTTCGTTAAATATTATGATTTTTTCTGTTATTTTTTTATTGTGCTTCAGAATGAGCCGGTTAGGTTGGGTAACGGTCAATAGCAGCTTTATAAAATGTGGGGGCGCCATTTTCGGGGTCATGGCCATAGCTGCAGCTGCTGAGGGGAAATAAAAAAGCCGTCTCCTGAAAGGAAACGGCTTTTTGCTGGGTGGAGGATATCGGACTCGAACCGATCACCTCAAACATGCCATGCTTGCGCTCTACCAGATGAGCTAATCCCCCTTTGCTGGCCGCCTGTCAGCAGCAGTACTGCTGGAAGCGGAGTGCAAATTTAGTTTTTTTTCCAAAAAAGCAAACACTTCTTTAAAAATCTTTGAATATTTCACCTACGGTTTCTTTCAGATCCCTTGCCAGCAAGGGTTTCTTGAGCAGTTTAATTACCAGCGGGTTGGCGTTTGTACGGTTAATATCCCCATAATCCAGCGAGGAAGATACCATTACGATGTAACACTGTGATTTGATCTTTGAAGGATAGGCGTCAAAGGCCGACAGGAACTCAAACCCATCCATTTCGGGCATCTGGATATCCAGCAGGATGATGGTAGGAGGGATGCGGTGCAGGCTGATATTGGAAGAAAGGAACTCCAATGCCTTGTTAGCGCTTGTAAACGACAGAACCGTCCTGCTGATCTGCTGAAGCGTAATAAGCCTTTCATGCAGTAGCAGGTCTATCTCATTATCGTCAATCAATATGATCCGTAAATCAGGAATCGAAATCATTTCTGTTAGGAATAGTTATTTCAAACTGGGTACCTTCACCGTATTTAGACTCTACATTTATTGTACCGCCAATTTTGTTCAGCGCCTCTTTAACTATATATAAACCAATGCCACTGCCCGGCTTATTATTATTCTTTGACCGGAAAAACATTTTGAAAATGTTATTCAGGTGCTCGCTCAGTATGCCGATACCATTATCCTCTATCCATATGGTGGCCTTATGCGGTTCCACTTTTACCGTCAGGTTCACCTTGGGGTTGGCTTCATCCGGCTTTTGATACTTAACAGCGTTCGATATCAGGTTGTTTAAAATTACGCTGATGCGGAAAGTATCCCCTTTAAAATCCACGGGCTGGTCTATATTCAGCTGGAATTCTATCGAAGTGTTCTGGGGTTTGAAATTGGCAATGCATTCCTGCAACAGGCTGTCAAAATAGATCTTTTCATGCTCAACATCCAGGCGGGAATTACGGTAGTATTCGATGATCTTCTGAATGAAACCGTCCAGCTTCAGTATGCACGATTCGATCATATCCACGTAACCGTTAGGGTCCTTTACTGAATTATCCAGCCGCGCCAGGTTGATAATACCCAGCACAGACATCAGCGGTGAACGCAGATCATGAGAGGTGGAGTAAATGAACCTGTTAAGCTCGTCGTTGATCTTTTCCAGCTCTGTTATCTTTTCTTTCAGGTTTTTGCGCGCCTGGTACATTTCATACGCATTGCTGATGGTATTCTGCAATTCGTATTCATCCCACGGTTTCTTAATGTAAGAAAAAATATGGCCTTTATTGATAGCCTCAATAATATCTTCTACATCAGTATAGCCGGTCAGCAGAATGCGGATAGGGTCAGGGAGGACCTCCCTGATCTCATAGAAGAATTCAACACCGGTAGTAACAGGCATTTTCTGATCTGCAATGATGATATGTACATCGACGCTCTTTAAGAGCAATTTGCCTTCCTGTGCGGAATTGGCAGTGTATATCTCATAACTTCTCCTGAAACTGGCTCTAAAGGCATTGAGGTTATGAACTTCGTCATCGATGTACAATATCCTGATACGGTTCTCTTTCATTCAGGGATATTGTTAGTTCGGCAGACTGGTAATTTTCAATGGTAAATATATAATAAATTCAGCACCTTCGCCGGGGGCTGTATTCACTACTATCCGCCCGTTGTGCTTTTCAATAATACTAAAAACAATAGACAATCCCAAACCGGTGCCTTCTCCAACATCTTTTGTAGTGAAAAAGGGATCAAATATTTTCTCTTTCACTTCCTGCGACATACCGGTACCCGTATCCCGTATGCTGATCATTACCTGCCCGTTGCTTTCGCGCCGCGTAGTGATGGTAAGGCTTTCCTCCTTATCGCTATGCTTGCTTTTGATGGCATTGAAGGAGTTGGTGATGATGTTCATAAACACCTGGTTCAGCTTACCGGCATAGCATTCAATCTTGGGCAGATCACCGTATTGCCTGATGATCTTTACATTGGGCGGCACGCTGTTGCGCAGCAATACCAGTGTGGAATCAAGACCTTCATGCAGGTCAACGGATTTTACATCGCTTTCATCCAGGCGGCTGAAGGTGCGCAGCCCTCTCACGATCTCGGCTGTACGTACCGCACCATCTTCTATGCCTTTTATCAGGTCTGCTATCTCATCATGTAAAAAAGTGATGTCGATCTGTTTTTTATAGGCTACTACATCCTCGAACACATGTTTCAGTTCAGGGCGCTTTTCCAGCTGGTCATATTTTTCAAGCAGGGCCTTGATATCGTCTATGTCCAGTTTGAGCGGTTTGATATTAGAGGTAACGAAATTGATGGGGTTGTTGATCTCATGCGCAATGCCGGCTGTCAGCTGACCCAGGGAGGCCATCTTTTCTTTCTCTACCAGCTGCGTCTGCGCTTCCTTCAGGCTTTTAAGGGCTGCGTTCAGCTCGGTATTGGCGCGTATCAGTTCATCTGTCCGTTCTGCCACCTTGGTTTCCAGTATCACGTTCTGCTCGCGCACCAGTCTTTCGTTCTCCTGCGATACCTCCAACGCAATGGCCTGGGAGGCTTCCTTCTCCTTCTTCAGTATGTTGATCCTGTCTGCCAGTGCAAAGGACAGCAGGATGGTTTCCAGCGCTGAGCCTACGTAAGAGCCATAGGTGGTCAGATGATTATATGGCAGTACCCCTACATTGCGCAGTACAAGCACGATCAGCCCCACCAGGAAAACGCTCCAGGCAACCAGGTAAAACAAGGCCTGGCGGTTGCCTTTTGCCAATACCAGTGCGGAGCTTAACAACAGGAGCAGGCTAACCACCCCGCTGCAGATGTTCAGCAGCGTATAGGCATAGATGTTCTGGCGCAGCAGGCTTAGTACCGCCGCCAGGATATAAAGGATGGCCACGCCGTTCAGTATCTTGTTGAGGTAAGGCAGGTAGTGCCCCACCTTCAGGAAGTCCTGTATGAACAGGATACCGAACACGCCCGCGAGCATGGTGCTGATGGTAACCCCGTAGTAGTTCAGCTCCGGATAGTTGGGCCAGAGAAAGCGGTAAAGGTATCCCGCTAATATCACCTGCGCCAGACCAAGTCCCGCCAGGTAAAGCAGGTAAGTACGGTATACACGGTCCCGTGTGGATATATAAATAAAGAGGTTATAGGCAAAAATGGCCAGCAGTATACCCATGTATATGCCCAGTATCAGGTCAGTCTGGTTAATATTGGCATCCAGCTGGGATTGCGTCCACACGTTCAGTGGCAGCAGGATGGGATGGTCGCTTTTTACCTTCAGCAGGTAAGTGGCCGTGCTGTCTTTGGGAAGTGAGAGGTTAAATACAAAGTGCTGATGAGGGTAGGGCCGCTGGCTGAAAGGATAGCGGTTGCCTGTTTTGAATGTATGTGCCAGGCGGCCGTTCTGAAATATAAAAAGCGTGAGCTCACTGATGTTCATATAGGGCAGCTCCATATAGAGGGAGGGTTCCCCCGTTTTATTTGTGAGGCTGAACCTGAGCCATTGAGCTGCGGGACCGGGAGCGAAGTTAATAATGCTTTTATTGCTGGGTTTGAAGCCCGGGTTGTTCAGCAGCTGGCTTACGTCCTCAATAGTATCGTTTTCCTGGCTGAGCAGCCATACGTTAGCGCCGATCAGTGTTTCCCGTTCATCGTTCCTGACCTTGATGGTGTCCTGTGCCCGGGCTGGTAACAGGGAGGAACAAGCCAGGCAGCAAAGGCAAAGCGCCTGCCATAGGGAAAGCCGTTTCAGATAAAGATAAATGAATGTATAAACGTGCCTCATCGCTTTAATTACCAGACGTAGGGGATGATCCTGTAAGTGTGCTGCTGATATCGTTGATAATCATCCGGGAAAAGGTTAAGCAGCAGCGCTTCTTCTACCGTGATCCGTTTGTAGTAGGCGATCATCATCAATAAGAGCGCCAGCAGGAAACAGGGCAAAGATCCCAGCAGTACGGGAAAGCCTGTAAGGATCAGTAGGGCGCCCAGGTAGCTGGGATGACGCACCAGTGCGTACGGACCGTCTGTGATCAGGCGATGTGCATCTACAGACTGCACATTGGCCGTAAAGTATCGTCCCAGGTAACGGATAGCGTTGATCCTGATATAAAGTCCCGCTATGATCATGATAAGTCCGAGCCAGAGCGGCCAGGTCTGATCCGGTAAGGAAGAGGCCCAGTAGCCCCACTGTAACATCAGCAATACCAGGCTGGAAATTGACATTACAAGGATCAGCAGGATGGAAGAACGGTCGCTTTGCTGGTGCTCCCGCTGCTCTTTCATGCTGAATGCCGGCTGAGTTAAGTTAAGTAAAAATATCGCAATAACAATAATACCGATCCTATAGTCTAAAAGCCGTTCCAGGTTACCTATCAGCGGAAGTATCATAGCAATGAATATGGTAACCAGTGTGAAGCCTGCCTTTTTTACCATTGAGTTGTCCGGTTATCAGGTGATGTAATAAGGTTTCTGAAATGGGATGCCATCGAGCTCCAGGTAGTACTGCAGGTCCATTGTCCCTTTAGGACCTTTCAATACAATGCTCAGGTAGGGCTGGTCGCGCAGCTCCATGATCCTGACCCGCTCATCGGGGTGTGCCATACTGAGTTCTACCGGGTCTTCTATGATCAGGGCAGTGGCAATCAAATCTTCTTTGGGGTAGTAAAAGGTGCCGTTGTTGCCCAGGGAGGTAAGTATCTTGAACCCGATGCGCTGGCTGTTCTTGAAGGTGGCCTGGGCGCAGAAGCCCAGCAGGGTGGTAATGGGCAGCTGGTTCAATACCGCCATGGCAGCCCTGCCAATGATCATGCTGCCGATGCCCCAGCCGGCTACCTCCCTTGAATTCCACAGGCCGCAGAATTCACCGGTGCCGCCCTGCTCATGTAGTGTCTGTACCAGGCGGTAAATGCCCGGGTCCATTGCATTGATAGCCGTTTCAATGGGCAGGGGCGTTTTACCGCCCGTTAATTGCAGCCGGCATCCTCCATAGATCTTTTCTTCAGTATCATCTACCACGCTGATCAGGTAAGTGTAAGGTTCATACATCCAATTGGTGGAAGCAGACGTTACTTTGGTAACGCCATAAGCCTCCAGTACCTTCCTATGCCCATTGATATAGCGCATACATTCTTCCGGATAATCCACTGCTCTGAATATTTTTACCTTAAGCATGTATAGGAATGCTTTAATTTTTTTAAACTCTGCTAAACATTATGGTTATTCTTAGTAATGTACGTTCGCAAAACAGTCCGTCTTATGCGTCGGTGCACTTCCCGTGTATGTAGAGGTGACAGTTGGCAATACATTTTCCACCTTGTACAACATAGTCAATTTATTTACCAGTACAGCAAATATTACATCATTGACTACGATGTAGTCACCACACGGGATAAATAGTCTCATTGTATCTCAGAATAGTTATTTGTATTGACTTTCCTACATGAAGTTACAGTTAAAATAGTATTATTTCCACAATAAACGATAATGATTTTTAAGCACATACCACATGTCTGTATAAATATGCAGTAATTTAACCGTGAAAGACGCAGTTTTAAACGCACCGTTAAACGCGTAGTCATGCAATAGCGCACTCAGGCGGCCAGCCTTACTACTCGGATAAGTGGTGCAATATTTGTAGCTTTACCTGCTACTGCCTTTTAGCTTTGCGTCATTATATCATCAATTTCAATACTATTGATATGGATAAGAGAGAATTCATTAAACTGGCCGGCCTGGCAGGGGTGGCTGCTTTGAGCAATCCTTCCGGCCTGCTGGCTGCTACACCCGTAAGCGGCATTACCGGCAAGACGGGGGGTGCTAAAGCGCCTTTTGAGCTGCCTCCACTGCCTTATGCCGCCGATGCCCTGGAGCCCAACATTGATAAACTGACGATGGAGATCCATCATGATAAGCATCATGGTGCGTATGTGAAGAACCTGAATGAAGCAGTGAACGGAACCACCTTTGCCAGCCTTACACTGGAGCAGATCCTGAATAAGGTAACGGAGAAAGACAAGGCTATACGTAATAACGGCGGTGGCCACTATAACCACTCCCTTTTCTGGCCATTGTTGTCTGCAGAAAAAACAGCCCCTTCTGATAAACTGAAGAGCGCCATCAACAGCGCATTCGGTTCATGGGACACCTTCCAGCAGAAATTCAACGATGCCGCCAAAGGCGTATTTGGTTCAGGTTGGGCCTGGCTGATCCTTACTCCGGAAAAGAAACTGGCCGTAACATCAACACCTAACCAGGATAATCCGCTGATGCACCAGCTGGTGAAGGAAAGAGGCATCCCGGTAATGGGATTGGATGTATGGGAACATGCCTACTACCTCAAACATCAGAACCGGCGGCCCGAATACATCGCGGCCTTCTGGAACGTGGTGAACTGGAATGAGGTACAGAAACGATATGATATGGCTTTGAAATAAAAGCCGTTAGTGCATAGCCGTTAGCCGTTAGTACAGGAAGCCGCGATAGCTGTCTTTTACTAATGGCTGACGACTGACCGCTAACCACTGTTTGCTGCGCATGTGCCATGACTTTAGGCCCGAAATGCAGCAGGGCCACTTCGATAAATATAGCCGTGCCCAGGAAAAGCCATAATAAGCCCGCCTGGTATTTTTTACGGAACAATGCAATGCAGCTCAGCGTTACCAGCAGTATATATATAAGGCCATAGCTCACCTCCAACAGGCTCCAGTGTATATTGGCCTCCAGGTAAGCCCGTATAAAAGGATCCCTGATATTGGTACTTAACACCTGTTTATACACTCCGGCTACAGGCAGCAGTATCAGTGCTATACCCAAAATGATACCTGTCGTTAATAATAGAACGATATTCCATCCGCGCAGGGAATGCCTGCCTTCTGCAACCCGGTATACCTGCCGGGCAGCCAGGAAGGAGAGAGGCAGATAGTATAACGTAGACGGGCATACCAGCAATATCACCCAGCACATACTCCACATCCAGGCATTGAGCGCCCTGATATCCAGGGGCGGCGGTGTAGCATATATGGAGCGCCGGCCGCGCCGTTGCAGATAAGTGAACAGGAAAATGCCCATCGGAAAACAGCCGGGCAAAAAGGTCCAGTAATAAAAAGGACCACGGAGAAAGATGCGGGGGAGTATGGCTGCCTGGTGACGGCAAAAATTGCCTGCAAAGGTCCAGCCTTCCCTGAGTCCCACGCACACCAGCCAGAAAGCAGCGGGCAAACAGGCTACCAGCAGCAGGATGCCTATATGGCCAGGCCGGATACCCGTCTTCCCTTTACTGCTGATCCAGTAGGCCAGCAGGGTGAGCAGGTGGATGACGACGACGGCAGGGCCGTTGGTCAGAACGGCCAGTCCAAGGCAAAGCCCGCTGAGCGCTGCCGTACGGAATGGTTTACCGCTATACGCTATACGGTAGGCAAAGTAAACAGACAGGAAGGCCAGATAATTGTAAAGCGGGTCGGCCAGGCCCGATTTAAATAATAAATAAGGTAACCAGGAACCTGCTAAAACAATTGCCCACCAGATCCCAAGGTTGCTGTCTGCCTGTTTTTTACCGATGGCATAGACCGTCAGCAGGGTAATGATGCCGATCATGGCGTTGGGCAGCCTGGCAGCAAAATCACTGCTGCCGAAGAGGACCATGCTACCGGCCTGCAGCCACACAAACAGGGGATAGGTATCGTATAAAGGTGCTGAACCTGCATGGGCCAGGGTATAGCGGCCGCTGACCAGCATTTCCCGGGCAGCGGCTGCCAGGCCTGTTTCGTTGGGCGAAAAAAGTGGCATCGCGCCCAGGAATGGCACAAATAAACATCCGGCTACTATGGCAATTAACAGGTACTTCATTCCCGCTGCAGGTGGTTTATTGGTTTAACAGTTGAACCGCTTATTGGGTTGTTAGCCTCACCACCACAGCGCGGGAGTTATCCCAGTTTGGCTTCCGCCAGCAGGGCGGCTTCCGCATGCGGACAAAGCACCGGTGTTCTGGTGAGGTTCCGGAATTCGAACAAACCGTATACCACAAAACTTGCCAGCGCACCAATGATGCTGCCGATATAGATATCTGCAAAGAAATGTTGTGCAAGGTAAATGCGGGAGTAAGCCGCTACCAGGGCCAGTCCGATAAGCAGAAGTCCCCGTCTTTTATTATTGTCAATAAGCGAAAGATAGCTGAAAAGGGCAAAGGCACAGGCTGAATGGCCGGAGGGCCAGCTGTTGTGATAATGTACGGAAACCCATTTTACGGTATGTACAAAGGCTGCCTCCTGGAAATAGAGCATAGGCCGCGGCGCATCTGCCATGTGTTTAACAGTTTGTACTACCAGGGTCATTAGTAATACAGACGTAAGGCCTATCAGGAATGGTTTTGAACTTGCGGGTAACCAGCATGCAAACCAGCACCACGGCAAAGCTAATGCCGTCTCCCAGGTAGGTAATGCCCGTCATCAGCACATCTGTAAGGGGATGATGCATGCGGTTAATGCCGATAAATAATTCTTCCGGGGTGAAAATGCTCTGCATAACNCCCCCTGCCAGTACCCAAAGGACCAGCGTTAGAAAGAAGTAGGTGTTCTTTCTAAACAGTGTAACGAACGTTTTCATAGAACGCTTTAAGTTGTAGGTTGCTTTTTCTTAATCTTTTGTAAGAACTTCCTGGTGATCTGGTAGATCCTGAAATAAAACTCTTTATTGAATAATTGCGAATCATTCATGGCCTTATAGATCAGGAATGCTGCAATCGGCATCAATACAATATTGGAAAGCCACATCCCGCTCCAGGTGGTCAGCACGTCTTTACGGGCCATTTTTTCTCCCACCATGAAACAGATGTTAAATATAACAAAAAAAACTACTGCAAAGACAAGTGGTGTTCCGAGGCCGCCTTTGCGGATGATAGAACCCAGCGGCGCCCCTATCAAAAACATTACGATGCAGGAAAACGCCAGGGTGAATTTACGCTGCCATTCTACCTTATGCAGGATCATCACGGAGTGTTTATCCTCAAACTCTTTTGCGGTGCCATCCAGGTTGCTCTGCGCTTCGCGCAGGGTTTGCTCCGTACGTTCCAGCACATATTTCAGGTTCTTTTCAGGAACAATGTCTGTAAATTCCTTTACCTGTAAGGGAGGTGCCTGCGCCAACCAGCCGGTATCTTTCCATTTATAGAAGGCATAACGGGAAGTGATATAGGCGTTCACGGTACGACTGAACAGCTTTTCCTCCTTTTTAAGCGAGTCAATGGCCTTATCCAGCTGCCGTATATTGAGCATTTGCTGGTTGGACGCAAACAGGCCCACATCCAGGCGGCTGAAGGTGAACGAGCTGAGGTCAAACGCTTTCCGGTACTCTTTGAAGCCCATGCGGATCAGCTCTCCCGGTACAGTGGAGCCGCGCAGGTTGCGCTCTTCATAACGCCATCCGTCCTGCAGCACGAAGATCAGGAAACGCTTGTTGTCAGACAGTTCCATGGTGCCCTTCTCTGCGAGGATCAGTTTATCGGCGCCGGTACCGCCGCCACCGGCTGATTTATCAAAGATCATTACCTGGTGGATGGTACGATTATCTTTTTCTTTACGGGCTACCTTGATGGTGTAGCCGGGAATATCGCTGTAGAATACACCCGCTTTGATATTGAAGGCAGGTTTGGAGTTGGTAATATCGTATAACAGGGATTTGGCGCGCAGGTTGGCCACCGGTATTACATAGTTGGCAAAGAGAAAGGCCAGTATGGCAATACCGATGCAGACAAACAACAGGGGGCGGATAAAACGCAGCAGGGATATACCGGATGATTTTAATGCCACCAGCTCAAAGCTTTCGCCCAGGTTACCAAAGGTCATGATGGAAGACAGCAGCACCGCCAGGGGCAGGGCCAGGGTAATCAGGCTGGCGCTGGTATAAGAGATAAGCTCCAGTATCACGGGAAGATCCAGTCCCTTGCCCACCAGGTCATCTATATACTTCCAGAGGAACTGCATGAGCAATACGAACCAGGTAACGAAAAAAGTAGCCACAAATGGCCCCAGGAATGTCTTAACGATGAGCTTATCGAGTTTTTTCACTACCTAATATTATTATTTACGATTTTAGCGCATGCTGCCCGCGAAGTTACTACGATTTCCTGTAGTAGCAGTAACAGCAGCCGTTATGGCAGCGTTAATTATATGAAAAATTTTTTACTTACACCCGAAGAAAAACAGCTGGCTTTTGACGCCGGCTGGATATACCGCAAGAACAGCGTGATAGAAAAGGTGATGGAGCTGCTGGGCGCATTGCAGCTACAATTACAGGTGCATGAGCTGACTTGCACTTTTGCATTCCCGCAAGGCTGCCTGCAGCGGGGCGCCAAAATATCAAAGGGAGAGCGTTATAAGGAACTGCCCTGGGTGATGCTGGATTACCCGCGGTGCTTTGGCCGGGAGGATATATTCGCTTTTCGTACCATGTTCTGGTGGGGCCATTACTTCAGTTGTACCCTGCACCTGGCCGGGAGCATCAAGGAGCAGCATGCAGCGGCGCTGATACAGGGCCATGCGCAGCTGTCGGCAGCAGGACTTAGTGTATATACGAAGGATGATCCCTGGGAGCACGATTTTGAAAATGGCAACTACAGGGCGGTTAGCGCATTTACGCCGCAGGAGTGGGGTGGCTGGGTGCAGGAACACCCGTTCTTAAAACTGGCCCGTCCTTTTCCGCTGGAGCTGTGGGAGCAGCTGGTGCCAGAGGCTACTACTTGTTATACTACCCTGTTGACTATTCTGAACGGTTAAACCCAGTCAGCAGCTGCACACGCTTTTAGCAGGCGCTTGTACGCTTTTGCCGAAGGTGGTATGCGCTTTTAGTAGGGGTGGCAGGTACGTAACACCAGGTTAATACAAGAAAAGGTGGAATGCCGGGATAGAACAGGAAAGATACAGCACAATGCTACTGTTAAATAGTACACTGTTCTTCATTAAAGAAGCAATTATTAAATCTTTGACGAGTAGTTAGTTGCCGATACGGTGAAAGAGGTCTTTAACCTGATAATTCCAAAGTTGGCTCTGGTCTGCTATTTCTTTCTTTTCTGCGAAATCCTTTACTACCAGTATGGTTTCATTGGTAACTTCTGAGATCTGTATGCGGAATTCGAAAAACTCTCCGTTTGGGGCGTTCAGCCAGCGTAGCCGGATAAACTCTTCTTCCTCCTGTTCCAGCACTTCGGCTTCTTCTGTATTGCCATTCCAGGAAAAGGAGAAAACATTATCCCTGAAATCTACTTTATCAGCAAACCATTCCTGCAGGCCGGCGGGAGTGGAAAGGAATTCGTATAAGATACTTGGTGAGCACCGTACCGGGTATTCCAACTCATATTGCACTTTCTTAGACATCGCTCAAGTAATTAGTAAATCAATATCATCCGGCTGCAATTATAGAAAAATATTTATTCTGTCAAAATAATTTACTGTTTTTTTTTAATCATTTAATGTATTTATTTGATAGTTTATAAAAATTAATGTTATTAAAAATACTTTCGATATATCCGTGTTGATAAAGAGTCAATTAGACACTTTTTTTTAATGAAAAACCCGGCAAATCTTTACTCGGGCTTCTTACAAACGATCAATCGATTTTGCTTAAAAACGGTTTAACAAGTAAACATTTTTTTTGGGTGGTGTCTAAAAAAAGTTATTTTTGTCTGGCATTCGTCAAAAATTAACATTTTATTAAATCACCTGTAACTGTTCCGACTCTATGTCAATGCGCCAACTCAAGATCACTAAGTCGATTACTAACAGGGAGTCACAATCCCTGGAGAAGTATTTGCAGGAAATTGGAAAGGTAGATCTGATTACGCCTGAGGAAGAGGTGAACCTGGCCATCCGTATTAAACAGGGTGATCAGCGCGCACTGGAAAAGCTGACTAAAGCGAATTTGCGCTTTGTGGTGTCCGTGGCTAAACAGTACCAGAATCAGGGCCTGTCGCTCAGTGATCTCATTAATGAAGGTAACCTGGGCCTTATAAAAGCCGCCCAGCGTTTTGATGAAACCCGCGGTTTCAAATTTATTTCCTATGCAGTTTGGTGGATACGTCAGTCTATCCTCCAGGCCTTGGCAGAACAGTCACGTATAGTGCGCCTGCCCCTTAACAAAGTGGGGCTGAGCAACAAGATCAGCAAAGCATACTCCCAGCTGGAGCAGGAATTTGAGCGGGAACCTTCCCCCGATGAACTGGCCACCATCCTGGAGATCAATACAGAAGAGGTAGAGGCCACCCTTGGGGTTGCGGCCCGCCACGTTTCCATGGACGCTCCTTTTATAGACGGAGAAGATAACTCCCTGCTGGACGTACTGGAAAATCCCAACGCAGTAAGCGCCGACGAAGAGCTGGATCATCATGATTCACTGCGCCGGGAAATAGAACGTTCACTTTCCACCCTTACAGACCGCCAGAAAGATGTGATCATGCTCTACTTCGGTATTGCCGTGGAACATCCCATGTCGCTGGAAGATATAGGAGAGAAGTTCGGTCTTACCCGCGAGCGTGTACGCCAGATCAAGGATAAAGCCATTACCAAGCTGCGTACCACCTCCCGTAGTAAACTGCTGCGCAACTATTTAGGCAGCTGATTATGCTAAATGGTTTTAGCCTCAACGTCTTGTTTTTAGCTTTTGTAATCAGCCGTCAATAACATAATTTTGCATACGCAAATGGTGAATATCATGCATATTCACCANTTTTTTTGCTGATAGCGTAACTTTGATTTTAAATACACACGATAAATGTTTGAATCATTATCAGAAAGGCTTGAATCCGCGTTCAAACAGCTGAAAGGTGAAGGCCGCATCTCGGACATCAATGTAGCCAGTACCGTGAAGGAGATCCGCCGCGCACTGGTGGATGCCGATGTGAACTATAAAATTGCCAAGGAATTTACAGATAAGGTAAAGGAAAAGGCCATGGGCGAAAAGGTGATCACCGCCATTTCTCCCGGCCAGCTGATGGTAAAGATCGTGAAGGATGAACTGGCAGAGCTGATGGGCGGCACCGCCGCAGAGCTGGAGCTGAAAGCCAATCCCACCATCATCCTGATAGCAGGTTTGCAGGGGTCCGGTAAAACCACCTTCTCCGGTAAACTGGCTCACTTCCTCAAAACCAAGAAAGGAAAGAAACCCCTGCTGGTGGCAGCGGATATTTACCGCCCCGCGGCAATAGACCAGCTGAAAGTACTGGGCGGCCAGATAGAGGTGCCCGTATATAGTGAACCGGAAAATAAAAATGCCGTACAGATTGCAGAAAATGCCGTACGGGAAGCTAAACAGAACGGGAATAATGTGATCATCATCGATACGGCCGGCCGCCTGGCGGTAGACGAAGCGATGATGACGGAGGTAGCCAATATCCGCCAGGCCGTACAGCCCCAGGAGATCCTCTTTGTGGTAGACTCCATGACTGGCCAGGATGCGGTGAACACCGCCAAGGCATTTAACGACCGGCTGGACTTCAGCGGCGTGGTACTTACCAAACTGGATGGCGATACCCGCGGTGGTGCCGCCTTAACCATTAAGTACACCGTAGAGAAGCCCATCAAGTTCGTGAGCATGGGCGAAAAGCTGGATACGCTCGACGTATTCTATCCCGAGCGTATGGCCCAGCGTATCCTGGGGATGGGTGATATCACCACCCTGGTTGAAAGGGCCCAGGCGCAGTTCAACGAAGAACAGGCCAAAAAGCTGGAGAAGAAGATCCGCCAGAACCAGTTCGATTTTGAGGACTTCCGCGAACAGCTGCAGCAGATCAAGAAAATGGGTAACCTGAAAGACCTGATGGGCATGATCCCCGGCGTGGGTAAAGCCATTAAGGATATTGACATCAGCGATGACGCCTTCAAGGGGATCGAAGCCATGATCGGCTCTATGACACCCCAGGAGCGCGCCAACCCTGACCTTATAGACGGCAGCCGCCGCAAACGCATTGCCAAAGGCGCCGGTAAAGATATACAGGACGTGAACCAGTTCATGAAACAGTTTGACCAGATGCGGCAGATGATGAAGATGATGAATAAGATGGGGGCGGGAGGAAAAGGACTGAAAGCACTGGGCCGCTGATCTCAGTAAAATTCAACGCAAAACAACGCAATGCTCCGGGTGTTTAACACTAGGCTTTCAGCGTTTTAGCATCAATTGTTGATATTTATTTTGAGATTCTGAATTTAAGCGTTAAATTTGCCCCCCATAATATTTTTAAACTCGCAAAAAAATAACTCGATTTATTTATGCCAGTAAAGATCAGATTACAACGTCATGGCGCGAAAAAAAGACCTTTCTATTTTATTGTAGTAGCCGATGCGCGCGCACCCAGAGATGGTAAATTCATCCAGAAAATCGGTACTTACAACCCGCTGACTGTTCCGGCGTCAATCAATATTGATACTGAAAAGGCACTGCGCTGGTTGCAGAAAGGCGCTCAGCCTACTGATACTGTCAGGAGGATCCTTTCTTTCAAGGGCGTGCTTTACCTGAAGCACCTGTTGAGAGGGGTTAAGTTAGGTCTGTTTGATGAACCAACTGCTTACAAGAAATTTGAGCAATGGCAGGCAGAACACGAGCAAAAGGTTGCTGCACGCCGCGATAGCCACAAAAAGGCACGCGTTGCAACACCGGTAGTGAAAAGAGTAGAGGACGCTCCTGCTGAAGGCGGTAATGCCGAAGCATAAGCAGTTTTGCTAATGATACTTTCACAGAAGGGAAATATTTGTCCGCAAATATTTCCCTTCTTTTTTAGCTAAAGGCTGTCTGCCAATAGCTAACAGCTTACAGAAAATGAATAACTATTTCAGCATAGGTAAACTGGCGGCCACATTTGGCCTGCAGGGCGAGCTGATCCTCCGGCACAGCCTGGGTAAAAGGAGTGCCCTCAAAGGAGTGGAAGCGCTTTTTGTAGAAGAGCGCAAAAACAGTTTCATTCCCTACTTCCTGCAGAAAGCCAGCCCTAAAGATCATGAGCACGTTTACGTGAAGCTGGAAGGGATTGACAGCAGGGAGGCCGCACAAAAGCTGGTGCAGCTGCCCGTATACCTCCAGGAGACAGATTTCAAGCAGCAGGCAGCCTCCTCGGCGCCGCTATCTCTGCTGGGGTTTACCGTGCATGACGGGCAGCACGGTGAGCTGGGCCTGATCGAAGAAGTGATTGAAATGCCCTTACAGGTATTAGCCAAGGTCACCATTCATGGTAAAGAAGCCCTCTTGCCCCTCAATGAGCAGTCACTGGTGAAGGTGGACAAGAAAAAACAGGTAGTATACCTGCAGCTTCCCGAAGGATTACTGGACATTTATCTATAGGAACGTTTGAATGTTTAACCAATGCGCATAGACATCATTTCCGTACAGCCCGGCCTGCTGGAAAGCCCCTTTTCCCACTCTATATTGAAGCGGGCACAGGCCAAGGGACTGCTGGACGTACAGGTGCATAACCTGCGCGACTTTTCCGATCTGAAGCACAAACAGGTGGATGACTACCAGTTTGGGGGAGGAGCAGGCATGGTAATGATGCTGGAGCCGGTGGTAAAGGCCATAGAGCACCTGCAGTCAGAACGCAGTTACGATGAGATCATCTACCTTACGCCGGATGGCGAAACGCTGAACCAGCCAATTGCCAACCAGCTGTCCCTCAAAGGGAACCTCCTGCTGCTATGCGGCCACTATAAGGGGATAGACGAGCGGATCCGTGAGCATTTTGTTACCCGCGAGATCTCTATCGGCGATTATGTGCTGTCTGGCGGAGAGCTGGCGGCCGCTGTCCTCGTAGACGCCATTGGCCGCCTGATCCCCGGGGTGCTGAACGATGAGACTTCCGCTCTTTTTGACTCCTTCCAGGACAATTTGCTGGCGCCCCCGGTATACACCCGTCCGGAGGAATTTCGCGGCTGGAAAGTACCCGATGTGCTGCTTAGCGGCGACCACCGGAAGATTGGGGAGTGGCGGCATGATAAGGCGGTAGAGCGTACAAGGCAACGCAGGACCCGATCTTTTGAAATGAAAATCCAAAATCCAATTACCAAACACCAAATTTTGCACGCTTGGATGATTGTATTTTGTTAATAAATAGTGAGTTATGGAGTTAAGGGCAAAATTTAAAGCATTATTTCTTTGGAATTTGCCAGTTGGTATTTGGAATTTGCAGTTTCTGTTCTTACCTTTGCCGTCCCATAAATAATTGAAAGATGAACGCTATTTCGTTTGTTCACGAGCAACTGACTGCAAAAAAACAGTATCCGAAATTTAAAGCCGGTGACAATGTTACCGTTAACTATAAGATCGTTGAAGGTAACAAGGAAAGGATACAGTCCTTTAAGGGCGATGTGCTGAAGATGCAGGGCACTGGTTTTACGGCTTCTTTCACTGTGAGAAAGATCTCTGACGGTGTAGGTGTTGAAAGGGTATTCCCCTTATATTCTCCCAATATTGATTCAATTGTATTGAACAAGGTGGGTAAAGTAAGAAGGGCAAGACTGTTCTACCTGCGTGAACGCGCTGGTAAAGCAGCCCGTATCAAGGAAAAAAGGGTTTAGTATAAAAATACAGGGAAATTAGTGAGAACGGGAGCCGTTTTTAGCGGTTCCCGTTTTTCTTTTGCTATTCAGCGAAGGGGTTAAAATCTACTTAAACTCGTAGCAGGACAGCAAAAAAACCGATTTTATCAACTATCTTTGTTAGCTGAACTTTTAAAAACTGAGAAAATGACTGCTGTTTTTGTAAAATCACCTCTCTTATTATTCCAGGATCTTGGTATGACTGAATTACTCTTAATAGCATTGGTTGTATTGTTACTGTTTGGTGGTAGAAAAATTCCCGAATTAATGCGCGGCCTGGGTAAAGGCATCCGCGAATTCAATGATGCTAAGAACAACGTACGTCAGGAGATCGAAGAGGGCATGAAAGAACAACCTTCCACTACCGACGCAAAGAAATAACACCCGATCCTACTCTCATTTTTGGAATTGTTAAGGGGCTTTATGTTAAATTGTTGAGATAGTATCAACCTATAGCGCAATTTAACCATATAACAATTTAACATTTAAGAATTAACTGGTTTGGCATTGTCTGGATTCAGCAGTATATCGTCTTTTCATGAAGCCTTATACGCCGGCAGCACCACCTGTACGGAGATGGTGCGTTATTACCTGGAACGTATCGCCGGGGCCAGGCATCTTAATGCCTTCCTGGAAGTATACGAGACGGAAGCCCTTGAAAAGGCCCGTGAGCTGGATGCCCGTATCAGCAGAGGTGAAACTCTTGGGCCGCTGGCCGGTGTGATAGTAGGCAATAAGGATGTCATTTGTTACAAAGATCATAAGGTAAGTGCAGCCTCCCGTATCCTGGAAGGCTTTACCTCTTTATATTCCGCTACGGCAATTGAAAGACTGCTGGCAGCGGATGCTATTATTATAGGCAGCCTGAACTGCGACGAGTTCGCTATGGGCTCCACCAATGAGAACTCCGCCTTCGGGCCCGTACTTAATGCCCTGGATACCACCCGCGTACCAGGCGGTTCTTCCGGCGGATCAGCAGTAGCCGTGCAGGCGGGGCTTTGCCATGTAAGTCTTGGCAGCGATACCGGCGGTTCCGTAAGGCAACCGGCGGATTTTTGCGGTATTGTAGGCCTGAAACCTACTTATGGCCGTATTTCAAGGTATGGGCTGATCGCCTATGCCTCTTCCTTTGACCAGATCGGGATTTTTGGCAGGAATATTGCGGATGTGGCGGCAGTGCTACAAGTCATCGCCGGACCGGATGAGTTCGACAGCACAGTGGCCCAACAGGAAGTACCTGATTATCAGTTGAGTCCTGCGCACAATAAATCCTACAAAATAGCGTATTTAAAGGATGCGCTGTATCACGAGGGACTTGATACAGAGATGCGGGCGGCCTACACTGGCTTCTTTGAAGAATTGGAAACAGCGGGAAATACAGTTACAGCAGCCGATTTCGCCTACTTAGATTATGTCGGTGCCTGCCTATTATGTACTTACAACAGCAGAAGCCTCTTCCAACCTGTCGCGTTACGACGGGGTGAAATTTGGTCACAGAACCGCTGAGAAAAACCTGGATCTCACGGAGTTTTACAAAAAAAGTCGTTCTGAAGGGTTCGGAAAAGAAGTAAAACGTCGTATATTGCTGGGAACCTTTGTGCTAAGTGCCGGATATTACGACGCTTATTATACAAAAGCACAGCAGGTGAGGCGACTGGTTGTGGACAAATTATCGGAAATTCTGTCCCAGTACGACGCTATCCTAATGCCAACAGTTCCCTGTACAGCCTTTAAGATCGGGGAGAAAACCGAAGACCCTATAGCCATGTACCTGGCAGATATTTATACGGTACTGGCAAATCTGGCAGGTGTGCCAGCCATATCGGTGCCCTTAAGGCGGCATTCAAACGGAATGCCCTTTGGTGTGCAGATCATCACAAAGCAATTTGACGAAGCGAACTTGTTGAACATTGCAGATCACGTTATGCAAATGAATTCAGTGAAGCCCAGCATAGTGGATTAATTATGCAAAGTTTCAGCTGACCATAAAACAGGTCACTATTGTTTAAAATAAAAATGTGTATGAGGAAAATCTTTTTACTACTGCTTTTGCCAGTGATAGGCGGAGTGAGTGCGTACGCGGCAGATGGCAATGTGGTATCTAAAGAGATGCTTGCTCCCGGGGAGGCAGCTCCGGACACTTCTATCTTGGTGCACAAGGTGAAGTTGCCGAAAGATACCACCATGGCAGTACCGTTAACAGCCAACACGTCTGCTGCTGTGAAACGCGCAGCTCAAAGCCTGCCGTCCAGCATCACCCCTAAAGTGTATGAGCAGATCAATAATAACCTGGTAGCCGGATATGTTAATACCTATGCCACCAGGTACAGCCAGCATCTGCAAGCGATGTTACAGAAAGGGGAACCCTATTTCGTGATGATCGAAAAAGTGTTCAGGGAACATGGGATACCCACAGAAATGAAGTACCTCGCAGTTATCGAATCCAGCTTTAATACCAATGCCCGTTCAAGGGTAGGAGCAGTGGGAGTTTGGCAGTTTATGTCAGGCACCGCCCGTCTCTTTGGCCTGAGCGTAGGCAAAAGGCTGGATGAAAGAAAGGACTTCTACAAATCTACCCTGGCTGCAGCGCAGTATCTGAACCAGCTGTATGAACAGTTTGGCGACTGGCTGCTGGTAGTAGCCGCATATAATTGTGGCGCCGGTGGCGTACAACGCGCAATGAAAGCCAGCGGTCGTGATGATTTCTGGGGAATGCAGTACTTCCTGCCTTCCGAATCCAGGAATCATGTTTATAAATTCATCGCAACCGGTTATATCCTTGACAGGTTCAATAACTTTTTCGGTGTAGGTGAAGGAGACAACCGCATGGTGGCTAAAGCCGAAAAGGTGGTTCCTGCCGCTGCAGTGGCTGCCGAACTGACTGAAGATGATATGTTCAATACCGTGGAGTTCAACATCTCCGGTAAATACCGCCTGGAAGCGATCGCCAAAAAATTGGATATCAGCCTGGCAGAAATGAACCGTCTGAACCCCGACTTTGCCAAAACAATGGCGGGTCCGGATAACAGCTACGACCTGCGTGTACCGAAGGAAAAAATGAAGCTGTTCATGAATGAGAAAGAGGAGATCCTGAAAGAGTCTGTTCAAATGACCCTGGATGATAAGGCAACTGTTGCCGACAGGGCTAAATTCCCTGCTCCTGCCAAGGTACCGGCGCGGAATGTGAACGCAAAGAAGACTACTACTGGTACTGCTGCCGCACGTAAGCATACCGCCACACGGAAGTCTGCCGCTTCCAGGAAAAAAGGTACCACTGCAAGGTATTCTTCCAATAAAACTAAAAGGACTACTACCACCAACCAGGCAAAAGTAGCACCCGTTACAAAGAAATAAGTTACTGAAGATACAAGGATAAAAGGATCGCCATCAAGGCGGTCCTTTTTTGTAAATAGCAGTCATCATCGATATGCAAGATCATTCTCCTTTGAAGGCGCTCAATGAGTACCTGCAACACAAATTGGAAACCACGCACTGCACCGGCGGCCGGCTTGAATGCCGGATGACAGGCGCCCTGTTATTGACACTGAGCGGCCAACGGCAGGATGGAAAGTCAATGTTGTTCTGGGACCTGGAACGGCCGTTGAAGAAGTTGATAGATAATTACCTGAACAGCACAGACCCGGATGCAGCCGTACTTATCATAGATATTGATCTGTCAGACAACAAATTTGAGTACCACCACACTTTCCCGCCGGGAGCTGGCGGCGCGGGAACATCAGGAAGCCATTGAAAAGAAGAAGGAAGAAGAGCGCCGGCTGCAGGATATGGTAGAGAGGATCCGCCGCCAGGATACGCCATATGGCCGTGAGCTGGCGGAGAAGGTAGCAGATGCCCTGCAACATGGCCCGCTGTTCTTCAGCCATCGCGATTATTGCGGTATGGGCCTGGAGGTGGGAACGTCCGGAGAATACCTCTACGGAGAGGTGTTTGACGGAGGAATGATCAACGTGGTACAACATTTCCCTGACCGCGCCGACTTTGTAGATTGGCTGGCTGCTCAGTCAAATGCTTCTATGGCCATGCTGGACGCAAAGGAAACCTGGTACTGGAATAACCAGGTGATCACCCGTCAGCGACTGGAGGATTTTATACGGAAGTCTTAGTGATTCCCGTGAGCAACCATATATTGATGACAATGCCCTTACCGTTGCCAATGCCATACAATCCAAAGCGTACCGGCACGAAAGCCTGGGACTGGGATTGAAGCACCTGTCTGATTTTTATATCTTTTAGAAACACTATGGCAGGCCTTGCAGCAGAAAGACCGTAAGCGGTACAGGCAAAGATTTACCTACAGGCTGTACGACAAGATCCTGCTCGTGGAAACTGCTCATGTGTGCCGCTTCTCCATTACCAATGGTATCGTCTATGCGCATGACCGTTCAGGGGAAAAACATTCCCTCCGGGAGCAAACCTTGCAACAATTGGAACAGGAGCTTGACCCGGACGTTTTTTCCGTATTAACCGCGGCAACATCATCAATGTGGAAGAGATTGATCACATGTGCAGTATTGAAGGCGATAGAACAGAGATATTTTTAAAGAACAGGGCCGTCGGCGTATACACCAGTGCTAGCCGCAATCCAGCATTCAAGCGCTGGCTGGAAAGCCGGTAGGGGTCATTTTATCATTTCAGTAATATACCCTTCGAAATCTTCAATGTTATCAAAAACCCTATCCAGCAGGCCATAACTGGCCGCCTTACCAGTATTGGGAATAACCGACACACCAATATAAGATTCACCGTCGTACTGAATGGCGATAAAGTCTCTGGCCCGGAAGATGTCAATAACAATCACGCCTGATTTAAATTCCTTGATGTCTATTTTATAGGCAGGGAATGAATTATTTATAAATGCTTTAAAACGATCAGTGTCAATGTTCATAGAATAGCACGGACTTTTTGATTCTGGTCTTAGTTTCAGGAATAGCTCTAACAGTTAGCAGTACAATGTAGGAATATCAAAAACAAAAAGCAACAGCGCTAGCACAAATATGTTATCAATTTGTTGCCCGCGCTGTTGCTTTTAAAGAAGCCCTTACTTTTCGAATAATGTAGAATTCTCAAAAACAGTGAATTGCATACCCGCCGGATCTTCCATTCTCACCACTTTGCTCCAGGGCGCCTGTTTAATTTCAGCGAGTTGTGTAGCGCCGCCGGCTGCCAGCTGACTGGCTGCCAATGCAATATCTTTTCCTACGTTCAGCGCGAGGCGAACCGGTCCGGCCGTTCTTTTGCCTACTTCTATATCATCAATAAGAGCGGCATGTTTACTGTCTACCAGTTCCAGGGAAGCTCTGCCTGCTTCCAGTATGATCCCGTTGCCGGTGGCTTCATGCCACTCTTTTGAAGTGGGCAGCCCGGCTGCTTCACGGTAAAACCTGATCACTTCATCCAGGTTATCAACCGTCAGAATGATTCTTAATTCTTTTACATGCATGGTGGATCGTTTTTAACTTATCACAAAGTTACACGCAGGGTACGCACAACAGGCGGTATGTAAACAGGTTTTCCAGGTATTAAGCAGGGTTTTCGTAAATTTGCTGCTATGTCAATTACATCCAATACAGAACTGCTGGGAATGCAGCAGGTGAGCGAAGCAGTAGGCAGGATCCTGAAAGAAATGCGCGAATACGCAAAACCCGGGATCACTACTTCGGAACTGGACGAATATGGCGGCCAGCTGATGGAAACAAGCGGGCTGCGCTCTGCCCCCAAACTTACCTATGGTTTTCCCGGTTACACCTGTATCAGTGTTAATAATGAAGTAGCCCACGGTATACCCGGCAGCCGGGTACTACAGGAAGGCGACCTGGTGAACATTGACGTTTCCGGCGAACTGAACGGATTCTGGGCAGATAACGGCGGTTCGTTTGTATTGGGACAGGATTTTCACGTCCATGAACCCCTCGTAAACGCCTCCCGCCAGATACTGCATAAAGCCATCAGCCAGATCAGGGGTGGTGTAAAGATCGCCGACATAGGAAAACTGATAGAAACGGAGGCAAAACGCTCCGGATACCGGGTAATCAGGAACCTGGTGGGCCATGGTGTAGGCAGAAGCCTGCATGAAGAGCCAAAAGAAATCCCTAATTTCTATGATAAATATAACAGGGGCAGATTCAGGAAGAACTCAGTAGTGGCCATAGAAACGTTCATCTCTACCCGTGCATCCTATGCCTATAGCAAAGGCGACGGATGGACATTGGTAACAACAGACGGCAGCTTTGTAGCCCAGCATGAACATACCATCATTGTAACAGATGGCGTACCTGTTATTCTAACTGCCGCCAACGGGATTTAAGTCTTTCAGACTGTTAACCCCCTTACTTTACCCCATTGCCCACGCCTCCCGGGGCTGAGCTCCGAAATTTGCAACACATCCTGTAATACTTACAATTTTCAGCGGTGCGGATACATGAACTTTGTATCAACAAATAAAAACAACAATCATGAGCACCTTACATGAAAAAGTAATCCTGGTAACCGGCGCCTCAAGAGGCATTGGCGCTGAAATAGCCCGCCAGCTTGCAGCCGCCGGCGCCAAAGTAATAGTGAATTACGCAGGTAGTAAAGATGCCGCCAGCCAGGTAGTGAACGAGATCAGGGAAAAAGGCGGCGATGCCCTGGCATTACAGGCCGACGTAAGCAAACCCGCTGATGTAAAAGCCCTGTTTGATGCCGCCATCGCGCACTACGGCAGGATAGATGTGCTGGTGAACAACGCAGGCATCATGATCCTTAAACTGATCAAGGATGCTACCGACGAAGACTTTGACCGCACTTTCAACATCAACGTTAAAGGCACCTTCAACACCATGCGCGAAGCCGCCACCCGCCTGGCAGACAACGGTACCGTGATCAACTTCTCCACTACCGTACTGCGTGTTATCAACCCCACCTATGGTATCTATGTGGCCACTAAAGCAGCGGTAGAACAATTAACCCGGGTATTTGCCAAAGAAATGGGCAGCAGGAACATCAATGTGAACTCCGTTTCTCCCGGCCCCACTGGCACCGATCTCTTCCTCAACGGTAAGTCGCAGGAGTTAATAGACCGCCTGGCTGCCATGGCTGCTTTCAACCGCCTCGGCACACCGGCAGACATTGCAAAGGTGATCGTTTTCCTGGCCGGCGATGAGGCCAAATGGATCTCCGCACAGAACATCGGTATTAACGGCGGCATGGCCTGATACCTCATTTTAACCGTGTAAAGTTTATTATCATGAATTCCTTGAAACATAAAGTGGCCCTGATCACCGGATCTGCCAGGGGCCTCGGAAAAGCCATAGCAGAACGTTATGCCGCATTGGGCGCAGACATTGTCATTAACTACTCAAAAGATAAAGCATCAGCAGAGGAAGTGCAGAAAAACATCAGCGCCATGGGCGTAAAAGTGATCGCTGTACAGGCAGATGTAAGCAAGGTAGCTGATATTGAAAGACTATTTGCAGCAGCGATCAAAACCTTTGGCAGGATAGATATCGTAGTGGCCAACGCAGGTATCGAAATGGTGGAAACACCCGCAACCGCATTTACCGAGGAACAGTTTGACCGCCTGTTCTCCATCAACACCAAGGGCGCTTATTTCACCATGCAGCAGGCTGCCAGGCATGTTACAGACAAGGGCCGTATCATATACATCGCTTCCAGCACCACTGCTTTCCCGGTGCCAGGTATGGCGGTTTACGGCGGTAGCAAAACCACTCCCCGTTACCTCGTGGATGTTCTGGCCAAAGAGATTGGTCACAGGGGCGTTACCGTTAATTCGATTATTCCTTTTGCCGTAGACCACTCCGGTATCTTCGTGGATCCGGCTGCTTATCCTGAACTGAGAAAGCAATTGCTGGACAGCTGCCCCATGGGGCGCCTGGCAGAAGTTGAAGACGTGGCCAATATTGCCGAGTTCTTTGCCAGCGATCTCTCTTCCTTTGTTTCCGGTCAGCACCTCTTAGTGAATGGCGCTGCAACAAACTAAGCCCTCCCTTCCATACATGTATTAATCCGGAAAAATTAAGCGCAGTTCAATATTTTGCATACTTCAATCTCAAAATAAGTGGATCTTATGAAGAAATGCCTTGCTATTGCACTGCTTATGTCCGGCGCTACGCTTGCCCATGCCCAGTTACCCGCCCTTATTCAACGCGACCCGGAGATTGCCGGAATGGTGCAGGAAGTATCTCCCGACTCCTTAAAATCATATATTGAAACCCTGGTAGCCTTTGATACCCGTCACACCCTCAGCACACAGAAAGATCCTAAAAAAGGTATCGGCGCCGCGCGGGAATGGGTAGCCGCTAAATTCAGGCAATTTGCCCTCAGGTCCAATGGACGTATGACCGCTTTCGTAGATACCATCACCTATCTGCCGGATGGCAGAAGGGTAGATGTACCGGTCAACCTGGGTAATGCCATGGCTATCCTCAAAGGCACAGACCCTGACGATAAAAGGATCTTTCTCATTACAGGCCACCTGGACAGCCGCGTAACCGATGTATCCAACAGAACATCCACCGCCCCCGGCGCCAATGATGATGCCAGCGGTTGCGCCGCCGTTATTGAATGCGCAAGGGTAATGAGCAGCCATGCCTTCCCGGCTACGGTGATCTTTGTTACCGTAAGCGGTGAAGAGCAGGGCCTGCTGGGCGCTCGTTTCCTGGCCAACAAAGCCAGGGATCAGCACTGGGAACTGGAAGCAGTTTTCAACAACGATATAGTAGGCAGCAATAACAGCAACGAAACGAATATTATCAACAACACCCAGATCCGGGTATTCAGCGAAGGCTTGCCCGCCTACAGGCTGGATTCCGTAGCCAATATGATCCGGCAGCAGGGCCTGGAAAATGATGGTAAGGCCAGGCAGCTGGCCCGCTACGTAAAAGAAACCGGTGAACGTTATGTAGACAACCTGCAGGTGGTAATGATCTACCGGAACGACCGCTTCCTGCGCGGCGGCGATCATTCCCCCTTCGTAGAAAATGGCTTTGCAGCAGTAAGGCTCACCGAAATGAATGAGAACTTCTACCACCAGCACCAGGACCTGAGAACGGAGAATGGCACTGAATACGGAGACCTGGTTAAATTTATGGACTTTGAATACCTGCGCAAGAACACGGCCCTCAACCTGGCCAACCTGGCCAACCTGGCCAAGGCGCCCTCCATGCCCCGGGAGGTAACAATAGAGGTAGCAGGACTGGGCAACTCCACCACCCTGCACTGGAAAGCGCCGCTGCATGGAAAAATAAAAGGTTATTATGTGCTGCTCCGCGAGTCTGCCAACGCATACTGGCAGAAAAAGTTCTTTACCACAGCAGATTCCATGAAACTGCCCTATTCAAAAGATAACTATTTCTTTGCAGTGCAGGCAGTAGGCACAGATGGCAACGAAAGCCTGCCGGTAGTGCCCAAAGTGGCCGGACGCCGCTAAGCGCTTTGCTTTTTCATATAACATTGTAACTTTGGCTGGATTCCCCCAGCTACAGATACATGATAAAGCATTACTGGTCTTTCATATTGTTCGGCTGCTTCGCCTTTTCCTGCAAACAGGATAAAAAGGAAATACGTTTTTCAGCCGTGCCGCAGGCACAATCAGCCATTACTTTCCAGAATACCATACAGGAAACGGAGCAGCTGAACGTTATGAACTACGAGTACATGTACAACGGTGGCGGGGTGGCCATAGGTGATCTGAATGGCGACAGCCTGCCCGATATCTACTTCACCGGTAACATGGTGCCCGATCAGTTATACCTCAACCAGGGCAATCTTTCTTTTAAAAACATTACAGCAGCCGCAGGCATCCAAAACCACAAAGGCTGGAAAACCGGCGTAACCATGGCAGACGTGAATGCAGACGGACTGCTGGATATTTACGTTTGCTACTCCGGTAACACACCCCTGGAAGAAAGGCACAACCAGCTGTTCATTAACCAGGGCATACAACTGGGCGTGCCGGTGTTTAAAGAGATGGCCGCTGCCTACGGACTGGATGGCAAAGGATCCAACAGTACACAGGCCGCTTTCTTTGACTATGATCGTGATGGAGACCTGGACATGTTCCTGCTCAATCACGCTACCATGTTCTACAACCCCTTTTATAACACAGAAAAACTCCGCACGCTCCGCCATCCTTATTTTGGCAATAAACTGTATCGTAACGACAGCATGCATTTTACCGATGTGAGCGAAGCAGCAGGCATAAAAGGAGGCGGTATTAACTTTGGCCTGGGCATTGCCATCAGTGATATGAACAATGACGGCTGGCCCGATATCTACGTTACCAACGACTACGAAGAGCAGGACTTCCTGTACCTCAACAACCACGATGGCACCTTCAACGGCGAAGCAATAAAAGCATCCATCGCCCATATCTCCCGGAACGGGATGGGGGTGGATATTGCCGACTATAACAATGACGGCCTGCAGGATATTATTGTACTCGATATGCTGCCGGAAGACAATTACCGCCAGAAAATGCTGCGCGGTCCTGATGATTATGATAAGTACCACCTGCTGGTTGACAATGGCTATTATCACCAGAACATGCGCAACACCTTACAGCTGAACAACGGCATTACCCCATCCGGGATACCGGTATACAGCGAAATAGGACAGCTGGCAGGCGTTTCCAATACAGACTGGAGCTGGGCGCCGTTAATGGCAGACTATGATAACGACGGACTGAAAGACCTGTTCATCACCAACGGTATCCTCCGTGATTTTACGGACATGGATTTCATGAAGTACAAAGTAGCCGATGCAAGAAGACAACAGGGCGCCCACCTGCAAACGGCAGCACTCGTAAAGCAGATGCCCTCTTTGAAAACCAGCAACTACATGTACCGCAACAAGGGCGATCTTACCTTTACTGATGTTACAAAAGACTGGGGACTGCAGGTTCCTTCTGTTAACAGCGGCGCCGCCTATGCAGACCTTGATAATGACGGCGATGTAGACCTGGTAGTAAATGCCATGAACGAGCCTTCCCTTATCTGGGAAAATCATACCAGCAATGCAGCACAACAACACTACGTTACCATTGCACTCAAAGGCAGGCAGCCAAACACGTATGCCATCGGGGCAAAAGTGCGTGTAAAAACAGCATCCGGCATACAATGCAGTGAGCTGTACCCCGCACGGGGCTTTCAATCTGCGGTAGATCCGCGCCTGCATTTCGGCCTGGGTAGTGATACCATCATAGAACAGCTGACGGTGCAATGGGCCGATGGTCATACCACTGCCTATCATCACATCCGGCCAGACCGCATTTTTACAATAGATGAAACGCAAGCCGCACCTGATACTGCCAGCGCACCGATGCTTACTGCCACCCCTTTATTCAAAGACATTACAGCGGAATCAGGGCTCAGTTTTGTACAGCAGGAGAACCAGGTAGTAGATTTCAAGTACCAACCGCTGTTGCCTTACCAGTTGTCCTGCCAGGGGCCCCAGTTAAGTAAGGGTGATGTAAATGGCGATGGCCTCGATGATGTGTTTATCGGTGCCCCACGCGGAAAGTCGTCTGCACTCTTCCTGCAAACGGCCGCCGGCGCTTTTATCAAAAGCCCTTCACAACCCTGGTCACAGGATTCCTTATGCGAAACGATCGGCTCCTGTTTCTTTGATGCAGACCAGGATGGCGACCTGGATCTTTATGCAGTGAGCGGCGGTAATGAAATATATACCAACCCGCAACAGCTGGAAGACCGCCTCTACCTGAATGATGGTAAGGGAAAATTTGAAAAGGCAGCAGGTGTATTGCCGGAGTTTAAAGACAGCCGCTCCTGTGTAATAGCAGCTGATTTTGACAAAGACGGTGATGCCGATCTTTTTATCGGCGGCCGCCTGCAGCCACAGGCCTTTCCCCTGGCAGCGTCCAGTTATATCCTGCGGAACGATACCAGGAACGGGCAGGTGAAATTCACCGATGTAACGGCACAGGTAGCGCCTGAACTGCGTAACCCGGGGATGGTGACCAGCGCCGTGTGGACAGATATAAATAAAGACAGCTGGCCGGATCTGATGATCGCAGGAGAATGGATGCCCGTAAAATTGTTCCTGAACAAGCAGGGCCGCTTCACTGATGTATCCCAGGCCGCCGGCCTCTCCGCAACAGGCGGCCTGTGGCAGAAGATCATCGCAGATGATATAGATGGCGATGGCGATACGGATTTTGTGCTCGGTAACCTGGCCCCCAATACACAGTTAAAGGCAAGCGTGCAGGAGCCGATGTGCATGTACATAAACGACTTTAACATGGATGGTGTAGCAGACCCGCTTATCTGTTACTACATACAAGGTAAAAGCTATCCCTATCCCTCCCGTGATGAGCTGCTGGAGCAGCTTGTTATGCTGCGCAAAAAGTATGTGCACTACAGCGATTATGCCAACACTACCATCGAAGATATTTTCCCGCCCGAAGTACTGAAGAAAAGTAAGGTGCTGCAGGTGCAGCAGCTCCGTAATGTAGTACTGATCAATGATGGTAAGGAGCATTTCAGTCTGCGTGAACTACCCGTAGCCGCGCAGTTTTCCGCCGTGTTTGGCATCCTCTCTGCCGATTTTGACAACGATGGAAAAAAAGACTTGTTACTGGCTGGAAACTTTTACCCCTTCCGTGTGCAGCTGGGCAGGGAAGATGCCTCAAAAGGTTTATTGCTCAAGGGCGATGGTAAGGGCGGTTTCACCCCGCAGAACTACCACAACACCGGCCTGCTGATAGACGGAGACGTAAGAGACCTGGTGATGCCGGGTACCAACGCTAACCAAAAACTGATTATTGCCGCAAAAAGTAATGGGGCCGCCCAGGTAGTGTCGTTTTTAAATCATTAATTCTCAAGATATTTAATTTGGTAACCCCTTCTTTTTCCGTTTTTGATCGATAAATTTCCGGATTTGATCGATACTTGATAGGAAATCTCTATTCCTTTGCTTTCGAATTAAACAGGCGCCGTCCTGTAAAAATTACCACTATCTAAATCTTTCTGTCACAGTGAAAAATTTACTTCCTGCAAATCTCGCGGCACTGGCATTATCTGGTGCTATTATTATGTCTTCCTGCTCTAAGGATGATAAAAACGAAACTCCGCAATACAACGTACCTTCCACCTATTCATTCGATAATGTAGACTACAGCAGTGCTACCATCCGGGTAAATATGATGGTAAAGCTGGACGCCTACATGAAGAAAGGCACAACGGTAAAGCTGAAGCAGGACACTGTTAACTTCATGTTCAACAACACCGGTAATCCCTTTGGTGATGCTGCGCTGGATGCTTCAGGCCTGAACCTGGCAGAAAAGACTGCCGATGCGGTGATTTTCAAAGGCTATATGGACAGCGTAGTGGTAGCCAGCCAGCGGAATGATGTACAGGCTGCTGAAGGCGCTTCCGGCTACATTCCCCGTGGTACAGGCAAGATCATCGTAGGTGCAAATGGCAATGAATATGGCCAGGCCGCATTAAAAGGTATGATGGGAGGCTTGTTCTTTAAAGAAGCCATGACCATCTTAAGCAAGATCCCCCAGGACGATAACAACACCGTTGTTCCGGGCCAGGGTACTGCCATGCAGCACCATTGGGACGAGGCCTTTGGCTACCTCGCTGTCCCTGCAGATTACGATTCATCCAGAACATATACATCCGCAGATGCCAACAGACCTTTACTCTGGGGCGGCTACCTTGCTGAAAGAGGAAAGGCAATACAGGCTGGCGGCATCCTCTTCGAAGCCTTCCGTAAAGGACGCGCGGCTATCGGCGCTAAAGATTATGCCGTACGCGATGAGGCAATTAAAACCATTCAGCGCACCTGGGAAAGACTGGCCGCCGCCGCTGCACTGGCTTACGTAACGCAGCCGCAGGGCTCCGCCAATATCGGTAACCTGGGCGCCCAGTTCCATGCGTTGTCTGAAGGACATGGTTTCATCGCCTCACTTAAATACAGGGCTGCCGGCAGTAAATTATCAGATGCAGATTACCAGAAACTGGTAACGATCATGAACACCAGCTTTTACACACTGGTGAATGAATCCGGGTTCAAAAGCCTGAACGAAGCAAAAGACATTCTAACGAAAACCTATAGTCTCTAAACACCAACTGCAAACCCTCCAAGGGTTTCAAACCCCTTGAAGGGTTGAACAGCATGCTCCTGGTAAAGCAACCGGGAGCGTGCTGTTGAACGTATTAAAACATGAATAAATCTACCATGATGAGGAAGCAGATATTATTAGTAGCATTGCTGGCAGGATTGATCGCCACCATATGCTACGCTTGCAGTAAAGGCGGCGGATCATCCGATCCCCAGCCGGATAATGGCTTTGACAAAGCCGCTATGCTGACCAATTACGCAGATAACCTGGTCATACCCGGGTATACTGCCATGCAATCAAAAGTGCAGGACCTGGACGCAGACATTGGTACATTCCTGGCTACGCCAACAGATGCAGGCCTGCAGTCTGCCAAAGCCGCGCTTAAAGAAGCGTACCTCCAGTTTGAAAGGATAGCTGTGAACCAGTACGGCCCTGCAGAAACATACCTCCTGGTTAACTTCCTCAATACTTTCCCAGCCGATACCACCAAGATAAATGCCAACATACAATCCGGTTCCTACGATTTTACCAGCGCCGGAACGGTAGACCAGCAGGGATTATCTGCGCTGGACTACCTCCTCGCTGAAACCGGCGCCCTGCAGCAATTCACCGGCGGTAATGCGGCCGCACGTAAAAAATATACGCAGGATATTGTGGCCCGTATCAAAAGCCTGGTGGATAAAACCCTGGCAGACTGGAAGAATACCTACCGTGCGCAGTTTGTAAGTAACACCCGCACAGATGTAGGTAGTCCCATAGGTTACCTGGTAAACCAGTTTGCTTATGAAATGGACCAGCTGAAAGGCCCACGTATTGGCTGGCCCTTTGGCAAACAATCCGGCGGTACTGTGTTTGCCGATAAATGTGAGGTCTTATTACTCCGGCATCTCCAAAGCGTTGGCAATAGAGAATCTGAGCAGCTTGCGTAAAAGTTATACCGGAGGTGATGGTAAAGGGAGTAGACGATTACCTGGTATACCCTGAAAAAAGAGCAGCTCAATGCAGATGTGCTGAAACAGTTTGATGTAACGCTGGCAAAACTGAATGCAATACCAGATCCCTTGTCTGCCGCTTTTACGGCTAATAAAGATCTTGTTGATGCCGCATACAAAGAAGTACAGCTCCTGCTTACCCTGATTAAAACAGACGTAGCTTCTGCCACCGGCGTACGGATCACCTACCAGGATAGTGATGGGGATTAATATACAACGTCCGGTTCACATTGCGCCGCTGGTTACCTTCCGGGTCGCCTTCGGCGCAATGATGTTGTTGAGCATTATCCGTTTCTGGGTAAACGGATGGATCACCTCATTATATGTAACACCGCGCTTTTATTTTCCGCTGCAGGGACTGAACTGGGTGCGGCCGCTGGGTGCAGCAGGTATGCACATCCTTTTTATCGTAATGGCATTGGCGGCCCTGCTGATCATGCTGGGTTGTTGCTACCGGGCGGCAGCCGTTATTTTTTTCCTGGCATTCACTTATGTGGAGCTGATCGATATCACCAACTATCTCAATCACTATTATTTCATCAGCATTATCAGCTTCCTCTTAATCTGGGTTCCTGCCAATGCTTATTACTCGCTGGATACCAGGTGGGGCCTGGCTGCTGAAAGAACACGGGTCCCTGCCTGGACAATAGGCATCTTCCGCCTGCAACTCTTGCTGGTGTATTTCTTTGCGGGGCTCGCAAAGCTGAATTATGACTGGTTGCTGGAAGCGCAGCCTATGAAGATCTGGTTACCCGCAAAAAGCCATCTGCCGCTGATTGGCCCGCTGATGTACAAAGAATGGGTAGCCTATTTTTTCAGCTGGTTTGGCGCCTGCTATGATCTTTTCATTGCCTTTTTCCTGCTGAACCGGAGAACAAGAACCGTGGCCTATTGCTTTGTGGTGGCTTTTCACCTGGCAACTGCTTTATTCTTTCCGGGCATCGGCATGTTCCCCTATGTAATGATCGTAAGCAGCCTTATCTTTTTCAGCAGCGATTTTCACCTGCGTTTACTACGCTACCTGCCGTTCTTCAAAAACAAACAGGGCACAACCTATACCTATCCGCCTGTGGTGGCTAAGTTGCTGATGGCAATGCTCTGCCTCCATTTTATCATACAGTTGCTGCTGCCTTTCAGGTATCTGCTGTATCCCGGCCGCCTGTTCTGGACAGAAGAAGGCTTTCGCTTTTCCTGGCGGGTAATGCTGATGGAAAAATCAGGCAATATATTTTTCTATGTTAAAGAACCGGCCACCGGTAAAACATATGAAGTCAATAACAGGGAGTTCCTTACACCACTGCAGGATAAAATGATGAGCACACAGCCGGATATGATATTGCAGTATGCACATCACCTGGCGGCCGTCTATGCGGCACGCGGTGTACGTGAACCGGAAGTATATGTAGAAAGCTATGTAGCCTTAAATGGCAAAAGGTCCCGCTTGTATATTGATTCAACTGTGAACCTTGCGGCCCAGCATTTCAGCTGGCGCCACTATCAATGGATTTTACCTTATAAAGAGAAACATGAGTAAAATGAGCATGTGGGTATGCCTGACAGGCATGCTGTTGTTTGCTGTTGTTGCTGATGCACAGCAATTGTCCCTTGGCGGCCGTATTCAGCTGAATGGCGCCGCCGTAGAAGGCGCCGCCCTTAAACTTACGCCAGGCGCACTAAAAACAACCAGTGATGAAAACGGTAACTTCAGCTTCTCCGGCCTTGTGCCCGGTAATTATGAACTGACCATACAAAGGGTAGGGGCAGAGGAATACAGGAAACGCGTAATATTGCAGTCTGAAAGCCTGCAGCTGACGATCAGCCTCACACCTGCAAAGAACACCCAGCTGGATGATATCGTTGTATATGCTGCCAGCGAACAGGGCGCCGGTAAGCTGAGGCAGGTGGAAGGCACCGCTATATACGCCGGTAAAAAAACCGAAGTAGTTAACATTGCCAATATTAACGCCAACCTGGCTACCAATAACCCACGCCAGGTGTATGGCCGTATCGTCGGACTGAACATCTGGGAATACGACGGCGGCGGTCTGCAATTAGGCATTGGTGGCCGCGGATTAAACCCCAGCCGGGTATCTAACTTCAACACCCGCCAGAACGGGTATGATATCAGTGCAGATGCGCTGGGCTATCCCGAAAGCTATTATACACCTCCCACGGAGGCTATTGAACGTATAGAAGTAGTGCGCGGCGCCGCCAGCCTGCAATACGGCACCCAGTTTGGCGGACTGGTAAACTTCCAGTTAAAGAAAGGGCCTGCCAATAAACCCTTTGAGCTGGTAAGCCGGCAAACCGGTGGCTCGTTTGGTTTCTTTAATTCATTTAACAGTGCAGGCGGTACCGTTGGTAAGCTCAATTATTACACCTACTTCCAGTATAAACAGGCAGACAGCTGGCGCCCCAACAGCCATTTTAAACAGCAAACCGCTTACATCCACCTGGACTACCCCATTACTGATAAGCTGAAAATAACCGGTGAGTATACTTTTATGCACTACCTGGCGCAGCAACCCGGAGGGTTAACAGATGAGGACTTTGAAAAGGATCCGGCAATGTCTGTCAGAAGCAGGAACTGGTTTAAAGTGAACTGGAACCTCTATAACATCACGCTCGACTACCAGCTGAGCCCCGGCACAAAGCTCAACTGGCGCAGCTATGCCCTACGTGCAGAAAGGGAGGCACTGGGCATCCTGAACTATATCAACCGTCCAGATCCCGGCGGTGCGCGTGATCTCCTGGCAGATAAGTACCGGAACTATGGCTCAGAATTAAGGCTGCTGCATCAGTACACACTGTTCAAAGGCCAGACCAGCTCCCTGCTTTCCGGCGTACGGGTATATAAAGGACTTACCTACCGCGACCAGGGTAGCGCGGATGATGGTGCCGGTGCAGATTTTGTGTTCAATCCAAAAGAGCCGGATGCGTCTTCCTATAAATTCCCCGGCACCAACATCGCTGCGTTTACGGAGAACATCTTCCAGCTTACAGACAGATGGAGCATTACACCCGGTGTACGCTTCGAATATATCTCCACGAAATCAGATGGCTATTACTACCAGGTCATGCGCTTTGTGCCGAATGTAAAAGTGCCCGAGCAAAAAGAGAACAACCGCTCATTCGTGCTGTTTGGCATTGGAACATCTTACCAGTTTAAGAGCGGGATAGAGCTCTATGCCAACATCTCGCAGAACTACCGTTCCATCAACTTCAACGATCTGCGTGTGTTGAATGATAATGCGAAAGTAGACTCTCTGCTGAAAGATGAAACGGGCTTTACAGCTGATGGCGGCGTAAGGGGAAAGCTGCATGACTGGTTATACTTTGATGCGAGTGTTTTCCTGCTCCGGTATAACGACCGCATTGGTTCTATCTACACCAAAGACCAGGACAACCTGGTGTATCGCCTGCGTACCAATGTGGCGGACAGCCGCAATATCGGTTTTGAAAGCATGGTAGAAGCAGACCTGTTAAAGCTTTTGTCTGAAGGCAGGTCGCAGCATCGCCTATCAGTTTATACCAATGTTGCGTTGATAGACGCCCGCTATATCAATACAGAGGAAACGGCCATAAAAGATAAGCTGGTAGAATATGTGCCACCGGTATTGATAAGAACCGGTGTATCATTCGGTAATAAACAGTATAACATTACGTACCAGTATTCTTATGTAGGCAGACAGTATTCAGATGCTACCAATGCAGTGTCTACGCCCACTGCCGTAGATGGGGTGGTGCCTGCTTACCAGGTAATGGACCTGAGCCTCAGCTACCAGTGGAAATGCTTTGGCATTTTTGGCAGCATCAACAACCTTGCTAACAGTAAGTACTTTACAAGAAGGGCCGACGGCTATCCCGGGCCCGGTATCATTCCATCTGACAGAAGGGGCTATTATGTTACCCTGCAGGTAAAAATATAACATAAGGGCTGACCCAATGCAGGCAGCGCTCGTACTTCCCGATTCAGGAAATGCCGGGTTCAGGTGGCTATTTGCCGGGTTAACCCCATAGTACTTAATTCCCCGCGCAGACCCTGCATATATTTGTATCATAAATCAAAAACACCAGGGTATGAGAACATTGACGATTATAGCCGGTTTGGCAGCTGTGCTGCTTGTATCGGCTGCATTTGTAAATAAGCGTAACGAAAGAGCCATGAAAAATCTGAAAACAGCAGGGAACGACAACGGCTTTGCAGTAGTAGAGCTGTTCACTTCAGAAGGTTGCTCCAGCTGTCCGCCTGCAGACAGGTTCTTTGAAACGCTTCAACGGGATAATGCGAACAAACAGCTTTTCCTCCTGGCCTTTCATGTAGATTACTGGGATCACCAGGGTTGGAAAGACCGCTTCAGCGATGCGGCGTATTCAAACAGACAGGCGCAGTATGCGCAATGGATGAACCTTCGAACCATATACACACCGCAGGTGGTAGTGAATGGTGCATCTGAACATGTAGGTTCCAATACGGGCGCCATCCTGCAGGCTATTACTGCCGGGTTGGAAGAGCAGGCCAGCGGTACCTTAACATTACATGCACAGCAGGAAGGTAACAAGCTGGCGGTAACCTACCAGCAAAGCGGTAATGCTGCTGATGCAGAGCTGGTTTTGGCCCTGGTACAACGGGCTACACAAAGCAATGTAAAGGCAGGTGAAAATGCAGGCAGGAAATTAACTCATGTGCAGGTAGTACGGCGTATGGTGCATTTCCCGCTCAGCGCCGCTAAAAAGAACAGCCACATTCAATTGCCGGATGATTTTAGTGACAATGGTTGGGAACTCATCGGCTTTGTACAGGATAATGCCAGCGGCCATATTACTGCTGCCGCCAGAACAGGTTTCCAGTCTGCTGATTGAGCCCCCGAATTGCCTGGTTCAGCTGTTACTTTGCCGGGCTGCCTGTTGGGCGCTTGCCCTGAGGCTGATAGCAGGTGTAATTTTGACACACAATTTGTAAAACAAAAAAAACATAGTATATGTCACAAGTAATCAATGCAACCAACACAAGTAAGGTTATCTACACAGCTAAAACACACACCACCGGTGGCAGGGATGGCCAGTCCAGCAGCTCAGACGGCCGCCTGGATATTAAGCTTACCACTCCCGGGGCACATGGCAACGGCACCAATCCCGAACAGCTTTTTGCTGCCGGCTGGTCAGCCTGTTTTATTGGTGCAATAGGTATTGCTGCGGCCCAAAGCAAAGTAAAGCTGCCTGCTGATCTGGCGGTTGATACAGAGATAGATCTCAACGCCGGTGATACCGGTTACTTTCTCCGCGCCCGTCTCAACGTCAGCCTTCCGGGCCTGGATCCCCAGGTGGCCCGCAACCTGGTAGATACGGCACATCAGACATGTCCGTATTCAAAAGCTACCAGGGGCAATATTGATGTTACCATTAACCTGGTATAAACAGGCACCGCAAGAATTTTAGGTATAATAGGCCAGTGTTCCTACATTTGAGTTAACAACTATATGAAGAAGAAAACATTCAGGGTTTCAGGCAAATTGATCTGGCTCAGTTCACTCTTTCTGGGCATCCTGGCCTCCATACCTAAGGTTGCTGAACATCACTTTAATCTGTATGAGGCGATTGTAAATTCTGCCGTTACTTTCCTGTTTTCGCTTTTCGTATGGTATTACAATATCATCACGTTCCCTGCCTATGCTTCGCGCAATGTTGCAGCAGGATTTTCCATAGCGCGTATGGTCAAAAGCCTGGTAGTGGGGTTAATAGTGATGTTCATCCTGGCGCTCATTCAGCAGTACCTGCTTTCGCATCTTGATTTCGGGCCTGTTGTGCTGATGGTAGAAATGAGAGGTATCCTGATCAATCTTGCATTCTATTTATTCATTCATCTTTTATACCAGGGCTTCCAGAACCAGCAGGTAGGTATAGAGTTGGAGCGTACCAGAAGCGATAACCTCAGCGCACAGTACGAACTGCTGAAACAACAGGTGAACCCGCACTTCCTTTTCAACAGCCTGAATACGCTTAAATACATGGTAGAAAGCGGAGATGCGCAGACGGTTCCCTTTATCCTGAAGCTGTCAGATTTTTACCGCTTTACACTGGAAAGCCGTAAACAGGATCTCATCAAACTGTCGGAAGAACTGAAGATCCTGCATGCTTACATGTTCCTGCTGAAAGCGCGGTTTGAAGAAGGCATCGATCTGTCGGTCAATATCAGCGAAGCCCTCTATAACTCACTGATCCCTCCCTTTACACTACAGCTGCTGGTAGAAAACGCCATCAAGCATAACGTTGTATCGCTTGACAGGCCGTTGCACATCCACCTGTATTCGGATGGTGGAGCTATAGTGGTAGAGAATACGCTGCAGCCGAAAAAGACACCGGAGGCGTCCACAGGACTGGGCCTGGAAAATATCAACCAGCGTTACATTCACCTGTTGGATAAGAAGATTGAGATACTGGCGGGCGAAACATTGTTCACCGTAAAACTTCCTGTTATTCATGAAGATCATCATCATTGAGGACGAGCTGAAAGCCGCAAAATCCCTGGCAGCCCTGATCGGGAAAGTACGGCCCAATGCAGTGATAACTGCTCAGCTGCAGAGTATTGAAAGCGCCGTGAATTACCTCCCGCATAATGAAACGCCTGATCTTATCTTTATGGATATACAGCTTTCAGACGGGTTAAGTTTCGAGATCTTCAAATCTGTAAAGATCCAGTGCCCCGTAGTGTTCTGCACCGCTTATGGCGAATATGCCATGGATGCCATCAAAGCCAATGGTATAGATTATCTGCTCAAACCCTTTTCCAGGGAAGACCTGGAAACCGCTTTTGAAAAGGTGGAGAACTTCAGGAATTTCTTCCAGCAGAATACACAGCCAGACCTGGATAGCCTGTTAAAAAAGATCGGGCTGGATGAAGGGAAGAAGAGTTTTTTGGTGTTTAAAGACAACAAGTACACGACCATACAAACAGACCAGATAGCGTTCTTCTATATCAGCTATGATTCTGCCACTATCAAAACGTTTGACGAACAATCCTATTTCATTAGCCAGTCGCTGGACCAGGTGCAGGCGCTGGTATCTCCCAAACAATTCTTCAGGCTGAACCGCCAGTACCTGATCAATTTCACCGCAGTAAAAGAAGTGGAACATTATTTTGCCAGGAAACTGCTGGTAAAGCTGGTTATCCCCAGCCCGGAAAAGTTGCTGGTGGGTAAAGAGAAGACAACCGCTTTTTTAAGCTGGCTGGAGAACAGGTAGGGGGAAACCCATTACAGCCCCGTATTTTGTACCGCATCTTCATTGGAATTTACTTCCCTGCCCGAAAAAGACAGTATACAGTTGTGCAGCAGGCGTCTTATTTTCCGCTCCGTTTCCTTATCCGGTCTGGGCATCAGGAACTGCACCTTGTAGTGCACGGCATCTTTCTTTATTTCCAGGATCTTCAGTGAAAAGCTGCTGTCTGTTATGTTACTGGAAAAGGGAATCAGCACCGTTTTAAGCGCCTTCTCTATCATTTCAGGATAGGCCTGGTGTTTAAGGTCCAGCTCAAATTCTATGGTCAGCTTTTTAATGTTCTGTTTGCTCTGGTTGATCACCATAGATGAAAAGATTACTGAATTGGGGATCAGCACGATATCGTCATCCTCATTCTGGAGCACAACATTGACCAGTGTAATGTCCAGCACTTTCCCCCGGTATTCATTTATTTTGATCTGGTCTCCAAGCGACAGCTGATCGGAGAACATAATGATCAGGCCATTGATCATGTTGGTGATATAATCCTTTGACAGCAGCGCAAGTGCCGCCGCCGCAATACTAAGGCTGAAGAACAGTTCAGATATTTTTTGCCCGAAGAAGATCAGCAAAGCTATCAGGAAAAATATAGTATTCAGTACCGAGGTAATGCGGTTTAAGCCCAGTACAAAATTGTCGCGTGTAAGTTTCTGCAGGCGGTGCTTTTGCAGGTACCAGAAGATAGTTAAGATCCAGCCCACAGATATCAGCAGGTTGGCGGCCAGGAACATGGAAACGGCCCCGGTGGTCCGCTCCAGCCAATGGTACCTGCTAAACAGATCGTGTTGACTGAAGCTGAAATAGGTAAGTCCGAGATAAACCAGCAGCTTGATGATAAAAATAAGTACCTGGTTCCTGAGTTTCTTCCGGTTGTAAGTTGCCTGGTCGATAAGCATGGTGTTAAAATTACAAAAAAAGCGATCGCACGGCAGGAATAAAATACCTCCATTGGCGCAGGGAGAAGATATGCAGGGCATAAGCCAGGGGCACCAGCAAACCTGGCAGATAAATAAACGGGAACCGGGTCAGCAGGGAGCTATCGGGCGGATGATGAAACGCACGTAGGGGGCCAGGCATGGAGAGCGCGGAGATACTGACAATATTAATCAGCATTAGCAGCCCCGTAATATTATACAACAGCGCTATCAGGGGCGGCCAGCTCTTCTTTACAAAACAATAGTAGCCTACCGGGAAGGCCAGCAGGCCGCTCATGATGTCAAAATTGCGTCCTTCAAAACTCATTTGCGGGGGTAGTGCTCCCCTGCGCACCAATATCCATATGCCTATTTCAACCAGGATCCGGAAAGACTGCAGGTAGACCGGCCATTGTGGCTGGATGTGCTGCAGCAGCCGTTTGCCCGCACCAGAGCGGAGCAGCAATAGTACCGCAGGTAAGGGCGGCAACAATGCCAGCGCCAGGCGCGGAGGCAGGTGAGAGAAGTCGGCAAAAAAGCCCCGCACGGATAATATACCGAGCAGTATAAGCCATGCAATAAGCACAATGGCCATTTTTTGAAAAGTGAGTCTGAGCATAGTTACATTGTATGTGTGCTACAAAGTTCCGATGGCAGATCATCTGACGGATAACCAGAATTGCTATTTTACCAGGAGGCGGTATTGGGAAGGATAGCACCGCATCTTCCGGAAAAAGAGCCGGCTGAAAGATTGGCTGTTGTCAAACCCCAGCAGGTCGGCAATAGCTGCTATGGGAACAGCAGAATGTGCAAGCAGCTCTTTGGCTTTTTCAATCCGGAGCTCCTGCATATATTGATAGGGCGATAAGCCATAAGCCTGGCGGAAAAGGCGTAGAAAATGATATTTGGAAAGGCATGCCTCCGCTGCAAGCAGGTCAAGACTTACTGTGCCGCAAAAGCCTGAGCGGAGTACATCCATGGCGCGGGAAAGGCGTTTGTAAAGTTCGATGCGCGTAGCTTTTTTAACGGGTGGCAGCTGATGGATGATCTGTGCAATGTGTTGGTGCTGCTGCAAATGATACGACAGGAGGGAACTCAGCTGTTCTTCAAACCGCAGTTTGTCTGGTTTTGCTTCCTGTTGCGCAACCATGATGGACCGGATCAGCGCGTTAAAGGTGGCATCCCGCCGGTGTAACTGGTTAAAGAACAGAACAGGAGATAGTTGTTTTTCAGTGCCTGCATCCAGTATCCTGTGGGCGGGTGTGATAAGTGCATGCAATACAGATTCACTGAAGATCTCCCCGAAATGAATATTAAACGTTTCAGTACTACCGGCGCCTTCTTTCATCTCCAGCGTGTACAACTGGGAGCGGTTACTTACAAAATAATGTTCTTCGTCAATGCGGGTAGTCTGCCGCTCTACACTGCAAAAACTGTTGCCCTGTAAATTCAGGAAAAAGGAAAAGGGCCCTTTGATATCAGGACGGAAACATGCTTTGACCTTTGTATGGATAATGACACTGGGAAAACCGTCTGTTTCAAGCGGAAGATTTCCCCATCCCAGGCGGTTGCTGAAGCCGTGGGCAATCTGGTGTTTTAGCCAGCTGAGATCGGGAAACTCATGGAAGATCACGAAGGAAAGTTACGACAAAAGCCACTTATTTACTGATCAGCTTAATGTACACCACCGCTTTCAGCAGCGCTTCTTTCCTGTGGCGTGAAAGGGGGAGCTGTTTACCATTAATAAAAACCCGCCCGCCGGAAATAGCATCAATCTTATGCGTGTTGATCAGGTAGGATTGATGGATCCTGAAGAAAGAGTCTTTAGGCAGCATTTCTTCCAGGGAGCTCATAGTCTGATGGATAATGAAGGTCTTTTCTTTAAAAGTGCAGTTTCAGGTAATTCTGCATGCCTTCCACAAACAGGATATCCTGCCAGTTAATTCGCTGAAAGCTGTCGCCCTGCCGGATATACATATCTGCATCTGCACCTTCCTTCGTGTTTTGCAGAACAAGCCGCGATTGGTATATGCCCAGTGCCTTGTTTGCTGCCTGGAAGAAACGCTGAAACTCCAGCGGCTTCATCAGGTAGTCCACTACATTCAGGCGGAAGCCTTCCAGTGCATGTTCTGAGTAAGCGGTGGTTAAGATGGTGAGTGGAGATTTTTCCAAAGACTGCAGGAACTCAAGTCCGGATAGCATGGGCATATTGATGTCCAGGAACATCAGGTCAATATCTTTCGCTTTCAGGATCTCCGTTGCTTTAATGGCAGAAGTGCAGGTGTCTGCCACTTCCAGGAAGTCCAGCTGTTTAATAAAGTTAACCACCCCTTTTATGGCCACCGGTTCATCATCCACAACAAGGCATTTTAAGCGCAGGCTGCTTGTTTGTTTTAACAGTACATCTCCCATAATACTTATAATTTGACAACCAGTTTGGTATAATAAGTTGTTTCGGCATCCCGGATGGTGAGGTCATAATGTTCTCCGTAAAGCAGTTCCAGGCGTTTTTTCACATTCTCCAATCCAATACCCGAAACGGGATCTTTTTCCTGCTGAATGCCTGATTTGGAGTTCTCTACCTCCAGACTAACAGAGTTGGCCATTTGTTCAAAAGCGATGTTAACGTACACCATTTCTGATATTCCGCGGGCCACATGTTTAAATGCATTTTCAATGAAGGTGATCAATAATAAAGGAGGAAATGTTTTTTGCATATCTTCTATCTTCCACGAGCAATTGATGGTGAGCTCATCGCCCCACCTCACTTTTTCTATCTCGATAAAGTCTTTGAGGAACTGTACTTCCTGCGCAATACTCACCTTACTGTTTTTATTGCTGTCCAGCTGATAGCGCAATATCTTGGAATACCTGATCAGTAATGATGATGCCAGGTTTACATCCTCCTGCATCAGGATATTAATATGGTTCAGCACATTGAACATAAAATGAGGACTGATCTGTTGCTGCAGTATCCGTAATTGAGATTCCACCAGTGCTTCATGCAGTTTCATACTTTCTTCGTGGAATCGTAGTCCGCAGAATCCGAAGTTCACAAACAAGGCCACCAGCAGTGCATTTATATACATAATGCCGAAGCGGTTTCTTCCGAGCAACAGGTCTGAGGAAGGCAGCAACCCGCTTTGTTCCAGGTAGAGAAAACCATGCAGGATAGCAGGTATCCATAACGCAGATATGGCTGATACCAGGAAAAACTGCCCGGCAAACAACAGCATCTGCTTTTGCCTGAGCGCCTTTTGCAGGAGGGTGGTGCTGAGATAAGTGGTGAATGGGTATAAACATAACATGATGCAGCACGCAAGTAAACCGCCCTCCAGCACAGAGGAGTCTGGTATGTACCGAAACCAGAAAACGATGGTCAGAAAGATCCAGATCAGGATCACAAACCGGTCGTATTTTTTCAGAAGCGTCATGCGGCAAAGTTAATCCTAATCGTTCACAGCCGGCTTACCAGGGGTCAAAGCCAAACGCCCATCGGTCAAAACAATTTCTATGGGGCAGCTACGCGGTTCACCTTTGCTTTAAATGGACGATCACGAACGTCTGAATTAGTGGAAACATTTATTTAAAGTTTATGAGATCATTATTGATAGGTGTGTGTATTATAGGGATCGCTGCTTCTAAAGGCAATGCACAGGCTTTCTTTAAGACCGAATATTTCGGGACTTCCGGTTACCAGATGACTGAAGGCGATTCCAGTCACCGGATAGGCAACAGCAAAGGTTCGGCAGTAGTTTACCAGGCGGGTGTCAACATACCGTTATCCAGGAAAATGAACGAATGGAATCGTCCAACCATATGGTCTGTCAGTATTGGCGGAGCCTATGTTGATCTTAACAATAAGAATTTTACCCAACCCCTGGTGGTGGACAAAGTTCTGAATGCAGGGGTGAGCTTAAATTACCTGCGGCCGCTGAATGAGCGCTGGTCACTCAGAGCCGGTGTTGGTGGCGGCATCTTTATGCCAGGTGCAAATTTGTCTCAGGTACAGTTCAGGCATGTATTGGGCAGTGTTAGTGCCGTGTTTATCCGTCACCTGAAACCGAACCTTGACCTGGGCGCCGGTCTTGCATTAAACAATTCTTTCGGGTTTCCCATGCTGTTTCCCGCCTTTTACCTTAACTGGAGAACGGCCGGTCGTTATTCAGTACAGGCTTCGCTGAGGGATGGTCTTGAAGTGGCGGCAGGTTATCATTTTAATTCCAACTTCAGGCTCAACCTGGTAATGGAGGTGAACGGACAGATGGCATTACTGGAGCAGGAGGGGAAGAATAAAATATTCACGCATCAGTATGTTATTTTCGGATTGCGCCCGGAAATTAAGGTGGGGAAGCACGCCACCATCCCGCTCACATTCGGATTCAATGCTACACGTACCGCGCAGATAACCGACAGGAGTTTGAAGACGATCTTCCAGGATAAAGGATATTCTTTCCGGGGATCTGTCTATACTGCTGTAGGGCTGCAATGGCGGTTTTAATAGGGAAGTATCAGAAGGTTTGTACGCAGGCTGCAGGCGGTGGGGTAAAATGAAAGAGGGAATTTCCAGGCCTTAGCTGAAAATTCCCTCTTTTGTACCGCGTACGGGAATCGAACCCGTGATTCATCCGTGAAAGGGATGCGTCTTAACCCCTTGACCAACGCGGCGTTTCGTTTTTGGGATGACAAAAGTAACCAAAAGAAATCAAATACCAAATTTTTTAAAAATTCCCCCGATTTTTTCCATTATTGCAGTAGCTGTACTAATGTAGAAAATCATCAATTCATGAATAGTAAAAAGTTCCACGGTCTTGCATTATGGGTAATGTTATCATTGCCTTTGTACTTATCTGCACAACAACCTTCCCGTACGGTATACGCTATAAAGGGTACGGATACACTCTGGTTTGATCACTACCTTCCCCGTACCGCCTCCAACGGTATTTCGGTACTCTTTGTACATGGCGGCGGCTTTACCGGCGGTGACCCCGCAGGGCAGGCTACTTTTGCAGAAGGCCTGTCAAAAATGGGTTACAACATTTTCGTGATTAAATACCGCCTGTATCTGAAGGGCAGGAGCTTTGGCTGCGAAACAGTGTTGCCGGAGAAAATGAAAGCTATCCGCCTGGCGGTAGAAGATACCTGGGATGCAACTACTTACCTGCGTCAACATGCTTCCGCCTTACAGGTAGACACCAGCAAATTAATCCTGGCGGGAAGCAGCGCCGGTGCTGAAACCGTATTGAATCTTGTATTCAATCCCTTTGTAAAAGCAGGGGATACCACGTATAAAACTTTCCGCTACGCCGGTCTCATGTCTTTCGCAGGCGCTGTGCTGGATATGAACCGCGTATACAGTAAACCCGCGCTGCCCCTGCTGATGATGCACGGCACCAAAGACGAGCTGGTGCCCTACGCCACTGCAGGGCATCATTACTGCGATGCAACAGCCCCTGGTTGGGTGATCATGTCCGGCTCTCATACCATCTTCACTGAAATGCAGAAAGAGAACCTCCCGGTAACACTGTATACCTATGAAGGCAAAGGGCACGAAGTAAGCGGCTACATGTCCAGCAAGTTCAAAGAGATGGACCGTTTCATGCAGAATGCCATCCAGGGCAAAGAGCAGGTGCCGCTGCATATTATAGAGAAGGCAGAAAGTACAGCGGGGGTGCAGCAATATGATACCAGTTACAGCACTACTTATTACCGCCAGAAAGTGTCCCTGTTCAGGCTAGATCCCCGATACGGAAACAGGAGAGATCATTTTCCTGGGCGACAGCATCACCGATTTTGCGGAATGGGCAGACCTGTTCAAAAACAATAAGATAAAGAACCGAGGCATCAGTGGAGACAGAACACGGGGCATCCTCAACCGCCTGGATGAGGTGATCAAACGCAAACCTGCAAAGGTCTTTATTATGATCGGCATCAACGATATCGCCGCAAATATCCCGGACAGTGTGATCATACAAAATTACACCACCATTATACAACGGCTGCGCACCGCTTTACCGGATGCCGCTATCTATATACAGAGTTTGCTGCCCACCAACGGCACCTTCCCGCAATTTCCGCGCCACCAGCGTAAGGAAGCGCACATTGATGCGATCAACGCTTATCTGCAGCAATTGGCCCGCGAACAGCGCTGCACCTATGTTGATCTCTACCACGCTTTCCTGGATAGTGAAGGCCGGTTAAATAAACAGTACACCAATGACGGCTTACATCTTACCGGCGACGGATACCTGGTATGGAAAAAGCTGTTGCTGGATAAAAAATACCTGTAAGCAGGATAGCCAGCCGCAGCACGTTATGCGGGCTGATAAGTGTGAACAACAATGCCGCCGGGGAAAGCTTTCGCATCTACCAGTTTCAGGTCAAACGGTTTTGCCAGATCGCTGAAGATGGGTAGACCCTGTCCCAGTGTTACCGGGTGAACCGCCAGGCAGTATTCGTCTATAAGCGGTGAAAACGGGGCTTTGCAGAGGGGAAGTGCGATGTTTGTTCGGTGTTTGTTCGATCCGGGTCCCGGTTTACCCCAGTCCTGTCTCAAAGTCATCCCAAAGATGTTCCACTCCTTTATAAGGAATGGGACATCTTTGGGACTGATATGGGACATATATGGGAGAGACCGGGACCCGGATCGGGTTTGGATCGGGATCGGAGGCTGCAGGCGCTGGTAAGGGGTCTAGTCCTGATATAGGTTTACACGAGCTGTTATAAGATCCTGTTTGAAGTTTACACGTGATTTCTAAGTCCTACTGACGGTTTACAGCATCGCTGTTGAGGTAAGGAAACAATAAAAAAAGGCCGCCTTCTGGCGACCTTTTTACAACTTTTCGTACCGCGTACGGGAATCGAACCCGTGATTCATCCGTGAAAGGGATGCGTCTTAACCCCTTGACCAACGCGGCATTCTTTTTCTTTGGGATTGCAAAGGTAATACCTCTTTTGATATTTCCAAAAAATATTTGCTTAACGCAAATTTCTATTGATTTATACCGGTATACCTTGTAAATTCGCGTCTCTATTTTTCAATTCAAACAGTGTTAAAATGGGAACGACTCTTAAAATCGGTATTAATGGGTTCGGTCGTATAGGCCGTTTGGTATACCGCCAGATCTACAAAATGCCCGGTATTGACGTGGTAGCTATCAATGATTTGACCAGCCCCAAAGTGCTGGCTCATCTGTTGAAGTATGATTCCGCGCAAGGTAGATTTGACGCTGAAGTTAGCTCCAGCGAAAGCGCTATCTCCGTTAATGGCGATGAAGTTAAAATATATGCTCAAAAAGATCCTGCTCAGATACCCTGGAAAGAGCACGGTATCGACGTGGTGATCGAGTGCACCGGCTTCTTTACTGATAAAGCTAAAGCGGAAGCACACCTTACTGCCGGCGCTAAAAGAGTAGTGATCTCTGCACCTGCAACCGGCGATCTCAAAACCATCGTGTTCAATGTAAACCATGAAACACTGGATGGTAGCGAAACCGTTATCTCCTGCGCTTCCTGCACCACCAACTGCCTGGCTCCTATGGCAAAGGTGCTGAACGATAAATACGGTATCGTGGCTGGTCAGATGACCACCATCCACGCTTACACCAACGACCAGAACACCCTGGATGCACCGCACGCCAAAGGTGATCTGCGCCGTGCACGTGCAGCTGCCGCCAACATCGTTCCCAACAGCACCGGTGCTGCTAAAGCAATCGGACTGGTACTGCCCGAACTGAAAGGTAAACTGGACGGTGGCGCACAACGCGTTCCCACTATCACCGGTTCTCTCACCGAACTGACCACCATCCTCGGAAAAAAAGTAACCGTAGAAGAAGTGAACGCTACCATGAAGGCAGCCGCCAACGAATCTTATGGTTATACTGAAGATGAGATCGTAAGCTCTGACATCGTAGGCATGACCTTCGGTTCCCTGTTTGATGCTACTCAGACCAAGATCGTAACAGTAGGCGATACCCAGCTGGTAAAAACAGTTTCCTGGTACGATAACGAAATGAGCTATGTTTCTCAACTTGTACGTACTGTGAAGTACTTTGCAGGACTGATCACCAAATAACACAAGCCATATTTATTATAGTGGAAGGTGAAAAGTGAAAGTGAATTGTATGGTTCACTCTTCACCTTTCACCTTTTACTTTTCTCCTTCCTCACCACCTCAACCTAAATGTTATGAGTGCATTCTCTGATTATAATTTCAATGGGCGCAAAGCGCTGGTACGTGTAGATTTCAACGTTCCGTTGAATGATAAATACGAGATAACTGATGATAACCGCATGCGTGCGGCTGTGCCTACCATCCAGAAGATACTGAAAGACGGTGGCGCGGTTATCCTGATGTCTCACCTGGGCCGCCCGAAAGATGGCCCTACCGAAAAATATTCCTTAAAACACCTCGTATATCACCTGGTAAAACTGCTGAACGGTACTACCGTCAAGTTTGCAGAAGACTGCGTAGGCCCCGTGGCAGAAGAGGCTGCAGCCAACCTGCAAATGGGTGAAGTGCTCCTGCTCGAAAACCTGCGCTTCCACAAACAGGAGGAAAAAGGTGACGAAGCCTTTGCACAGCAGCTGGCCAAACTGGGCGATGTTTATGTAAACGACGCCTTCGGTACCGCTCACCGTGCACACGCCTCCACCGCCGTGATCGCGAAATTCTTCCCTGCTGAGTTCCGCACCTTTGGCTTCCTGATGGAAGCAGAAGTGAGCAATGCCGAAAAAGTTCTGAACCAGGCCGCGCAACCTTTCACCGCCATCCTGGGTGGCGCTAAAGTGAGCGACAAGATCCTGATCATTGAGAACCTGATGGAAAAAGCCAACAACATCATCATCGGTGGTGGTATGGCGTACACCTTCCTGAAAGCGCAGGGCAAAGAGATCGGTAACTCCCTGGTGGAAAATGATAAGCTGGACCTGGCCCTTGAGCTCCTGGCCAAGGCAAAGTCAAAAGGCGTGAACCTGCTGCTGCCCGTTGATTCTGTGGCGGCAGACAAATTTGCCCCCGATGCCAATACACAGGTAGTATCCAATGATAATATTCCCGCAGGCTGGATGGGCCTTGACATCGGAGAAAAATCCGTACAGCTCTTCAGTGATGTGATCAGCCAGTCAAAAACCATCCTGTGGAACGGTCCTATGGGCGTTTTTGAAATGCAGGCCTTCCAGGGCGGTACCAAAGCAGTGGCAGACGCTATCGTGAAAGCTACTGAAAAAGGCGCCTTCTCCCTTGTAGGTGGTGGAGACTCCGTAGCTGCGGTAAACCAGTTTGGCCTGGCAGAAAAAGTAAGCTACGTATCTACCGGTGGTGGCGCTATGCTCGAGTTCTTTGAAGGCAAAGAATTACCCGGAATCGCAGCTATCAAAGCATAAAGCTTCAAATACCAATATTCAGATCCCAGGTTTCCGCCAGGAACCTGGGATTTTTATTTACACCACTTCCTGCTTTGGAATTTGGTTATTGGTATTTGGAATTTTGTATTTTGTATATCTATGAAAAAACTTTTCAGTCATCTCTATTTCCAGGTATTGGTTGCTATCTTCCTGGGTATCCTGGCCGGATGGCTTTTCCCCGGTATAGCCGGTACCGGTAAGCTGATCAGCGAAATGTTCATTAACCTCATCCGCATGCTGATCGCCCCCATCATCTTCTTTACCATCGTGCTGGGTATCGCTCGTATGGGCGATATGAAAAAGGTAGGCAGGGTAGGCGGCAAAGCACTGCTGTACTTTGAGATCGTAACTACCCTGGCCATTGTGATCGGCCTGGTGGTGGCCAACTGGCTGAAACCCGGGCACGGCGTGCCTTTAGTCAATGGAAATACGGCCGCTGTTCATAAGATAGAAAAGGCCGCCGGTGACATGAACTGGACCGAATTCCTCCTGCATATCATCCCTTCCAACGTAGTAGATGCTTTTGCCAAAGGCGATATCATACAGGTACTGGTGTTTGCGGTACTCTTTGGTTATGCACTCAGCAAAATGAAAGCCGCCGGAAGCGGCTTGCTGCATACCTTTGACCGCCTTGCGCAGGTGCTGTTTAATATTCTTAAGCTGATCATGCGGCTGGCGCCAGTGGGAGCGTTTGGCGGTATGGCTTACACCATTGGTACCTTCGGGGCGGCAGCGCTCATGCCGCTGGTAAACCTGATGCTATGCGTATACCTCACCATGTTCGTATTTATTTTCGGTGTGCTGGGTATTATCTCGCGGGTATACGGCTTTAGCCTCTGGCGTTACCTGAAGTTTATCAGCAACGAAATACTGCTGGTGCTCGGCACCTCCTCTTCAGAGTCCGCCCTGCCAGGCATGATGGAACGTCTTGAAGAATTGGGCTGCTCCCGTTCCGTGGTAGGCCTGGTAATACCTACCGGCTACTCTTTCAACCTGGATGGCACCAGCATCTATCTTTCCATGGCCGTTATTTTCCTGGCCCAGGTAAATCATATAGATTTGACACTGGCACAGGAACTGACCATCATCGGTATCCTGGTGATCACTTCCAAAGGAGCCGCCGGTATCACGGGCAGCGGCTTTATTGTACTGGCTTCCACGCTGACAGTGATCAGGGTGATACCGATAGAATCCCTGGCCATCCTGATAGGTGTAGACCGTTTCATGTCTGAAGCGCGCGCCATCACTAACCTGATCGGGAACGGCGTTGCTACTATCGTAGTGGCCAAAAGTGAAAAGGAATTTGACGATGAGAAATACCAGGCCGCTATCAAACGCCAGCTGGCATAAACATATTCTACATTAAAAATACTATCCGTTATGAAACTGAGCATGAAACACCTGCTAACCGGCCGTACCTTTGTGAAACTCCATCTGCTGGCCGGCTCTATGTTGTTACCTGTTAGCGCTTTCTCACAGCAGCCGGTTGTTACGCTTGAAAAAGTATGGGTATCAGATACTTCGCTGCGTGTACCGGAGTCAGTATACTTCGACGCTGCAAAGAATATCCTGTATGTATCCAATATAGAAGGTAAGAGTAACGGGAATGATGGAAATGGTTTCATCTCCCGCATGACGCCCGAAGGCAAGATACTGGACCTCCGCTGGGTAGAAGGCATGAGCGCTCCCAAAGGCATGGGGATCTACAAAGGGCGTCTCTACGTGGCCGACCTCACGGAAGTGGTGGTGATCGATATCCGCAAGGGTGCTGTTGCAGAGCGTATACCTGTGGAGGGTGCCGTGTTCCTGAACGATCTTACCATTGACAATAAAGGCGTGATCTATGTTTCTGATACCCGTGCAGGAAGAGTACACCAGATCAAAGACGGAAAAGTAAATACCCTGTTTGAAGTGAATGGACCTAACGGCCTGCTATGGCTACCCTCCGGATTGCAGGTCCTGGCTGACGGCGCCTTCTTTCAGCTGCAGGCTGGTAATACGCTGAAGAAAATTGCAGACATAGGCCAGAGTGTAGATGGTATAGTGCAGGTAAAAGCTGGCGAATTCATCGTATCTTGCTGGCCAGGAGAGGTATTCTATGTTAATGCAGCATCCGGCGCCGCCGTAAAACTGCTGGATACCCGGGAGCAGCAACTAAACACCGCCGACATCGGCTACAACCCAAAAAAGAAAATGGTGTATATACCAACCTTTAACGGCAATACCGTAGCGGCATACCGGATCAAAGGTTTATAAAAGGGGCAAACCACAAAAATAAAATGTAACTGTTAGTGAAAGTGTTTCAATGGAAGATATCGTACATCCCTGCCTGGCTATTGGCAATACCGGCAGCAATGCTTTCCTACATTACTTTTTTTTCCGTTGCCTTTCTCCTGTTTCTCTTTCACGCAAAGGCCCAGGAGCCGGATGTTTCCTACTCCTTCTCTCATATCAACCTGAAGAACGGCCTGGCCAGTAACCACGTGTCGGCCATCCTGCAAGACAGGAAAGGCTTTATTTGGATAGCCAGCACCGCCCTCCAGCGCTATGACGGAAGTAACCTGCTCACCGTAGCCAGCTTTGATAAAGTGCCCGGCTCCATCTATTATGATGATATCTGCCTCTGTGAAGACCGTAAAGGCCGTATCTGGATGGGCGCGCCTGATAATATTCACATCTACGATCCCGCAGCTGGTATTACGCGCCCGCTGAAAGTAGACATCCGCCCCTCACCGCAGGGCAATATACAATGCAGCCAGATAGTGGAAGATTATGCAGGCGTTGTGTGGGCCACCACGCAGGAAGGGCTTTTACGCTTCAACGACAGCACCGGCAGTTTTGAAAAAGCAGCCATGATACCAGAGTCTCAACGCCGCGAAATGAACAGCGCCATCGTGGAAGATGAGGAAGGCCGTCTCTGGATCAGCGGCCGTAGCGGCATCTACCTGCTGGACCGCGAGCGGAAGCACCTCTACAGCGCTGCCAATAACCCCGGACAGCAGCCTGTTTTCCTCCATTGATAAAAGTGTCCGTAAGTTTTACATAGACTATCGCCGGCGCATCTGGATAGCCGCCCGCACCCGGGGCCTGCTTTGCTATGACCCNGGCGCCAGGAAGCTGCAGTCGTTTCAGATAGGAGAGGTGTTCGACATCACTACAGACCTGGAACATAATATCTGGGTGGCGCTGGAAGGTGGCAACATCGCCCGCTTTGATGATAACCGCCAGGAGTTCACCGTGCGTATCCAGGGAAATAATGAAGACGATCTGAGCCTGCATTACAACTTTGAGACCAATTGCTTCCTGACCGACCGGGAAGGTCATCTCTGGATAGGTACAGACAGGGGCGTTAATATACTGAGCCTGCATAACCCCACCCTGCGGGTGATGGACCAGCGCATTGTATTCAATGGGGGAAAACGGCTGCCAAGAGCGGAAGTAACAGACCTTTTCCAGGCCAGTAACGGAGACGTATACGTGGGGTACTGGGGTAAAGGCTTTAGCTGGATGAACAGCCAGCTGGAGCTGAAACGCAATTTTTCTCACAGCGGCACAGATCCTGCATCCACAATTCCTGAAAGCCGTAACCTGGTGTGGAGCTTTGCTGAACTGAGGAACGGGAACGTACTGGTAGGTCAGGAGAACGGTTTCCTCTCCGTATTCGATCCACGCCAGGGAAAATTCATCGCCCACCATCAACCGGCCGCCTTCCACGATCAGACCTTAATGAGCCTCTATGTGGAAAGCGATACAGCAGTTTGGATAGGCCTTTACAAAAAAGGACTGGCGCGCTGGAATCCCCGGCTGCATACTGCTTACGGATATCCGCAATTGCAGGAGAACCTGCAGCGGCAAACTTCCGTAATGGACGTGGTGCCGCACAACGATTCCCTGTTATGGCTGGCTACCAGCACTGCAGGCCTTGTGTTGTTCAATAAGTACAATGGCCATGTGGTAACGCGGGATAATTTTCGCCAGGGCACCCTGCTGGTCAATAATATAACCTGCCTGTACAAAGCAGATGATACCACCCTTTTGGCAGGTACGGATCATGGACTGTGGGTATACAATACCAACCATCATACCGCAAGGCCCCTCACCACCAACGGTGTGCTGTTTGATGAATGGGTGCTCAGCATGCGGGCCGATGATGCCACCGGGGGTATATGGTTCACCACGCCTTACAGCTTCTACCGTTTCAACCCCAAACAGTTTACACTGGAAACCTTTGTTCAGGGGGATAATATTGTAGACAACAACCGTAAAGTACGGCGCCGTATTATCGGCCTGCAGGATGGCAGGCTGCTGGTGGGCGCCTCAGACCATTTCCTGGCATTTGATCCAAAGGCGTTAAAGGTGGCGCCGCCCCCGCCGGATGTAACGATCCTGGGCCTCCGGGCACTGGACAGCGCCATACAGATTGATCCGCAGCAGTCGGTAGAACTTACGCACCGGCAGAACTTCATCTCCATTGAGTTCAAAAGCCTGCTGTATCACCCGGAAAAGATCCGTTATTATTACCAGCTGGACGGCCTGGATGAAGATTGGGTAAATGCAGAAGGACTGCTGATGGCCAAGTACACCAACCTGTCTCCCGGCGTGTATACGTTCCGGGTACGCAGCGTAAATGCCGCAGGAACCTTTTCTGCCAACACCACTACGCTCCGTATCAACATAAAGCCGGCGTTCTGGCAAACCAACTGGTTCAGGATACTGGTATTGCTGGTAACCGCTGCCCTGATCTATATCTATTTCAGGGCGCGTATCCACTATATTAAGAAAGAGGCCAAGCGCCGCACCCTGGTGCAGCAAAGAATGGCGCAGCTGGAAATGAAAGCCCTGCGGGCGCAGATGAACCCGCACTTCATCTTCAATGCCCTCAATTCCATCCAGACCTTTATGATGAAGAGCGAAACAGAACAGGCGCTTTCTTACCTGAACCGCTTTGCCCGCCTTATTCGCAGCGTGCTGGATAACTCACAGCAAAACACTATTCCCATCTCCAAAGAGGTGAGTATGCTGGAGAACTATATTGAACTGGAAAAGCTGCGTTTTGCAGATCAGTTTGACTATAAGATCATCATCGACCCTTCGCTGGATCCGGATTTTACAGAGATACTCACCATGATCATCCAGCCCTTTATAGAGAATGCCATCTGGCACGGGCTGCTGCATAAAAAGGAAAGAGGCCGCCTGCTGCTGTCCTTCACCCAGATGCAGGACCGTATATTGTGTGTGATAGAAGATAATGGTATCGGCCGTGAAAGATCAACCGCACTTAAACAGGCCAGTGGTTATACCCACGCCTCCCGTGGGCTGCAGATCACCCGCGACAGGCTTTCCCTCTATAACAGCCGTTTCAATATGGATGCCTGCTTTGATATAGAGGATCTTTACGATGAATATGGCCAGGCCACCGGCACCCGTGTTAACCTCTGGTTCCCATTGGTGGAAGACTGAAACAGTTTGAGCGTTTGGGAAGTTTAAAAGTTCGAAAGCGGCACAAGGGTTTGGGTCAACTTCAAACGCTTTAACTATTAAACCTGTACAACTCTCTTCTGCCTGGAGTCCCACCTCCACGGGCTGTGCAATAGTCTCAGTCCGCCCAGCCAGCGATGCTGCAATGAAATGTAATCTGTATAGTTTTCTTCATTGTTCAGCACTTCTTTGCCCAGTGTGGTAATGATCAGCATGTTATCTTGCTGTTCAATGATCCCCGCGCTGCGCATCCGCTGAATGTTAATATCGAGCTGGAAATCGCTGAAGCCATAGATCTTCATATCCTCCCAGAACTGGGCGTAAAGATCGTACCAGCGCATGGGGCACATGGTCACTTTATAAAGAAAATAGCTTTGAATGGCATTCAGCCCGTTCTCTACGGAGGGAAGCCGTTGCAGGTGTGCCGTCAGGGCTTTTCCAAGGTTGGTAAGATGGCCGGCAGGCCCTTTGCTGATCGCTTCCAGCGTCAGCGGTTCGCCTTCGCAGTAGGCTTGCCAGGCGCGGGCTGCCAGTTCCAGGTCTGCATCGTCCAAAAGCACACGTTGTTCAAATAAGGGGGGAAATTGTTCAGGCGGCAGCATGCCGAGGCTTTTGCATTCGGTTAGTCCGGCGGGGCGGTCAAAAGTCACCAGGCTTACCTGCGGAAGCCGGATCATTTGCGTACGGAGGTAATGTAAAATAAACAACAGGTTGATCTGGCAGAAAAGGGTAGACTCAAACCAAAGTACAATGGCGGCATTGTCTGTTGCCAGCTTCAGTTTTTCCAGCTCGCTCACCACACGGGCATAATAGGTTTGCTTGTCTATACCGTAATGGTATTCCAGGTGTTTGGAGCGGGTTTCAAAAAATGCGTTCATGTCGTTGGTGCATTTCACCTTGCCCTCACACATCATTTCCCGGCACACTACTACTGCTCCTGGTATTCCGCTTTCCCGGAATGGGGTAAGGGTAGCATCTCCATTAAGAACATGCAGGTACGACATGGTTTACGCTTTATTGAGGTGATATCAATCCAGCCTTTTACTCATTGCCATTATTACCAGCTTCCGCTTGCACCGCCTCCGCCGCCTGAGCCTCCTCCAAATCCGCCGAAGCCGCCGCCTCCTCCGCCGCCCCAGCCTCCGCCGGAGCCACTGCTCCATCCGCCACCGCCCATTGGGAAGCCGCCCCATCCACCCCAGCCTCTGCGGCTGATTGTGGTGCCGCCTCCACGACGGTTGTTAATCATAGAGAGCAGGATGATGGCTATCACTATCAGCACAAAAATAGAGCCGCCTCCTTTACCACGCTTCTTTTTCGGAATAGCTTGGTACTCCCCGGCAGCTGCCTTCTCGATAGCGTTCACCGCCTCATCCAGCCCCTGGTAATAATGTCCCTCTCTGAAATTGGGTACAATGATCTCATCTATAATACGATTGGCGATCGCATCCGGTACGGCTCCTTCCAGTCCGTAACCGGTTTCTATACGCACTTTCCGGTCGTCAATGGCGGCCAGTATCACCAGGCCGTTGTTCTTTTCTTTGGAACCAACGCCCCAGTCGCGTAATATTTTCAACGCTGTTTCACTGATGTCGTAATCGCCGGTGGTTCTGACGGTAACAATAGCGATCTGCGTAGAGGTGCTGTCATCATAGGCAACCAGCTTCCGTTCCAGCTCATCTGCTTCCTGGCGTAGCAGCACGCCTGCCATATCATTCACCAGCCTCGGTGGCGTTGGCCTTGGCGGTATCTCCTGTGCAAATGTCTGTATACCTGTTATCAATAATAAACAAAACCATAACCAGCAGAATATCCTCATTGTCTAAAACTATAGGTCAGTAAATGTTCATTTCCCTATTACAATATCATCCGGCAGTTCGTTTGTATCATCGCCGGCAGTGTAAGGAAAATGCAGTTGCAGTGATTCCCCGATCTCTTTGATACAGGCTTCAATACCTTCTATTACCCTGTTCTGTGAAAAATGTTGTTTCAGCAACAGGGCTTCGCCCTGCCAGAAGGTATCACCCACTTTTTCATGGATGCCCCGGTCTCCAAGAATGGCGAATTGATGATCCCGCAGGGCGATGTACAGCAGCACACCGTTGCGCTGCCGGGTCTTTGTCATGTCGAGCGAGAGGAAAACCTCCTGCGCCCTGTCCATCGGGTCTACATAAGCGCACCGGCTTTCAATAAACAGCCTGATCTCTCCGCTGGTAAGTCTTTCCGCTGAACGGACCGCCTGTACAAGTCTGGCTTTATCAGCCTCGTCTACAAGCTCTTTTTTGCCAAATGGAAATATGCGCATAATACAAGTATTGAAGGTCAAGTGCCAGATTCAGATTCCAAATGCCAGATACCAAATTTCCAAATCCCAGACTTCAATGGGGGGAAGGCGCCTGACTTAAAAGTACATTGTTTTTAACACTGGCACATTTCCCGTTTGTGTATTTGGAATTTGGAATCTGGCATTTGGAATTTGTTCTTTAGAATTTTCTATCAGAATTGGACTTTGGGTGCATTTTCAGATCCGGGCTGTGCCTGGAAATAACCTTTCTGCTGGAACCCTGCGATGCCGGCTATCAGGTTGTTGGGAAAACTGCGCACAGAGCTGTTGTAACCGTTTACCGCATTGTTGAAATCATTGCGGGCAACCGTGATTCGGTTCTCAGTACCTTCCAGCTGTGCCTGCAGGTCCAGGAAGTTCTGGTTAGCTTTCAGCTGCGGATAGCTTTCTGCTACTGCCAGTAAGCGGCCCAGCGCAGTGCTTAATTGTCCCTGCGCCTGCTGGAACTGCTGAATCTTTTCCGGTGAAAGGTCTTCCGGGTTAACAGTGATCTGTGTGGCTTTTGCACGTGCTTCTATCACCTGCGTCAGGGTAGTCTGCTCGAAGTTGGCAGCGCCCTTTACGGTGTTCACCAGGTTAGGGATGAGGTCGGCCCTGCGCTGGTACTGGCTTTCTACGGCGCCCCACTTATTCTTTACATTCTCATCCAGTTTTACCAGGCCGTTGTATTTGTTACAGCCGAACATGCCTAATAATACCAGGACTACAATAACGATGATACCTTTTTTCATCTTCAATATTTGATTTTATGATTTCACATTAAGATATATTGCCCCTAATAGCTTGCTGGTTTAGTGCAGTTTAACAGCGCATTGGGTTGGGATGTATCAAACCTACACGAAATTCATCAAATCACAAAAACAATCTCCACCGCTGTTACTGCACAGTCTACTGAAAAAATAGGGCCAAAATCATGCTGTTTATATATAATTTTGCCGGAGTATTCATCACCCTCATCTAAATGCAAATCCTGCTTTTAACTCAGATGTGGTTTTATTGTTTGTAACTCATTTATTTTAATTAACTTAGAGCTAAGACTCCTCAATGAGTGTGCAACACATCCATATTCTCTATATCGATGACGAGATACACAATCTGAACGCCTTCAAAGCTTCTTTTCGCAGGCTGTATACGGTATTTACCGCCGAATCGGCAGAAGAGGCAGTGAAGATCCTGTCAGAAAACGATATCCACATCATAATTTCAGACCAGCGGATGCCTAAGATGACAGGCATCGAATTCTTCGAATCCATACTGGAAAAATATCCTGAACCTATCCGTATACTGCTCACCGGTTATGCAGATATCAACGCGGTGATCGATGCCATCAACAAAGGCCAGGTATATAAATACTTCTCCAAACCATGGAATGAAGAAGAGCTCCGGCATAATATTGAAAAGGCCTATGAAGTGTACGCCCTTCGTAAAGAGAACAGGGAACTGACGGCCAAATTGCTGGATGTAAATGAAAAGCTGGAATTCCTGCTCAGGCAAAAACTGATCTCCTGATACTTTTCCTGTCGTTTATCGTTTCGTTTGTTTATGTCCGTGGGTGAAAATGGATCGTATTATCGTAGATACGATACCCGATGTTCAGCGAGGATGACAATTGCTCCAGGAAATCCTGCAGGGGTTTGTCTTTCTCAAGACAACCGGAATACTGCATAGCTGCCATCGATTGTCTGTCAAATGCTAATTTAAGTCCAAACCAGCGCTGAATAACCGGCTCCAGTTCCCGCAAATTTTTGTTGCGGAAGCGGTAGATGCCTTCCCGCCATCCAAGCGTTATGGATTCATCAAAACGTTTTACCTTGAACCGTTCACCGGTACGGTAAATAGCCTCATACCCGGGTTTGAGCGTTACGTCCAGTGTATCGCCTACATCAGTAACTGCGGCGCCCTGCACCAGTGATGTAATGATCATACCGGAATCGTAGGAGTTAATGTTAAAAGCAGTGCCCAGCGCCTTCACAGACGTGCTGGGCGTATGTACAATAAAAGGTTGTTTGGGATTCTTGGCCACAATAAAATAGGCTTCGCCTTCCAGGTAAACTTCTCTTGTCTTGCCAGGGAAGATAAAAGGAAAACGCAAAGTGGAACTGGCGTTCAGGTGTACTTCCGTTCCATCTGCCAGCTCAATCCTGTAATCCGTTTTTGGCGGTACGGTCAGTGTATTCCATTCCACCGTAACGTTATTATCATCATCCTGCGCTGCAGGCGCTGATGCAGGTGTCTGCGCTGTTGCAGGCGCCGCCTGCGTCTTTGCATCCTGTTGGGCGGTATTATTATTTGCAGGCAACTGCTCCGGGCCAGGCGGGGTCTCCGTTTTGGCCTTTGCCTTTATCAGCCGGCCTTTTGCCGCAGGGGTAGGGGTTGCACTGGCTACCACGCCGGCTGCCGGTTGGGAGGAACGTTGCAGCCAGCCATTATAATAGGCAAAACCTGAGAAAGTGATCAGCACACCGGCGACGGCGGCTGCTGCACGATATCTTTTCATGAACGTCAGCACCCTTGTACCGAAAGAGGGGGCGGGCCTTAACAGGGCCTCTATCTTGCACCAGGCAAGGTCGGCCCGGAGGTCTTCCAGGATATCATTGTTGGTGGCAATTTTGGCATTCTCGAGTTCAAACCAGCAATTGCGTACGTGCTCGTCTTGTTGAATCACCTGCTGCAGATACCTGTCATTCTCTTTACTGATCTCGCCTAATTGCTTTTCCAGCAATAGTTGGTAAATGTGTTCTTCATTAAATTTCATATAGAAAAGCACATAAGAAAGTTCGACGTTTTAGCTATACCGTATACGACGTATATCCTCCAGGGCCAGTTTTAATTTTTCCGCAGGCATATTATCAAGGGAACTTAAAACCTGCTTACGAAGCTCCTGGTGTTCTGTTGCGTTCTCGTTTGGGTGTGGGAGATATTGTTCTTCACCATTTTCATTCCGGGGCTCCCGGGCCTGGTCCAGACAATCTAAATGAACCTGTTGATAGAGGAAGCCTCCTACCGATTGCTGTATGTCAAGATATAGTTTTTCTTCCCATATACGTATGAATGTATGCTGTACAACGTCCTGCGCACGTTTCATATTACCTACCATAGTAAAGGCTTTCAGGCATAAAGGTTTGTAATATTTCAGGAAGAAATATTGGTACGCCTTTATATTACCCAGTTTTAACTCTGATAATACAGCCATATCATCAATACTAGTCATATCGTTGCTTTTTGCGATAATAGGTGAAAATTATGAGCTGTTTTTTGGTCGAAACCCGCTCTCTGTTTAGGTGTTCGTTTCTTGGCGGCCATAATTTCCTATTAAAAGTTACAACAAAAAGTTAATTATTGGTTAATAAAGTTAAATAATTGAAACAGTATCAGCTTGATATTTAAAATCCGGCGTTTAGGTATACCCGGAAGTTTCAAAGTATAATACTTTAAATATGTAAAGTTTGAGGTCTCAGGTTTGGGGTTTGAGGGTCGTTTGACGTTGCAGGTGCAGGGTTGGGTATCAGCCTGGTACAAGTGTTTCTTTTGATACATCAGAACCGAACCTTTAACCTCTAACGAACCTCAAACCGCAGACCTCAAACTTCAAACCTCAAACCCCAAACTTGAAACTTTCCCTTAAATTGCACCCCATTGTAAGACTTAATATTCCTGAATATGCAAGTATGGAAAGATTACCAGGCAAATCATAAAGACCGTTTCCTGGATGAATTGTTAGCACTGCTGCGCATTCCCTCTGTGAGCGCAGATTCCCGCTTTAACCAGGACGTGAAGGATTGCGCAGAAGCCGTAAAGCAGCGGCTGCAGGAAGCCGGCGCAGATAAGGTGGAAGTATGCCCCACCGCCGGCCACCCTATCGTTTACGGTGAAAAGATAATAGATCCGGCATTACCTACCGTGCTCGTATACGGCCACTACGACGTACAGCCCGCCGATCCGCTGGAGCTCTGGCACAGCGGCCCCTTTGAGCCGGTCATTAAAGACGGTAAGATCTTTGCCCGCGGCAGTGCCGACGATAAAGGCCAGTTCTACATGCACGTGAAGGCCTTCGAGATCATGACCAAAACCAGCACCCTGCCCTGCAATATCAAATTCATGATAGAAGGAGAGGAGGAAGTAGGCTCCGCCAACCTCGGCATCTTTGTGAAAGAGAACAAAGAACGCCTGAAGGCCGACGTAGTGCTGATCTCCGATACCGCTATGATCAGCCTGGAAAATCCTTCCCTGGACACCGGTCTCCGCGGACTCTCCTACATGGAAGTGGAGGTAACAGGTCCCAACCGCGACCTGCACTCCGGCGTATACGGCGGCGCAGTGGCCAACCCGGCCACCATCCTCTGCCAGCTCATTGCCTCCATGCACGATGAGTACAATCACATCACCATCCCCGGCTTCTATGATAAAGTGCTGGAGCTTTCCAAAGAAGAAAGGGACGCCCTGAACAAAGCGCCTTTCAACGAAGCGGAGTACAAACAGGACCTGGGCATCGATGAACTCTGGGGTGAGAAAGGATTTTCTACCATCGAACGTACCGGTATCCGTCCTACCCTGGAGGTGAACGGTATCTGGGGTGGTTACACCGGCGAAGGCTCCAAAACCGTACTGCCGTCCAAAGCATCCGCCAAGATCTCCATGCGCCTGGTGCCCAACCAGGACTGGATAGAAATATCTGAGCTGTTCAAAGCACATTTCGAAAAAATTGCGCCCAAAACAGTAAAAGTAAAGGTAACTGCCCACCATGGCGGAAGCCCCTACGTTACGCCTACAGACCATATTGCTTTCAAGGCGGCCAGCAAGGCCATAGAAAGCACTTTTGGCAAAGCGCCCATCCCGGTGCGTGGCGGGGGCAGCATTCCCATCGTGGCGCTGTTTGAGAAAGAGCTGGGCCTGAAGACCATCCTCATGGGCTTTGGCCTGGATAGTGATAACCTGCACTCTCCCAACGAGAAATACGGGCTGGAGAACTTCTATAAAGGAATTGAGACCATCCCCTATTTCCATCAATACTTTGCGGAGATGAGCAAAAAGTGAGCATTGTATGCCAGCAACAGAAAAGCTCCGGGTAGATAAATACCTCTGGGCCATCCGTATATTCAAAACCCGCAGCCAGGCCGCTGCAGCCTGCGATGCAGGCAAGGTAAGACTCAATGGCGCAGCCGTAAAAGCTGCCCGTACCGTAAGCCTCGGCGATCAGTACGAAGTGAAAACCGAAGCCCGCCGCTGGAAGATCGAAGTCACCGGCCTGCTGCATAACAGGCTCCAGTATACGGAGGCCATTAAATACTATGTAGACATCACCCCTGAAGAAGATAAGCAATTCAACCAGCGGGTAAGCGCCAGCTTCTATACCGGTAAACGGCCCAGCAAAATAGGCCGCCCCACCAAACGGGAACGGCGTGACCTCGACGAGTTCATGGAAGGGGATGCCTGAAGGCAAATGCAAAATTCCAAATTCCAAATACCAAATTCCAAGGGGAATAAAGGGTTCATTTAGACACTGTCTTGTTTGGAATTTGGGAATTGGGATTTGGAATCTATCTTTGCATCCTTATTATATAATAGATGGCTACTAAACAAAGCGATGTTCTCTCCGCCGATTTCCTGGTGAAGATAGCAGAAGAATTCGGTACCCCCGTTTACGTGTACCACGCAGAAAAGATCAAAACCCAGTACGAAAAGCTGCAAAAGGCCTTTTCGAAGACGGACGCCCGTTTCTTCTACGCCTGTAAGGCCCTCACCAATATCAATGTGCTGAAGTACATCAACTCCCTGGGCTGCGGACTGGATACCGTGTCCATCCAGGAAGTACAGCTGGGCCTCAAAGCCGGCTTCGATCCCAAGCATATCATCTTTACGCCCAACTGCGTGGATCTGCAGGAGATCATCGCCGCTAAAGACCTGGGCGTAAACATCAATATCGATAATATCTCCATACTCGAACAGTTTGGCAATACCTTCGGCGGCAGCTATCCTATCTGCATCCGCCTGAACCCCCACATCATGGCCGGCGGCAACTTCAAGATCTCTACCGGTCATGTGGACAGCAAATTCGGTATCTCCATCCACCAGCTGCGGCATATAGAGCGTATCGTGAAAAGCACCCGCCTCAAAGTAACCGGGCTGCATATGCACACCGGCTCCGAAATAAAGGATGTAGACGTGTTCCTGCGCGGCGTGGAGATCATGTTCGAAATGGCAGAACACTTCCCCGACCTGGAGTTTATTGACCTGGGCAGCGGGTTTAAAGTAGCCTACCAGCAGGGCGACCCGGAAACAGACATCGATCTGCTGGGCAAAAAGCTTTCAGATGCTTTCAACGGCTTTAATAAAAATTACAGCCGCCCGCTGCAGCTGTGGTTCGAACCCGGAAAGTTCCTCGTAAGCCAGAGCGGCTATTTCGTGGTGAAAACCAACGTCATCAAACAAACCACCGCTACCGTGTTCGTAGGCGTTAACTCAGGCTTCAATCACCTGATCCGCCCCATGTTCTACGATGCATTCCATCTTATCAAGAATATCTCCAATCCCAAAGGCACTGAACGGATCTACACCGTGGTAGGAAATATCTGCGAAACAGATACCTTCGGCTGGGACCGTAAACTCAATGAAGTGCGGGAAGGCGACTACCTCGTATTCTATAATGCAGGCGCCTACGGCTTCGAAATGTCTTCCAACTTTAACTCCCGCCTCAAACCGGCCGAAGTAATGGTGAAAGACGGCAGGCCTCAGCTGATCCGCAAAAGAGACACCCTCGACGATCTCCTCAAAAACCAGGTGGAAATTGAGATGTAAAAGTTTGGAGTTTGAGCCTCGTTCGAAGTTTGAAGTTCGTTCGAGGTTTGAGGTGTGAAATTTGAAGTTCGTTCCGGGTTTGAGGTTGCTTTGAAGTCCCGGTTTCAAGGTTTGGTACAAGTGTTCCTTTTTGGGTATACAGGTACTGAACCTTTAACATTTTAACGAACCTCAATCTTCAAACCTCAAACCTCAAACTTCAAACTTGGCAAAAAATGTTATAAATTTGCAAAACTTCCTTCCACTGCTTATTCCTGCACAAACGGTCACACTGTTAGACGTTACCTTTCTATGACAAAATATTGGGAATGGTTTAATTTATACGCTAGTTGATTATGAGAGTTTTAACCGCACAAACGGGCGTTTTTAAAGAAGAAGGGGTGATTGAAAGCCGTATATCCTTCGCTCCTTTCGTGAGGTTCCTGAAAGAAAAGGCAGCCAAGGGAGATGATACGCGCGCATCTTACTACCAGCAGCTGGTAGATAAGTTTGAACAAACCCCCACCGCCCTCGTGCCCTTCAAAGGGCCCGAAGAAGTGGCAGCGCACCAGGAATTACTGGACATCGTAGCGGCCAACGTTTTCCCGGTAACCGCTGATATGGATAAGGACATCTATGGCATCGGCATGCCATATAAGTTTGCCATTTTTTACTACTCGGAACAGTTCAAAAAGGTCTTCACCAAAGATGGTGAGCACCTGGCTACCGCTCCTCATGGCATCGCCACCGAAAAAGTGGAGCGCGATAAAAAGGAATGGCTGTATAAGCTCATCCTCCAGAAAGTATATGATTTTCCCGTGAGCTATGACACAGAGATCATCCACACCGTAGCTACCCCCGACAACAGCAACGGCATCAAAGGCTATGTGAAGGTAAAGGTAGACCCCCGCTTTGTAGACGTAAAGGTAAAAGGCACACTGCCCGACCTCTGCTACGACAAGGTATGCCTTAAACAGGCCTCCCTGGAGTGGCTGGAAGAAGTGCTGCCCCTCAGCCTTTTCACCCTCGAAGGATTTGTGATCTGGACCGTGAAGGATGTTACCCAGGAACAGGTGCTCAACCGGGTGAAAGACCTGGTCATGAACATGACCGAAAAGAACGAACTGAAAAGCTACCGCAAGTTCGAAGAGAACATACTGGCCGCCGCGCAGATCAAAGACGCCAGCGTACACCTGCTGCCCGTACCCAAGATCAACGGCCGTTACCTGCTCGAATCCCGCTTTACCGAAACAGACATCGTGCTGGGGATGAAGGGAAGCGAAAAAACACAGCAACACCTGTTTCAGCAAATGCTGGAGTATGTGCTGGGAACCCTGGACCCGCTGATACTGCCAACCGTGAACGAGACCACCGTGCAGCCGTATCCCTTCCTGAAATACCTGCCGTTGAAAGGCATCAAAAGCTTTATCATGGCCCCGGTAATGCATGAAGATGGCCTGCTGGGCATCATAGAGATGGCCTCCACCCAGGAGAACGCCATTACCCTTGAAGCCCTCGGCCATATGGAAGTGCTGTATCCCATGGCGCAGATGTTCGTCAGCAGGAGCCTCAGCATCCTGAACAACCGCATCACCGGTGTAATCAAAGAAGAATTCACCGCCCTGCAGCCCGCAGTGGAATGGAAATTCATTGACGCCGCCTGGAACTACCTGCACACCCCTCCGGGTGAGCGTAACTATATCGGCAACATCACCTTTAATGATGTATACCCGCTGTACGGCGCTATCGATATCCGCAACTCTTCTATTGAACGCAGCAATGCCATACATGAAGATCTGCGCGAACAGCTGCTGCTCACACAGGATACCCTTGCACAGATTGATGGTAACATACATCTGCCCCTGCTGGAGGAATTGCGCGTCAGGAATGATGTCCTGCTGAGCGGGATAGACAGCACCATGCTGTCTGAAGAAGAACAGCAGATCACCGAATTCCTTGACCAGGAGATCGCCCCGCTGTTCCGCCACCTGTACGACAGCCATCCAACGCTGCACCCGCTGCTGAACAGGTATTTCCAGACCATCGATAAGGCAGAAGGCCACATTCTCCGCAACCGGCAGGAATATGAGGCCAGCCTGGCTGCCATCAACATGGCCATCAGCCAGTATCTGGACAAGGAAAAGGAAAATATCCAGCTGTCATTTCCCTGCTACTTTGAAAAATACCGTACAGACGGGATAGAGTATAACATCTATATCGGGCAGTCCATTGCCCAGTCCCGTAAGTTCGACATGCTCTACCTGCGCAACCTGCGACTGTGGCAGCTGTCGTCCATGGCCGAAATAGCAAGGCTGACCCACAAGCTCAAGGGAGAGCTGAAAGTACCGCTGCAAACCACGCAGCTGATCCTGGCGCACAGCAATGCGATAGACATCAGCTTCCGTCATGACGAAAGACGTTTTGATGTGGAAGGCGCTTACAACATCCGGTACGAAATCATGAAAAAACGGATCGATAAAGTGCATGTGGAGCCCGGCGGACAACGCCTCACGCAGCCCAACACCATCGCCGTGGTATACGCCTATGCCAAAGAGATGGAAGAATACCGTAAGTACATACAGTTCCTGCAAAGCAAGAACATCCTGAAACCCGGTATCGAAATGCTGGAACTGGAAGAGCTGCAGGGCATCAGCGGCCTCAAGGCCATGAGAGTACAGGTGAACCTGGAAGATTAAAAAAACAAGGGTCTTCAGCCGTAGTCAGTGACGATGGCTGAAGACCCTTTTATTTATACTTGCAAGACCTTAAAACCTGAACCCCAAAGTCACATACGGCAGCGTCCCTTCTTTTGACTTACCCACTGTAGCCGTCACCACAAACATATTCACCGGTACCAGGAATATGCCCCCGCCATACCCGTTATGCCACCTGCCTGATTTTTCTCCTTCCAGCCATACACGGCCCACATCATTGAACGCCAGCAATCCCACGGAAGCCGGGAACAGGTACGACTGGAACTGGAACAGCTTTATGCGCAGCTCTATAATTATTATACACCATACTGCTACCCGCAAAACGGTTGTTACGATAGCCGCGCAGGTTCTGCACACCACCCAGCATCAGGGCCTGGAAGAATTCATAATGGCCCCAGATATGCCCGCCGCCTAAACGGGTTACCAGCACTACATTGGCAGGAATGCTGATACTGGTGTAAAGGCTCAGGTCTGATGTAGCCTGCAGGTAATTATGTTTTTCCTGGTTCAGCCCCTGGGTGCCTAATGCGCTGGTGGTCCATTGCAGACCGCGTGTAGGCAGCACCTCGTTATCGCGGGTATCTATCGTAATGCCTACCCGCAGCCCTGCATAATCTTTACTGGCAAAAACACTTTGTGAGTCCAGCCCGTTCTGCGGGAACTTGGTAACAAAGCGGTCAAAGTTCTCGTCTTTGTCAAGCGCATAGTGTGTGAAAGAAGGTCCGTAGAAGAACCGTACCTTGGCGCCCAGCTTGCTTTTCAGGAGGGCTTCCGCATTATACAGGTTATAACGGGAACGGTAGTACCAGATATCAAATGATTTATCGTACACACTTTGGTTACCCAGCCCGAAGAAGTTGATGGTATTATGCGGGGCTTTGGCGCTGGCGGTCAGCTCCAGGTCAGTATTGCCGATAGCGTCTGTAAATTCACCCCTGTAGCGGAACTGGTAAGCCTTGGTGGCAACAGAGTGACCGGCTAAAAAAGTATGCCGGGCAGCGAAAGGCTCTTTGCGCCAGCCCTGCTTGGTGTACTGGAAACCCAGTCCCAGCAGTATACCATCATCCAGGTTATAGCCTGCAAAGATCAGTGGCATCAGCCGGTCATATTTGAAAGACAGGCGGTCGTAGTGGATCACAGAAGGGCTGGAGGAAAGGCGGAGCCGGGCATGATGCACGTCAAAGCTGTCCTTTCCCTGGCGCAGATCGTATATGCGTACCGGTTTACCACCGCCACTGGAGCTGTCGATATAGGTATCGCTGTCTTTGCCGCCAATCAGCCGTATCCTGATCGGGCTGCCGTGATCGCCGCTTATAATGAAACGGTCAGACCCTCCAAGGCCATAGAGGCGGATCTCCTTTGTATCGGCAGGGTCAAAGGTGCGGGAGTAGATGGCCTGCTCTCTTTCACCGTCCTTGCTGATCTTGTAGGCGTTAACAGCCACTTTCCCTTCCGGCAGTTTCTGAATGGAGAACAGTTCATTTTTCAGGGTACCGGGTATATCCACTTCTTTGGCCAGGAAGCGGTAGTATTTCATGGCAGCGGGCTCCAGCAGCTCGCGGCGGGCCTTCAGGTTGTTGAAGGTTTCATCGCCCACCATGGCGCGTACCGTGTCTGGAAAGCGTTTTACAGCGCTCAGCATCACGGTGTCTGTCATCTGCTGCACAAATTGCTGTATACCGTTCTGCCATTGCTGTTTGTCCAGCTGGTTCATGAAAGACCGGTCAAAATAACGGGCGTTGAAATTAAAGCCGTTAATATCCCGGTAGTGGTCGTTGAATCCCTGGAACTTGGGCAGGGCCCATTTGCGGGAAGCAAGCCACGGTAGCACACCCTGGCTTACAAAAAAGGCCTGGTCGCGGTCTCTCGGAATGGGGTAGAAGGTTTTGCTTTTCCCATCCTTACTTTTCACAGCGCCCCAGCGCCATTGGTCATCATGGCGGTCCCAGTCGCCTACCAGCATATCCAGCAGGCGGGCGTGCAGCACCTTATCCTGTTCAACGGAATTATCATTGTCACCCTGCAGTTGTTTCAGGGTCTTTTCAGTATTGTTGGTTTTGTCTTTTACCGGTTCCCTTTCTTCCAGCAGGTATACATCTCCGCCAAAAGCTTCGTAGATACCCAGCGAGGTATCCTTGGGCAGGTATACAAATGTTGGGTTGGCATGAGGTATGCCCGCGGCATGAGCCAGGGACGCTACTACCGGTGCTGCATAGGGGTTGGAAGAAGATATCTGGTCCTGCACCACGTCTTTGGCAAAGGTTTCCCTGAACTCTTCCGGCAGGGCATTGCGCGGGTCTTTCTTGATTGAGCGCAGCGCCCATTCTTCGCCCTGGGGGTCTTCCAGCCGCAGGGATTTGGTTTGCAAACCGCCGCCCCGCTGGGTAATACGTAATCCGCCTTTCTCCTTGCTGAGGTCCAGCACCGGGAAATTCAGCGGTGCTGCCCACACGGCGCGGTAGTTGTTGCCCAGCCACCAGCGGTGAAAGCCGCTGGCCTTGTTGTATTGCACATCTGCCGCCATCCTTACAGAAGAAGGCAGTGCGGAGGCAGGTGTACTGGTGGCCACCGCCGCCTTTTTGATATCCGATAGCTTCAGCAGGGCGCTTTCGTATACAGGTTTTTGCAGGTCTTTGATCAGGTAATATTGTACCCGCAGGGTGCCGTCTTCCATCAGCTCCAGCGTACTGAAACCGTTACCGTAGCTGGCAAATAGGGAATGTTTCCCTTTCTTTACCCGGTCGTGGTGAGAGGCGCTGCCGCTGACGATATAATAATGCTGCCCGTCTTTCAGCAATTGCAGCGCATGATCATGCCCCGCTACAAACACCGTGGGGCCATGCGTTTTAAAGGTTTCCTCCACCCGTTTGATCATCTGCTGGTATTCAGGATGGGGAATGTCTTCCCGGGCGCCAAATACCCCGCGTGCAATGGGATAGATAGAACCCAGCACCGGTAGCGGGATGTACAGCCCCGGCTTCAGGTCAGTAAAAGGAAAGATATGTTGCTTGATAGTATAATATCCGCCGTGAATGCCATGGCTGCGGAAGGGGTGGTGAGTGGCAAACAGGATCAGTTTACCCCTGTTGCGGGCCACCAGGTCAGATAGTGCGGTGATCACCTCTTCCTTGTCCTTACAGTCGCAGGAAGAGCCGGCGCCCGGCTTCTGGTAGGGAAACAGCCACCATTCGCTGTCCATCACGATCAGCGTTACATCTTTGTTGATGGGCACTTCTACCGGGCCGGGGCATCCGTCCTGCGGTAAATAGCGCACATTGGGCAATGAGAGCGAGTCTACATATTGCTGCTGGTTGCGGACAATGTCCCAGCCGCCGGGCTTCATCTTGTTCCAGTCATGATTGCCGGGGATGAAGATGGCTTTGGATGCGGTGTTCTTTACCAGGCCTACTTCATAGTCCAGTATCTCTTTGGCATGGGGATAGCGTTTGTCTGCTTCATCGGGTAACCCGTAAGGATACACGTTATCGCCAAGATAGATAACGGTATTACGGGCATCCTGCATGTTATAACGCTGTCGTACAGCGTCGATGACCGGGTTACGGCCATCCTCGTGCAGTTCGCCTGCATCGCCTATCAGAATGATCCGCTGAACAACATTGTTGTCAGTCTGCGCGTACGCGGCGCCGCAGCTGGCCGCCGTGATAAGCAATGGGAAAAGTCTCCGCAACATGGTACGTTAATTTAATCGATACGGTTGATGGCAATCAATATCTAATATCGTAATGGGACCCAAGCTAAAGAATGTCTGAATTACGTATTTCGATGTATGTTTTATGGTTTGTAAGAAAATTTGAGAATGTCAGCAACGCCGTCTCCTGCTTCATTTGATATGTACATATCTCCGTTGGGGGCGAATGATATGCCTTCCGGTTGCTCAAACAGCTTGCCTCTGAGGTGATGCACCTCCAGTACCTGGCCCTTCATATCTGTTATTACCAGCAGGTTGTTGATGGCATCCACTATATATAAGCGTTTATCGATGGGGTGGATGGCAGCCGCTGAAGGCCTGAAATTCTTCATGTCATTGCCGTTGATTTTGGCGATCTGTTTTACGTCTATCCGGTAGGCCGGAACCGTATCATACTGCATAGTACCCAGGTCAAAGCGGTAAACGCTGGTGGCCCGCTGGCCTTTGTCTTCTGCGCACTGCTTGCAGATGATCATCAGGCTGTTGCTCGCAGTATCGGGGTAAATGCTCTCAAATTCCTGTTTCCCCTTCTTATGAAAGGGGTATTCGGTAGAAGTTACACTGTCTGTAAAGATATCATGCACCTGGTATAAAGTGCCGTTGCTTTTCAGCACGATCCAGCCTTTGGCGGTATGGATCAGGTCTTCATAATCGCCGCTGCGGCCAAATTTGGAATCGGGATAAGGCTTATTAGCGCTCAGGTCTATCAGGAAGATCTTGCCCTGCTCATCGTTGATGGCATATATGTGGTGCTCGTCGGGAAACAGCTGTATCCCCGATATTTCCTGCATGGATTCTCTTACCCGGAACCGTTCCGGTTCTGTAAGTTTATACCCCCTGGGGGATGTGTTTTTTTTCTGCTGATCGCTGAAAGCATTGCAGGAAATGAACAACAGTAAAAGCAGGGATGAAAAGCGTATATCCATAATTCAAGTTTGAGAGGCCTGTTTTCCTTGGTAAATTTAAATCAAAAATGCAGTAACTTGCTGTTCTTCTGAATTGNTATTTATGCAAATAGCGTCCATTATCGAAGCTGCAGGGCAGTATGTAAAGGCACAGTATCAGCAACATCCGAATCCAAACCTGGTTTATCACGACTTAACCCACACACAACAGGTGGTGGAAGCAGCGGAGCAGATTGCTGCGCATTACCGGCTCCAGGAGCAGGATCAGCTGGTGGTAATGGTAGCCGCCTGGTTCCATGACGCAGGGTATTTGCTGGGCAATGCCAAGGGGCATGAAGACAAAGGCGCTGAGCTGGCCCGCAACTTTCTCCGCGAACAGCAGCTGCCCGAAACAATTCAGGACCAGGTAAGCGGCTGTATCATGGCCACCAAAATGCCGCAAAACCCGCATAACCTGCTGGAAGAGATCGTATGCGATGCAGACCTCTTCCACCTGGGCTCCAAACATTATAAAGAGCGCAGCAAGGCCATGCGCCGGGAAGCCTCCGCTACCCTGGGCGAAGAGATCTCCCCCGCCGCCTGGGCAGGTACCAGCCTTTTATTCCTGGAAAATCACCAATACTTTACAGACTACTGCCGCGTACTGCTCAAGGAACAGAAAGATGATAATATCCGCTGGCTTAAAAAGAAAATGAATAAAAAACATAAGGACGAAGAAGAAACGGCAACATCAGCAGCTTCCACGCATTTGAACGCAAATCCGCTGCCCGCGTCTGCAGAACACCAGACCAAGGAAGAAAAGAAAAAAGAAGATAAGAAGGAAAAAGATAAAGAGGCGAAGAAAACCGGCAAATTCGGCAGGGGCGTTGAAACCATGTTCCGTACCACCTCTACCAACCATATACGCCTGAGCTCTATGGCAGACAGTAAGGCGCATATCATGATCTCTACCAACGCCATCATTATATCCATCCTCTTATCGGTGCTGCTGCGCAAACTGGAAGACAATCCCAACCTGATCATTCCCTCTTTCATACTCCTGGCCACCAGCGTGGTCACCATTATTTATTCCGTGCTGGCTACCAGGCCCAATATCACCAACGGCCGTTTTACCCGCGATGACATCGAGAAGAAAAGGACCAACCTGCTGTTCTTCGGTAACTTCCACGGCATGACCCTGGAAGAATACGGCTGGGGCATGACTGAAATGATGAAAGATGCCAATTTCCTGTACGGAAGCCTTATCCAGGACATCTACCACCTGGGCGTAGTGCTGGGCCAGAAATACCGCCTGCTGCGCATCGCCTATAATATTTTTATGTGGGGCCTCATCATCTCCGTTCTGGCCTTCGTAGTTGCTGTGGTTTTCTTTCCGGTAAAAGACTAATAATGCATGGATATTCCATTATATGATCGTGATCTGAGCTGGCTTTCCTTTAACTATCGTGTGTTGTGTATGGCAAAGGATGAACGGGTACCCTTATACGAACGGATCCGCTTCCTTTCCATCTTTTCTTCCAACCTCGATGAATTTTTCCGTGTACGCATGCCCGCTATACTGGCCGTGAACAGGCTGCTGCAGCAGGATCCGGAAGCAGCGGGAGAGGAGCCCGTATCCCCCGATACCCTGCCGGCCATCCAGCAGGAGATAGACCGCCAGCAGCAGGAGTTCGGACAGATACTCACCGGTACCCTGCTGCCCGAACTGAATAAGCAACAGGTACACCTGTACTATAAGGAAACCATTCCGCCCGTACATGATGCCTTTTTAAGAGAATATTTCCTGAACAGGGTGCTGGCCTACCTGCAGCCCGTATGGCTGCACAGCAAACAGCATTTCTTCCTGGAAAATAACACGCTGTACCTGGTAATCGCCCTTCACCCGAATGATGCGCCCGAAAAGGAGGAGTACGCCGTGGTGAACATTCCCAGTCAGCAGCTGCCCCGCTTCATAGAACTGGATCCGGTAGACGGTATGTATTACATCGCTACGCTGGATGATGTGATCAGGCAGCATGTTGCCTTCCTCTTTCCTTATCATACCATCGCCGGCTGTTACAGCATCAAAATAACGAGAGACGCCGAAGCCGATCTCAAAGAACTGAAAGGCGATGTGCTGGAACAGGTGGAAACCATGATCCGCAAACGGGAACTCGGCATACCTACCCGCTTTCTCTATGATGCAGCTATGCCACAGACGGTGCTGCAACACCTGCTCACTTATTTTAACATCCAACCCGGCGAGCCCGTCCAGGGTGGCCGCTATCATAACCTGAAAGACCTGGCAGATCTGCCCATGCCCCTCAAATCGCCGGCGCTTACCTACGGAAAACTTCCCGCAGGACGTATGCCCATGGTAGAGCAGGCCGGGCGTATATGGGACATCGTTATGCAGCAGGATGTGCTGCTGCATGTGCCTTACCAGCGTTATGACCCCATCCTGCGCTTCTTTAACGAAGCCGCCGCCGATCCCGATGTAAAAGAGATCTTTATCACCCTCTATCGCATCGCTTCGGGTTCGCTCATCGCCAATGCGCTGATCAGTGCGGCCCGCAATGGTAAACAGGTAACCGTGTTCGTAGAGCTGAAGGCCCGTTTTGACGAGGAGAATAATATCCGCTGGTCAAAGAAAATGAAAGATGCGGGTGTGAAGATCGTATATAGCATCCCCGGACTGAAAGTACACGCCAAAATAGCGCTGGTAAAGCGCAAACAGGGCATTCGGTGGGATTATATCGGTCTCATGTCTACCGGCAATTTTAATGAAAGCACCGCCCGGTTCTATACAGATCATGTGCTGATCACCGCCCACCCGGGCATCACCCGGGAGCTGGAATTAGTGTTCCTCTACCTGCAGACCAGGGAACAGCCCGCCGGATACCGTTTCATGCACTTCCAACACCTGATGGTGGCACAATTCAACCTGGTAGCCCGTTTTACGGAGCTGATAGACCGCGAGATCGCCCATGCCCAAGCGGGTAAAAAAGCTGCCATCACCATCAAGCTGAACAACCTGCAGGAAAAGCAGATGATCGCCAAACTCTGCGAAGCCGCACAGGCAGGAGTTGAAGTAAAGCTGATCGTGCGCAGTATCTGCTGCCTGCAGCCAGACCAGCCGGGCAGCAGGGGTATAACGGTAACGCGTATAGTAGATCGCTTCCTGGAACATGCCAGGGTGTTCATCTTCCATAACGACGGACAGGAAGAAGTGTACCTGGGCTCAGCAGACTGGATGAACCGTAACCTGCATCGCCGTATTGAGGTGTGCTTCCCCTTATATGATCCGCAGCTGCAACAGCAGATAAAGGAGATCATCCGCCTGCAGCTGGCAGACAATACCAATGCCGTGCGGCTGGATGAACATATCCGCAATGTACCGCCGCCGCCACCGGCCGCCGGAACGGAAGTGAACGCGCAGACTGCCATTCATGCGTATGTAGCATCTTTATATGCATCAGCATAATTTCCTTATATTTAATAAATATATCCACGCTGATCACTAACAACTAATCATTTGCGACTAACAACGCTGTTCATAGGATTCTTTTTGCTGATGGCCGCCGCTGTAAACGCCCAGGCCCCTTATGACCTGGAGCATATCTACGATCCTTCGGCTAACGCTGCTGCAGATGTGGAGGCGGCTACCCGGCAGGCGGCAAAAGAAGGCAAGCACGTATTGCTGCAGATAGGCGGCAACTGGTGTATCTGGTGCCGCAGGCTGTATAAGTTCATGCATGATGATGCCCGGCTGGATAGCATGGTACGCAGTAATTACGTGGTGTATCATCTTAATTACAGCAAAGAGAACCGGAACCTTCCCCTGCTGCAAAAGCTGGACTATCCGCAGCGCTTTGGTTTCCCCGTACTGGTGATCCTCGACGCAAAAGGCGCCCGCCTCCATACACAGGACTCCGGCCTGCTGGAATCAGCAGACACCTACGATAAGAAGAAGCTGCAGAATATGCTCCGGCAATGGACGCCTGCCGCGCTGAGCCCTGCGCATTACGCTACCCAATAATGTTTTTATGACGTTTATCGACCGGGTAAAGCACCCTTTATTCTCATTGTACCTGCTGCGTAAGCTGCCCATTGCCTGGCTCTCCGGCGTAAGGGTGAGCCATATTGCGGCAGACAGCTGCACCACGGTGGTGCCTTTCCGCTGGTTAACCCAGAATCCTTTTAAATCCACCTATTTTGCCTGTCTTGGTATGGCCGCCGAAATGAGCACCGGCCTCCTGGCCATGGCCCATTCCAGCGAATCGCCTTACCGCGTTTCCATGCTGGTGACCGGCCTGCAGGCTTCTTTCGTAAAAAAGGCAAAGGAACGTACCTGGTTCACCTGCCGCGAGGGCCGCGCCATCAAAGATGCCATTGCTCACGCAGCCACAACCGGAGAACCGGTCACCATCACCGTACAAAGCAATGGTGAAAGCAGGGACGGCACACTAATTGCCAGTTTCGCAATTACATGGTCCTTTAAGGCCGTTAAGAAATAAAACACCACAAGAGATATGAAGATCGCATTCCATGGGGCGGCACGCACCGTGACGGGCTCCAAACATCTGATCACACTCAGGAACGGTAAGAAGATATTACTTGACTGCGGCATGTTCCAGGGAATGGGAAAAGAGACAGATTCCCTGAACCGCGATTTCGGTTTCGATGCGGCAGAAGTGGATTATATGCTGCTGTCGCACGCGCATATTGATCACAGCGGCCTGATACCACGCCTGGTAAAACAGGGCTATAAAGGCAGCATCTGGTGTACCTCCGCCACTAAAGACATGACAGAGGTGCTGCTGATGGACTCTGCCGAAATACAGGAAGATGATGTGAAGTTCACCAATAAGCGGCGCGCAAAGGAAGGACTGCCTTACATTGAAGCGCTCTACACGGTGGAGGACGCCAAACGTGCCCTTAACCGCTTAAAACCGGTAAGATACCAGGAATGGTTTCGTGTATGCGATGAAGTGGAGGCGATGTTTACAGACGCCGGTCATATTATTGGCAGCGCTGCCGTACACCTGCGTATCAATGAGAATGGTAAACCGCTGCAGATCACTTTCAGTGGCGACATTGGCCGTTATGGCGACGATATTCTCCGCTCACCGGCCCCTTTCCCGCAGTCAGACTATATTATCATGGAATCTACTTACGGCAGTACGCTGCATGCGGATGCCGTTCCTTCAGATGATGCGCTGATAGGGCATATCCACAATACCTGCCTGTTAAAGAAGGGCAAGCTGATTATCCCTGCCTTCAGTGTGGGCCGCACACAGGAACTGTTGTACTCCCTGAACCGGGCGCAGCTCAATGGCAAGCTGCCAAAGGTGGATATTTTTGTGGATAGTCCGCTGTCTATGGAAGCCACCCAGGTAGTGAAAAGTCACCCGGAATGTTTTAATAAGACAGTCTCCAAACTGCTGGAAACAGACAGCGATCCTTTTGACTTTCCCGGTCTTCGTTATATCCGGTCGGTAAGCGAATCCAAACAGCTTAACTTCCGGCGCGAACCCTGTGTAATTATATCTGCCAGCGGCATGGCGGAAGCGGGCCGTGTAAAACATCATATCGCCAATAATATAAATGATCCCCGTAACACTATCCTGATAGTAGGTTACTGCGAGCCGCAATCACTGGGCGGCCGCCTGATGAGGGGCGCAAAGGAAGTATCTATCTTCGGCACCCACTACGAGGTAAAAGCCGATGTGGAGATGGTGCGTTCCATGAGCGCCCATGGCGACTATGAAGACCTCCGTCAATGGCTGGGCTGCCAGGATCCCCGCGAAGTAAGAAAGCTCTTCCTGGTGCACGGGGAATACGAAGTGCAGACCATCTTCCGTGACTGGCTGCTGAAGAAAGGTTTCCGCGATATTGAAATACCGCAACGCCACTACGAAGTGGGTGTGGGGAACGGGGGATGAAGCCAGCAAAAAGGGCTGATCCTATACGGTCAGCCCTTTTTGTTTTATAGCATGCTAAATCTTACTCTCCGTTTCCGCTACTCTTCAATTCCTGTATTACTTTCTGGATATAATCACTCTGTTTTGTCAGCCCGTCCTTATCCGCTCCGTTGCCACCGGCGGCTTTAGCCTGTTTCTTCTGTACGATCGGCTGCATCAGGTTGATCAGGTAATTATTCACCATGTTATTCTTAAACTGGTCTGCCATCTCCTTGATCTGCCCGATGCCTTTGATCACCGCATCGGTATTATCCACATTCCCCAGTATATTCAAATACTGGATCGCTGCGTCAAATTTTGCCTGTCCGCCGCCGGCTTCTTCAAAGTTTTTGGCAAAGAAAGCCACATCGCTGCTGTTACCTTGCTTGGCGTATACTTCGCCGATAGCGGCAGAAAGTCCGCCTTTAGCAGTAGATTCCAGCTGTTTGGCCAGGTTATAGGCTTTATCGGCGTTCAGTTCATAAAGGGCTGTCAACGCAGCGCCGGCGGCACTGTAAGAGCTGTCTTTGATAGCGCCTTCAAACAGGGCGGTATATTTGGCATCTTTCAGGTTACCCAGCTGATCCAGGGCGGCTGCACGCACCAGGGCGTTCTCATCGCTTTTGGCCAGGGTAGCCAGCGTTGCGGCAGTAGCCTCTTTCACGGCGGCATCATCTAATTTCAGCCCCTGTATGGCCAGGATACGCAGGCCGTGAAATTTATCTTTCAGGGCAGCGGCCACCACTTTACGTGCATCTTCGTTGCTGGTCTGCTGTTTCAGGCAGGCTTCAATCGCTTCCCGGCGGTCCAGGTACAAAGGCGCGTGATGGAACTGGTACACGTAGGTGCTGAGATCGCGGTGGTCGGTTTTCTTTGCCAGCAGCACTTTATCGCCGTCCACATTCACGAATTCAGGTTTGGCAGTATATGAGAAGGTGAAGGTATCTACCGCATTGGTCATCATTACCTGGTGGCGTTCTTTTTTGCCGCCGCTGTAGATGTCTATCGCCATGGGCAGCTGGAAGATCTTACCGGTCTTCTGGGTTTGCTGCAATATTACACTTACTTTTTTAGCAGCTTCGTCATAGTTGTAGCTGATGTCCAGCTGCGGATATCCCTGTCCGAAATACCATTGGTTCCAGAACCAGTTCAGGTCTTTACCTGTCACTTCTTCAAAGGCCAGGCGCAGGTGATGGGATTCTGTTGCCTTGAAGGCATTGGTTTTCAGGTACAGGTTCAGTGATTTAAAGAAGGCGGAGTCGCCCACATAATTGCGCAGCATATTGAGGATACGGCCGCCTTTCTGGTAGCTTACCGCATCAAACATATCTTCCTTATCGCGGTAGTGGAAACGCACCAGGTCGCGGTCGCCTGCATACTGCGTGAACCGCATATAGCTGTTCATGGATTTATAGCTATGATCATCCGCCATGTCTTTACCGTACTTGTGCTCAAACCAGAGGTATTCGCTATAGTCGGCAAAAGATTCGTTCAGGGTAAGATTGCTCCAGGATTCGCAGGTGGCCAGGTCGCCAAACCATTGGTGGAAGAGCTCATGGGCGATCACAGATTCGCCGGATTTGTTATCGTCCAGCAGTTCGCGGCTGGTTTTCTGCAGGAAATCGCCATGCAGGGTAGCCGAAGTATTTTCCATGGCGCCGGAAACATAATCCCTCACTACGATCTGGGAATATTTGGGCCAGGCGTATTCATATCCCAGTATATTGGAATAGAAGGTCAGCATTTCAGGCGTATTGCCGAAGATCGCTTTTGCATAGGGGGCATAGGCGTGTTCTACGTAGTAGTTCACCTCTTTGCCTTTCCAGCTGTCTTTCACGATGGCGAAGTCGCCTACCGCCATCATAAACAGGTAGGGCGCATGCGGCAGGTCCATTTTCCAGGTATCGGTACGGGTGCCGTCAGGATTATTTTTCTGGTTTACCAGCTTACCGTTGGAGAGCGTTACATATTTCTTCTCTACGGTCATGCTGATCTCCTGGGTGGTTTTCTGGTTGTTCTTGTCGATAGTGGGGAACCAGGCGGATGATGCCTCGGTTTCACCCTGTGTCCAGATCTGGATGGGTTTGTCCGGATCTTTTCCGTCGGGGTTGATGAAGTACAGGCCTTTGGCGTCGTTGATGGCCGCGCTGCCCTGTACTTTCAGCTCATCCGGTTTGGCAGTATAGTCAATATATATGATATAGGATTCACTGTTCCGGTAGCTTTTGTCCAGCTTTATTTTCAGTTCCCAGCCGTCGTATTCAAACTTCAGCGGACTGTTCTTGCCGCCTTTTACCACGGCTACCTGTTTGATATCCATTCCCTTGGCGTCCAGGGTCAGGGAGTCTGTGGGGTAGAAGTGCGGTTTCAGCGTGATCCATGCCTTGCCGTATAAATATCTTTTAGCGTAATCAAAACGAACGTCCAGCTTAGTATGAACCAGGTCGTTCACCTTGGTAGGAGAAGCCCGGTATATTTTAAGGCGGGGATCTTCCTGGTTGTTGTCGGCTCCGGATTGTGCGCTGGCGGGGGCGTTCCAGGCTAATCCGGCAGTGGCTCCCAGTAAAATGCTCAGCAATGTTTTCGTCAATAAATTCATGTAATGTCGGTTTTAAACAAATGTAGCAGGTCTTTAAATCGATAAAGCCCAAATTTAAACAAATGGCCTAAATACAAGGCAAGTGGTTAAAATTCCTATTTTTGCCTTAAGACAGCAAGATAATGATAAAGGCAACTGTAAACGGGGGAGCTCCCCTTTCCATTGAGACTGGCGCTAAGGTGTACTGTAATGATACCATGGTAGATTGGTCGGCCCGAAAATTACCGGCGGGCAATTACAGTATTTTAATGGATGGACGCAGCTATACCGCACAGGTGCTGAAAATAGACCGGGAAGCCAGGATGGTAACCCTGGAGATAGCCCACCAGCGTTATGAGGTGGCTATCGAAGAACCGATCGATCAGCTGCTGGCTGCTATGGGCATCAAAGACGCCCTGGCGCATAAACTGAATGATATCAAGGCGCCTATGCCAGGCCTCGTATTAAAGATCCTGGTAGAGCCGGGACAAAGCATCCGCAAGGGGGGATCCGGTATTGGTACTGGAAGCCATGAAAATGGAGAATGTATTCAAATCAGCAGCCGACGCTATTGTAAAAGCGATCAAAGTGGCTCCCGGCACCGCGGTGGAAAAAGGGGAGGTCTTAATAGTGCTGGAATAATATTTGCATAATCAATACGCATTAACGCGTTTTTAGCAATCCTGATATGATCCGATATTTTAAAAAGGGTATATATACCCTGCTGTTTTGCCTGTTGGCCGCGGGAAGGCTGATAGCCCAGGACCCGCAGTATTTCGTATATATCCAGCATGAGAAACAGCAACCGTTCTACGTAAAATATAAAGGTAAGATCCTCAGTTCTTCAGACAGGGGCTATATCATCCTGTCTGAACTGCCTGCAGGTACCCTGCCTGTTGCCATCGGCTTCGCCAAGAGCGACGAGCCCGAGCAGCAGTTTAAAATAAAGGTGGGTAAAGATGATCAGGGCTTCCTGCTGAAACGTACGGATGACAAGACATATGCCCTCTATAACCTGCAGACTTTTGCCGTGACCATGGCGGGCAGTGATGGCGGAGAGAATGGCCGTCTGCAGCCGCTGGATCAAACCGCTGCAGCTACTGCAGAGACAACGTCGCAGCCGGAGATGGCGCCGGAAACCGCCGAAGCAACGCCCGCTCCGCCGGCCGCAGATACCAATGGCCAGGCCATGATGGCGGCCCTGAAAAAAGACCTGGACGCCGCCATGGCAGGGAAAGCCGAAGTGTCTGCCACCACCGCAGCCACTACGCCTGCTGCTGCTAAACCCGCCAGAAAGACCAATAAATTTGCCGAAACCCTCGATAAGGTGGTACATGACGACCGCCCGGACGATATTTCCCTGGAAGAGCCTAAAGCGCCCGCCCCGGTTGCCGCTGCGGCGGTACCTGTAGCGGTAGACGCCAGCGCCGTTACAATAGATCCCGGAGAGGGCAGAAGGAACCGCAGGAAACGTAATAAAGAAAGAGAGCCGCTTACAGCAGAAGAACAGGCCCTGGCCAGGGAAGTGCTGGCAGAAGAGCAGAAAGCAGCTTTGCTGGATGATGATGCCACCGCAGCTGGTAATGAATCTGCTGCAAAGGCTAAAGAAGAAGCGCCAAAGGAGCAGCCGGCAACCCCTCCTGCAGATCAGCCGGCAACAGATGCGGCTGTAGCAGCAGCGGTACCTGCTATATTGCCCGCCACAGAGGACGTAACCGAAAAGAAGCCTAGAAAGTCAAAGAAAAAGAAAGATACCGATCCGCAGTTCATCGAGTTTATGGATGACAGCACCCAGGAACGCCAGCGTGTTGCCGTAGAGGAAACCACCCCTGCACCGGCTGTTGAAGATGCTGCTATGGCGGCGGCAACAGATACTACTGCCGGCGAATCCAGGCGCGAAAAACGCAAAAAGCGCAAGCTGGCGGAAGCGATAGAGATCACCGAAAATCCCAACAATATTGTAAAAGACAGTGTTGACTACGATGCGCCCCGCCGCAGGGATAAACAGGAAACCTCCGGGTCTGCGCTGAAAATGGTCAATTCAGACTGTGAAAAGCAGCTGGATGAAGATGGTTTCCGCAAGCTGCTGCGCAAATTTGTAGCCGCTAAGGATGATGCAGGGATGATAGAAGCCTTTCGCCGTAATACCCGCGGTTATTGCCTGGAAACGGCCCAGATAAAGCGGCTGGCCCAGCTGGTGAACACGGATGAATACCGTTACCAATTGCTGGATATGGCCTATCCCAAAGCCTATGACTCTGACAAGTATGGCAGCCTGAGCGATCTCCTGGCGGACAGCTATTACCAGGGCCGTTTTAAAGCAATGCTGCATAAGTAATGACCGGGTCTGCACTACGCCGTTATTTCATAGAAGTCTCCTATAAGGGCGCCAGATACGCCGGTTTCCAGGTACAGGAAAATGCCCTCACGATACAAGCGGAGCTGGACAGGGCTCTGAGCCTGCTTTTCCGTACGCCTATCGCTACCACCGGCTCCAGCCGTACAGATGCGGGCGTGCATGCCCTGCAGAACTTCCTGCATTTTGATACGGAGCTGCTGCCGCATCCGCAGTTCCTCTATAAGATCAATGCCATCCTCCCGGAGGATATTGTGCTGAAGGCCATTTACGAGGTAGCGACCGAAGCACATTCCCGTTTTGGCGCTACAGGCCGTTCTTACAAATACTACCTTTACACACATAAAGACCCCTTCATGAAAGACAGGGGCTACTATTTCCCCTACAAGCTGGATACCGGCCTGTTGCAGGAAGCGGCGGCCATCCTGAAAGAATACCAGGATTTCACTACTTTCTCCAAGCGTAACACCCAGGTAAAGACCTTCCTTTGCAACATCCGCGAGTCTTACTGGACAATCGGGGAGGACCAGCTGGTGTACAATGTATCTGCCAACCGCTTTTTGCGGGGTATGGTACGCGGCCTGGTAGGCACGATGCTGCGGGTAGGCCGTGGTAAGCTGTCGCTGCAGGAGTTCCGTGATGCGATAGAAAGCCGGGACTGTACCCGTGCCGATTTTGCGGTACCTCCCCAGGGCTTGTTCCTGGTAAAGGTGAGCTATCCTGAGGGGCTGCTGAAATAGCTTTTGTTAACCTTTTTCCTTCGCTGAACTTTCTTCAAAGAATGATTTAACCTATTGATTATCATGTTGTTTCCGCATTCCATCCGGGTGGGGGCTTTCTGCCATCCGGGCTGTAATGCAGTGTGAGCTTATGTTTGATAAGAGATATCTCCTTATTAAGCCCTTATTTATTCCTATCTCATCCCTTGTTTATTCCTTCCTTCTTAAAAAGGAAATATGTAGGGTTTAGGTTGGTATTAAGGTGATAAGAGGATGGAAAAACCGGAAAAAAGGGATTAAAGAGGGGAGAGGAGGCGCATGGATGCGGCAGGGAGTGGGGTTTAAGCGATTGTCATAGTGGGGTGTAGCGGGAAGAGAGCACCTGGGGCTTCAGCGCCCTCATTGCGAGCATAAAGGTCTTCAGCGCTCTAATTACGGAGGAGCAGTAAGGGAAGGAATGTGGCGCGGCGAAGCAATCTTCTAAACGGCAAACGGGTCTTCATCCCCGTCATTGCGAGGAGCAGTAAGGGAAGGAGCGTGGCGCGACGAAGCAATTTTTTTAATGTCAGATAATGAATTGCCTGCCTTTTTTAGTTCAAAGGATTGCTTTGTCGCTGCTCCCCGCAGGGCCTCATCGCTCCTTGCAATGACGGGGATGAAGGCCCGTTAGTACAACACTTGCCGTTGCTGAAGACCCTGTCTGAATGAACTTCGAACATCTTTGAACTCTAACTTTCAAACCTCAACCTCAACCTCAACCTCAACCTCAACCTCAACCTCAAACCTCAAACCTCAAACTTCAAACTTCAACCTCAAACTTAAAACCCTCTCCCCTGGCCCTTCTCCCTAAAACTTTCAAAAATCTTCTCTCAAAAATTTGGAAGTAATCAAAACTTCCCTACCTTTGCGTCCCGCTTTGATAGAAAGCACGCTTACAAAAGTTCTTTTCACACTGATTTTACTGCGGATATTGATAAACGTTATAAGCCCAAAAGCCTTATACCTGTTGAGTTTGATGGAAATAAGCAGTGAAATGAAATCGAAAAAAAATCTTTAAAAAAGATTTGGTTGGAAAGAAAAAAATCACGTACCTTTGCAACCCCGAAACGAACGATACAAACACAAGTTCTTCAGAAATAACAACGAGGTGTGGCGCAAGGCCTGATGGTTCACAACCATAACATCAACAGCATTCAAGCTGGCAGCTGTTAGTCAAAAACTAACAGTTGGTTTGAAACAAGATCTTTGAAAGATTGGAACAACAGCACATTAACTCTTTACAGGGTTGATAAAAACACAGGTAAGTCAAGCGAAAAACATTCGATAATTGACGTCTGATTTCGAGAGAAATTAGCCAAGTATCAAAAC